>UEXW01000207.1_pt1 | contig 31601 bp, 35 predicted proteins | sample 4301151 | NCBI WGS metagenome assembly UEXW01 (sample SAMEA4773176, study PRJEB27434) | metagenome | biome: 2259; feature: agricultural soil; material: soil | place: USA | collected 2014-09 | depth 0.25 m | reverse complement strand
CATAAGGATGCACGAAATTTGAGGGGTCGGTTCAGGTCGTTCTCTGGCGGATGCGGGACATTACGGCACTAACGATGGGATCGACCGCCTCGGCTGGCAGCGTAAAGCAACCGCTTTCGGTAACAAACTCGATAGTCTTTCGAGTGCTGTCAACGATCACCCGGCAGGTCTTGCACTCGCGTAGGTGCTCCTCAAGATGAACTCGGAGGTCGGCACTGGCGGTGTCGTCGATGTAGTCCCCGAATTCGGCCAGGAAGTCAGCGCAGCTAAGCATCAGTCTTGTCCTGGCGAATAAAGTGGGGGGCGAGACTCTCTCGAAGCATCAATCTTCCCCGTAAAACCCGAGCCTTTAGAGCCGGAATGCTCAAATCCAGCGCCGCTGCGGCCTCTTCTGTCGAAAGCTGGTTTATGTCACGCAAAAGCACGGCAACGCGGTATTTCTCCGGAAGCCGCAGGACTGCTTCCCGAACTAGGTCATTGACTTGCGAAGCCGAACACATCTGCTCCGGGTTGTCCTCCCACCTCTGGACCTGTCTCGGGCGAAATCCCTCATCGTCTTCCATCTCTGCCAGGGATTCGGAGGGCTTGCGCTGCCGTAGCAGCTCGGTCCCAGTATTGATTGCAATGCTGGTCAGCCAAGTCGAGAACTTAGATCGTCCCTGGAAACGGTCTATATTTTCAAACGCTTTCAAGAACACTTCCTGTGTCGCGTCGCGGGCATCGTCAATGTTTCCCACACGCCCTGCCAAAGCTCCGAAGACCCGCCGAGAGTGCCGTCGCACCAGTTCCTCAAACACATCGATGTCGCCCTGCTGGACTCGCGCCACGAGTGTCGCATCGGGATCATCGGGAACAATGACATCGGAGGTAGGACGGGACTTGTCGGAGAAAGGATACAAATCTTTTGGGCCGAAAACTCTCCGTGGCGGGAAATCGGGCGTGGCCCCGACGCCTGCCTGCACAGTATTGAGGAAGTTGGCCAAACCCGACACCACGACCGCCTCGACGATCTGGAGCTCGGTGAAGCCCTGCGTGCGGAGCCGCTCAGTATCAAACCGTCGGGTCGTCCGCCCTGGTAGACTTGCGAGTTTCCGGCTTTCGTCCAGCAAGACCCGCTCCGTCTCCGAAACAGCGCTATTGCGGTCATCTTCGACGATCCGGTCGGACTCCTCCAGTGGAATTCCCAGTATGTTCAGTACCTGGCTGTGCAGGGTCGCGCAGTACGTGTTCAGGTTGGCGGCCGAAATAGCCAACAGAACGTACTCCTTTTGAACACGGTTCAACCCGTCTTCCTGAAACAGAACGGATTTGAGCAATCCTAGTTCTGCTTCTACCAACTCTGGAACCGCGCTCTGAAACCGGTAGAGGTTCGGCACAAAGCCAAAGTGTTCGCGAAGCACGGCGTATGCGGGAGAATCAAGCACTGAATGCGAGGAAAAGGCGACGTGCACTCCTGACCCTTCCGGCCAATCGTGCGGTTCAGGGACATTCAGAAGTTCAGCAGGAGCTGACGACTTCAATTCTGTGTCAAGCCGTGGTCGTAACCCATCCGCCAGAGTGCAAAGCATCAGACCCACACCGGTCGTGACGATCGCCTCCAGAATAGCCCTTTCGTCGAACCCCGAATTCTTGAGTGTCAGAAGGTCGTGCCCCGAGACCCAAGGGCCATGCTTTGCGAGTTTAAGGGAGAAGTCGAAGAGTGCAGAGTTGCGGTCGGGCAAGGTGGCAAGCGCATGTCCGAACAATGCCCGGCAATAGTCGCTCCCCCGGACGGTCGCCACGCCGTTAAGAATTGCGTCCTTCTGATCCCTACTCAGCCTGCCTTGGCGAACAACAACTGTGTCGATGAGGCGCTGCTCGGCCTCAACGGCATACGGTATGGCACTCTGAACCCGAAAAAGGTTCGGTAGAAATCCGTAAACTGCAACCAGCTGTGGGCGTGACCTTGGTAGATCATTCGAGATGGTGGAGGACTGACTCATCGACAATCGGCCTGCAGTATATCGCGAGATTCTCCTTTCTCTTCAAGACCTTGGAACATCTCCAATCCCCTGGTGTAGACTGGTGCGCACTGCTTGGGGGGTGTTGATATGAGCTATCTGCGTAACCAGCCGTACGATGAAAAGGATTTCCCGGCATTTGCCGCGATTCGGGAACAATTGGGCTTTCTGCCTAATTTCTTCGTGGAGCAAACCGCCCGTCCGGACATGGTTGACACTGAAATTGCCATGACCGGCAACCTCATCCTCAAAGAAGGCGCTCTGCCGCGACGGCAAAAGGAATACATCTTTCTCGTGTGTTCGGCGGCAAACCTCAGCACCTATTGCGTGACCGCACATTGTGAAATGGTGCGCATGCTGAAGCTTGAGGGCCCAGAACCAGAGCAGATTGCAATCGACCACGTTCATTCCAAGATTTCGGTTGCCGACAAAGCCCTGTTGAATTTCTGCTCCAAGCTCAACGGCCAGACCACCAAAATCGGATCGAGCGACATCGAGACCCTGCGTACCTATGGATTCAGTGATCCACAAATCCTTGAAGCCATCCTCCTTGTGGGCTGGGCGAAATTCGCCAACACCGTCGCGTTTGGCCTCGGCACCGTGCCCGACTTTGAGAACCGCAGAATTTTAGAAGAATTGGGCAAGGCCCGAGCCGGCAACCGAGAGACCGAAGTGCCCGCAGTAGGCTAGTGATAGTTTCCCAGGTCGACCGTGTCAATCGCGGTTGCGTTCGCTGTCCGCAAGGTGATCATTCAGCTTCTTGTACAACTTCTGAGTCGTTCCCGAGGGAAGCTCGAAAGCTCGTCCGTCACCGACGAGCTTCACTAGGTTACGAGTGCCATCCAAGACGGCGCTACAGTGAGGACAGTCCTTGAAGTGAGAGGACATTGTGGCTCGGAGCTGGGGAGCCACGTCATCGTCCAGATAGTTTGAAATCTGACGCCACACTTCTGCGCATTCGATTTCGACAATCGTTTTGGGCGCGTACCTCGCTCCGATCCCAGGCTCTCTGGCCTCCGCATCGGCAGACAGGTTCGATTGCCGGTTCAGAGGAATGAAATGTCCTTCTTTATGAGACACAGCAACTCCAAAAAGGTGACAATCCTTCCATGATCCAGAATGACCGGAGTCGCCTCATGGCCGAATACCCGGAACGTTTAGCCGAATTCGGTACAGACCCGTCTTTGCGCAGAGATAGAGGGTTTTGCCGTCGTCGTCGCCCCAGGCGAAGTTATGCGGCTGCTCCGGGCCGACAATCGTACCCAGTTGCTTTCCTTCTGGCGAGATGATCCACAAACCACCGGGGCCTGACACGTAAAGATTGCCCTTCTGATCGATCTTCATCCCGTCGAGGGCGTCTTCGCCTTCGGCAGACGTCATATCAAAGAAAACTTTGCCGTTCGACAACGTCCCATCCGGCTTTACTTCGTACCGCATGATGATCTTTTTCTTCTCGTCCCAGTTGTCTACGTAGAAGTACTTCTCGTCGGGTGAAAATGCGAGTCCATTCGAGCCGCTCAGTTCTTTGGTCAACAGTTGGACATCCTTTCCGTCGGGAGACACGCGGAAAACTCCGCTGTAGGGGAGCTCTTTTCGCGGGTCATCGAAGAACTTCGGGAGTCCAAACGGCGGGTCAGTGAAATACAGCGCTCCATCTGACTTGTAGACAAGATCGTTCGGGCTGTTGAGCCGCTTGCCCTCGTAGCGGTCGGCCAGAACCGTAAGCTGGCCGTTCTTCTCCATGCGGACCACGCGACGATTGCCGTGCTGGTTGATTGTGAGCCGTCCCTGCTTGTCAAGCGTGAGGCCGTTGGAACCGGGTTGACCGTACTCGCCGATGTCCATGCCGCGGTAGCCGCTCTTGGTCATAAAAATCGACAGCTGTCCGTCTTGTGTCCAACGGTAGATCAGGTTGTTGTTGGGATCGCTGAAAAGAAGGTATCCGTCGGTCTCTTCACTGCGCGGTACCCAGATGGGCCCCTCGGTAAACAGGAACCCTCCAGCAAGCTTCTCGATCTTCGCGCCAGCCGGAACGATCTCGTCCAGAGCCGGGTCCTTCCTGGTGACCTGCGCGGGAGTCTCGCTGATTGCGACTTTGGGCGACATGTAAAAATCGAGTGTTGCCGACTTGATCCAGATGAAGTTCTGCGGGCTGTAGGAAATCGGGCCATTGATGCCAAAAACAGCAAGCTGAATGCGCTGCCCGGGTTGGGCGTCCCTCGTAATGATCACGCGATTGGGAGCGTTGAATCCTTTAATCACGGGACCGCCAGGCTGTCCCAAAACCCGCGGCATTTTCCCGTTAACCCAAACCTCAGCGTAATCGTCGATCACAATTTCAAAAGCGACGGTCGAACCTGCAGTACCGAAGTTGCCGACCTTTTCCGGAACAGTGACGTTGATGCGGTACCAGTTGAAGCAGACCTTGGCGGTGGAGCGTCGCTGGTCTAAAGTCGTGGCATCGATCGCTTCCCATTGAGAGTCATCGAAATCTGCGGGCCCCGCGTGAGGAGCGTAGTCGTACGTTTTGATTGGTGCACCGCTCGGTTTCAGATCAGGACCAACTGAACGCGAGTCGGCGTCCTCGATTTTCACGTTGTGGTAGCGCCACTGGCCGTTCACCAGTTGCACTCCTTCGTGGGAAGCCAGGTCGATTACTGCGTCTGGACGACCCACGGGAGGGTCTTGCGTCGTCTGTCCGCCCGCCCTTATCAAGGAGAACAACAGAGCCAACCCCAGCTTTGTCAAAGCACTCCGCATATGCCGTCGTCTGTTCATCTTCATGTCTCGCTTAGCGAACCTTCACAACGTAGTAGAGGAACGGATTGGTAACTTCCAGAAACTGGTGCGGCACCCCGTGGGGCACGATGATGACGTCGCCCTTGGCGATCTTCCGTGTCTCGCCACCGTTGATACTGCTGCCCCGAATCTCGTCGGGTGCGATGGTCTTGCCATCCACGGCCTCACCGCCGGTAATGAACGTTGCACTCCCCTGAAGCACGTAGATCACATCTGCGTCTTTCGTGTGGATCTCCGCTTGTCCGGGCTTTTCACGCCGGCTGGCGTGGACCATGTAGTTGCGGCCGTCGCTTCCGTCGAACAGCACGGCTCCCTTGGAGAAGGCTTCGTCGACTTTGCTCTTCTCCCAGTAAGACACGGCAGGCGCGGGGTCTCCGCTCATTGCATTGGGTTCGAATGCTTTCGAGCCGGCGATAGCCAGCTGTTCGTCCTGGTCGGCAGTGGCCGCTCCGCTGACGCCCAGGCCGCCGACAATCTGACCATCCACGGTAATAGGAATGCCGCCGATCAGGGGAGTGAAGTTTTCCAGTGCTGTCATCACGGTGCGGCCCTTGCCGCTGGAATTGATCAGTTCTTCAAAGAACCGCGTGGGCTTCTTGAACATGACGGCGGTTTTGGCTTTGCCGATAGAGATGTTCGCACCAGCAGAGAATGTGCCGTCCAGTCGCTCCAGGGCCATCAGGTTGCCACCGTCGTCTACCACTGCAACGACGCCGCCCGGTGCTTGCAATCGTTGCGCCTCGGCCTTCGCCGCGGCGATCACGCGCTCCGCGCCTTGCAAGGTAAGAGTTTTCTTTTCGGTGGTTTGCGCTCCTGCCAAAGTTGCAATGGACAAAACGACTGCCACCAAGCTGGTAATTCGAAGTGGTTTCCTCTGAGTGTTCATGGCTCGTTGCCTCTCTTGTTGCCTCTCTTTATGTTGCGAAGGGCGCGACGTCCAGGTTCGAATCAATTCGCGCCCCTCGGTTGATGGTTCTTACATGACGGGCGAGCTAAAGCTTGCCTCACCCAGATTTGCTTCCGCCCAGGCGCACCAGATCACTACCTTCTTTACGTTCTTCACGTAGCTAGGTAGCACGATTTCCTTTTGGTATTTGTCGCCGAGCAGGGCTTTCTTCTTCAGTTTGTCCAGCAGATAGACCTGGCCGTCGGAGTCCACAACTTGCCAGTGCGGATCAGGAGTGTCCGGCACGACGAAGTCATCCGATAACGTGAGGACGCTCTTGCCGTCGCGCGTGCTGTGAGTGACGTGCCCCTTGTTGGCCTTGGGACCCTGGAACTGGCCGGTAGTGTGCGCGTCTTGGGCGACCGCCGAGACTGCGAACAGCATGGTCGTCATAAGCAGCCCAGGGAGGAGAAATTGCATTGCCTTGTTCATGTTCATCCTTTACCTCGTGCTCGAGGATTGATTCGTGAGCCAGCTTGCGCGCTAGGCGATGAATCGTTAACGATTCGCAAACCCGCTTTGATGTGGGCTCATGTGCCGTGCCGAGCTGCTCACGTGGCAGTGGGATTCAGAAGTGTCACGAAGGTTTCAAAGCTCAGCTGACGAGCGAAGATGCTTGCGAGTGTCACTTTCTTAGCGTCGCGGCATCCCATAGATCGGTGGTATTCGTGTTGCCTAAACCAGCTGTCATAGAAATCGATTGCTATCGGGTCCGCCGGGAGTTGTCTGATTACCTGGAGGGCGATCTCACGCCTCAGCTCCGACTTCGGATCGAGGAGCATCTTCAGACCTGTGATCACTGCAGGGCTGTGTACGACGGCCTGCGAAACATCATGTGCTTGCTGGGCGACGAAGAGGTTATCGAACTGCCCGAAGCCTTCAGGCAGCATCTGCACAAACGACTGCTTCCGGTGTGCTGAGCTACCTTCGGGTTCGACCGCACTATCTCCTCTAGTTCACCTCGTCGATCCTGCACATCAATGTCCCCATCGAAAACCTGCGGTCGCAGGGGGACTTTTTCCTGTCACTTTCGCTAAGGATTGGAATCACACCGCCAGATTCCATGAATGGCACCGAGCACAACCTGATGGTCGAAGCGCCGAACCTGGCGGTCATACAGATGCAGACGCCCACTCAAATCGCGGTGTCGCAGTCGCCCAAACTGGGCGCCTTCGCGTCCCTACGTCTTCACTGGCCTGAGTATCTGATGGAAGCAAGCCTGCTCGGTGCATTCATGGTGTCGGCCTGCGTGTTCGGCGTGTTGTATGGATTCCCCCAATCTCCTGTGAGGCAGGCAATCTCTTCCGACTTCTTGCGGGGCTTGCTCGGGGGCCTGTCGATGGGGCTCACAGCGATCGCTATCTTCTACTCGCCGTGGGGAAAGCAATCTGGTGCGCACATCAACCCCTCGGTGACACTGACGTTCCTCGGGCTCGGCAAAATCAAGTTCTGGGACGCTCTCTTCTATATAGCGTCTCAATTCGGCGGGGCAGTTCTCGGGGTTCGTCTGGTGGCCCAGTTTCTGAGGCAAGAGGTTTCTCATCCCGCTGTTCGGTACGTAGTCACAACACCGGGACCGCGCGGACCGTGGGTGGCGTTTGCAGCCGAATTCATTATTGCGACCGGAATGATGTCGGCAGTGCTCTATTTCTCGAATCACCCTCGGCTTGCCAAGCACACCGGTTTGTTCGCCAGCATGCTGGTCGCGACATACATCACGTTTGAAGCCCCATTCTCCGGGATGAGCATGAATCCCGCCCGGTCATTCGGTTCAGCGTTCCCGTCCGGCATTTGGGACCATTTCTGGATTTACCTGACAGCACCGCTGCTGGGCATGTTTACCGCATCGGAGTTCTACCTGTGTCGGAAAGGCCGGCAGGCAGTGAAGTGCTGCAAGCTCCACCACGACAACAACAAGCGCTGCATATTTTGCGGAGCTAATGGAGGATTTGCATCATGACCGACAATCGCTATGACGTGATCATCATCGGAACCGGTGCGGGCGGCGGAACGCTCGCCTACCACCTGGCGCCGTCCGGAAAGCGGATCCTGATTCTTGAGCGCGGCGACTACGTTCCCCGCGAGAAAGCGAATTGGGATCCGCAGGTCGTCAATGTGGACGCCCACTACAACGCCAAAGAATCCTGGCTCGATAAGGACGGCAAGGATCTGCACCCTCACACGAATTACTACGTGGGCGGCAACACCAAGTTTTACGGTGCCGCGCTGTTCCGTCTGCGCAAAGAGGACTTCGGCGAATTGCACCACCACGGCGGCATCTCACCGGCATGGCCGATCAGCTATGACGATCTGGAGTCTTATTACACGCAAGCCGAGAATCTCTATCAGGTGCACGGAAACCGAGGAGAAGATCCCACCGAACCTGAGGCCAGTTCCCCTTATCCGTGGCCCGCTGTCACCCATGAGCCGCGCATCCAGCAACTATCCGACGACTTCGCACGTTCGGGTCTGAAGCCCTTCCACATACCGGTCGGGGTCATGCTCGACGAGAAAAACCCGCACAGGAGCCGCTGCATTCGCTGCAACACCTGCGACGGATTTGCCTGTCTGGTCGGCGCCAAGTCCGATGCACAAGTTGTCTGCGTTGATGAGGCAATCAAGCATTCCAACGTTACTCTTCTGACGAACTCGCTTGTGAAGCGGCTGGAGACAGATTCATCGGGTCGCGAAGTGAAAAGTGTGGTTGTGGAGCGCAACGGCAGGCTGGAAACCTATTCCGCAGACGTGGTTGTTGTCTCATGTGGCGCGATCAACTCGGCCGCGCTGCTCTTGCGCTCCACCAATGACAAGCACCCACGCGGGCTTGCCAACAGTTCGGATATCGTGGGCCGCCACTATATGGGACACACCAATTCGGTGATGATGGCGATCTCAAAATGTCCCAACCCCACGATTTTTCAAAAGACGCTGGGAGTCAATGACTTCTACTTCGGCTCGAAAGACTTCGAGTACCCCATGGGGCACATTTCGTTCGTCGGCAAACTGGACGCAATCACCCTCAAGGCAGGCGCACCGGCCATTGCCCCGAATTTCACTCTAGAGCTGATGGCAAAACACTCGCTGGACTTCTGGCTCACCTCCGAGGATCTGCCGGATCCGAGCAATCGCGTCACGGTCGGCCGTGACGGCAAGATTGTTCTCACATACACCCCGAATAACCTGGAGGCGCACGAAAGACTTCAGGGCAAGCTGAAGCAGGCGATGAAGCAGACAAACTGTGCAATGCACGGGCACGAGTGCCATCAAGGGCTGTTTGGGCGAAACCTTTACGTCGGACAACGAATTCCGCTCGCTGGCGTGGCCCATCAAAACGGCACGATTCGCTTTGGGAACGACCCTAAGACTTCAGTCCTGGACGCGAACTGCAAAGCCCATGACGTCGACAACCTTTACGTTGTGGACGGGAGTTTCTTCCCATCGAGCGCGGCCGTCAATCCGGCGCTCACCATCATGGCCAACGCACTTCGAGTGGGCGACCACTTGATGAAACGCCTGGGAGTGTCCGAGACGACGTACGAACAGAATCGGCAGCAGGACCGGGAACTTGCAGTGAGCAGGTAACCGAGACATGAAGCTATTCTTTCGACCAACTCGCCTCCACCAGAGTGTGTTAGCAATCTGGGTATTGTCGCTGGTTCTGGCTGTTCCTCAGCTCTTCACCCAGCACGCCCTGGCACAACAGAAACCCGCTCTGGTTGAGGGCGTAGACGCAATCGGAATCACGGTCTCCGACATGGATCGGGCGGTGGACTTCTACTCCAAGGTTCTCACGTTCGAAAAGGTATCGGACACCGAAGTCGCCGGGGAGAACTACGAGCATCTCGAAGGAGTGTTCGGATTGCGGATGCGTGTGGTACGAATGAGGCTCGGCGACGAATTTATCGAACTCACCGAGTATCTAGCCCCGAAAGGTCGCCCGATCCCAGTTGATTCACGCAGTAATGATCGGTGGTTTCAACACATCGCGATCATTGTCAGCGATATGGATAAGGCCTATGCCCGGTTGCGCCAGAACAAAGTAGAACACGCTTCTTCAGGACCACAACGCCTTCCGGATTGGAACAAGAACGCGGCAGGCATCTCGGCGTTCTACTTCAAGGATCCCGATGGTCACCCGGTGGAAGTCCTTCAGTTTCCACCTGACAAGGGTGCCGACCAATGGCACCGGCCAAGCGACAAGCTGTTTCTCGGTATCGACCACACCGCCATCGTAGTGGCAGACACCGATGCCAGCGTGAAGTTCTACCGCGACCTGCTTGGAATGCACGTGGCCGGAGAGAGCGAGAACTACGGAACCGAGCAGGAGCATCTGAACAACGTGTTTGGCGCCCACCTGCGCATCACCGCATTGCGCGGCGTAAGCGGTCCGGGGATTGAATTGCTGGAGTATCTGGCACCTCGGGACGGACGGCCTTTCCCATCGGACGAACAGGCAAGCGACGTCGTTCACCGGCAGACGGTTCTGTTGACCCGAGGCGCCGACGCCGCAGCTCGTCAATTGCAATCGAGCCGCGTGAACTTTGTTTCTTCTGGCGTGGTTGCGAATCAAACCGGGCAGCTGGGATTCAGCAAAGCTCTACTAGTACGCGATCCCGACGGCCACGCTATCGAAATTGAAGAAAAGTAGGAGGAGATGTGAGTGCAAGCAACGTCCAACCCGCATTATCCACAACGGACTGGCACTTGGATCTTGCCTACGATGCGCCGCCCAGATTGTCGGTGGCCGACCCAAGCATCGACGATCCGGTGAACGATACCGGACTCGGCCCTCGGCGTGGCGATTTGCAGCTTTCAGATGAGTTTGCTTGTTTGGTAAGGCTGATTTGCGAAGGAAGTGGAGAGTTCTCATGACGCAGGAAGAGATTCGACTGTCAGAATCCGGAGTCCGCCGGAAGCACTGGAAACGGTGGGGGCCATATCTCAGCGAGCGTGCGTGGGGCACTGTGCGCGAAGACTACAGCCGGTATGGGAACGCATGGGAATATTTGTCTCATGACCACGCCCGATCGCGCGCCTACCGCTGGAACGAAGACGGCTTGGCTGGCATCAGCGATCGCAAGCAGAACATCTGTTTTGCCCTAGCCCTCTGGAACGAGCGCGACCCGATCCTGAAAGAACGGATTTTCGGCTTGACGGGCAACGAGGGCAATCACGGCGAGGACGTGAAGGAGTACTACTTCTATCTCGACTCGACACCGACGCACTCGTACATGAAGTACCTCTACAAGTATCCCCAGGCGGAATTTCCCTACGGTCAGCTGGTTGAAGAAAACCGGCGACGCGGGAAGAACCAGCCGGAGTTCGAACTGCTGGACACAGGAGTATTCAACGACAATCGTTATTTCGATGTGTTTGTCGAATACGCTAAGGCCGACACCGAAGACATCCTGATCAAGCTCACGGTCGCGAACCGAGGGCCGGAAGCCGCTAGTCTTCGGCTGTTGCCGACGGTGTGGTTCCGCAACACATGGTCGTGGGGAGGGCGCGAGCGGCGGCCGGAGTTGCACCAGGCACGCCCGGCTCCGAACCCAGTGATCGAGCTGAATCATGATCGGCCAGGTAACCGCTGGCTGCATTGTGAAGGCTCTCCGGAGTTGCTCTTCACCGAGAACGAAACCAATGCCCGCCGACTGTTCGGAGTCGAGAACCGCACGGCCTACGTGAAAGATGGCATTAACGACTACGTCGTTCACGGTTCCGCGGAGTCGGTCAATCCGGAGCATGCCGGCACAAAGGCCGCAGCCCACTACAAGCTCACGGTTGGTGCGGGCGAGACGGTCGTCATCCGCTTGCGCCTCGCTGACTCCGACTTCAAAGGCAAGAACGCCTTTGCCAGCTTCGATAAGACGTTTGCTCTCCGCCAGCGAGAAGCCGACGAGTTCTATGGCACGGTAATTCCGCAGGACCTTTCGGCGGATGCGCAGAACGTCATGCGTCAAGGCTTTGCCGGCATGTTGTGGTCCAAGCAGTTCTACCACTACGTCATAAACGATTGGCTGAATGGCGATCCCGGCAATCCTCCCCCGCCCCCGGAGCGCGCCAAGGGTCGCAATCACGAGTGGACTCACCTGTACAACGCGGACGTGATCTCCATGCCCGACAAGTGGGAATATCCGTGGTATGCGGCCTGGGACCTTGCGTTTCACTGCATTCCACTCGCGCTCGTGGATTCCGACTTCGCGAAAGAGCAGCTCACACTCATGCTGCGCGAGTGGTACATGCACCCCAACGGACAGATTCCCGCCTATGAGTGGGCGTTCGGTGACGTCAATCCTCCGGTGCACGCCTGGGCCGCTTGGCGTGTCTACAAGATCGACAAGAAGCGCAGGGGAAAGGGTGATCGCGCATTCCTGCAGCGTGTCTTCCACAAACTGATGTTGAACTTCACTTGGTGGGTGAACCGCAAGGACGCCGATGGCATGAACATCTTCCAGGGCGGCTTCCTGGGCCTGGACAACATCGGCGTATTCGACCGCAGCGCGCCGTTGCCCACCGGTGGCTACATCGAACAATCGGACGGAACCAGTTGGATGGCGATGTACACCCTCAATTTGCTCGCGATCGCACTGGAGTTGGCGAAGGAAGAGCCATGTTACGAAGATGTGGCCAGCAAGTTTTGGGAACACTTCATCTACATCGCCCACGCGATGAGCCATCGCGGCCACGACAGCATGGGACTGTGGAACGAGGAAGATGGCTTCTTCTACGACGTACTCAAGCTGCCCGATGGCAACCAGTTTCCAATGAAGATTCGCTCTATGGTGGGCCTGATCCCGTTGTTCGCAGTGGAAACACTGGAATCCGATGTTCTCGACAAGCTGCCTGATTTCAAGCGGCGTTTGGAGTGGTTCATTGATAATCGTCCGGATCTCACCAAGAATCTTGCCTGCATGCGCACCGAGGGCATGGGCGAGAGGAGACTGTTGTCCATTGCCGACGCTGATCAGCTCCGAAGCATTCTCAAGTTCATGTTGGACGAGCGCGAGTTCTTCTCGCCGTACGGCATTCGGGCGTTGTCACAGTTCCACCGTGACAATCCTTACAAGCTTACGGCGCAAGGCATGGAGCACCGCGTCGACTATGAGCCGGGCGAATCTTCGACCGGTCTGTTCGGCGGCAATTCCAACTGGCGCGGCCCCATTTGGTTCCCGGTGAACTACTTGCTCGTCGAGTCGCTTCAGAAGTTTCATCACTACCTAGGCGACGACTTCAAGGTTGAGTGCCCAACCGGATCCGGAAATATGATGACCCTTTGGGAAGTAGCGGGAGAAGTGTCGCGCCGTATGACGAACATATTCCTGCAGGATAAGAATGGTCGTCGCCCGGTGTTCGGGAACCTCGAGAAGTTCCAGACCGATCCGCATTGGCGGGACCTAGTCCTCTTCCACGAATACTTCCACGGTGACTCGGGAGCAGGGGTAGGAGCCAGCCATCAGACAGGATGGACCGGAGTGGTCACCAAGTTAATACAGCAGAGCGGAGAATCCCGCGAACGCAAGCAAACGGAACTAGCGGTTGCCCCGGTTGCCGCGGACTGAATTCATAAGGAGAGATCGAAATGAAAGCAATAAGTGTATTCCCAGGAAAACCCAATAGCGTCCACGTGGCCGATTTGCCAAAGCCGTCGCTGGATCAGGTGCCGAACGGCCGTGGCGTGCTGGTCAAAGTTCTACGGGTTGGGGTGGACGGAACCGACAAAGAGATCAATGCCGCTGAATACGGAGCAGCGCCTCCCGGATACGACTTTCTCGTCATCGGTCATGAGGGCTTCGGGCAGGTCGAAGCTGTGGGTCCAAACGTCACCGAGGTGAAACCGGGCGATTACGTCGTGGCGACTGTTCGCCGGCCAGGCAAAAGCATCTATGACCTGATCGGCACCAACGACATGACCACCGACGATACGTACTACGAGCGCGGTATCAATCTGCGCCACGGCTATTTGACGGAACACTACGTCGACGATGTCGAATTCATTGTCAAAGTGCCGAAGGGCGTCAAGCACGTCGGAGTACTGCTGGAGCCCACCACCGTCGTCGAGAAAGGAATCCACCAGGCCTACGAAATTCAGCGCCGGCTGAAAGTGTGGCGTCCGCGTAAAGCCGCAGTCATGGGAGCCGGAACCATCGGTCTGCTCGCCACGCTCGTTCTGCGTTTGAAGGGTCTGGACGTGACTACGTTTGGACGCACCGCAAAGCCTTACTTGAACTCCGATCTGATCGAGGAACTTGGAGCGCGATATGTGTCGACGAAAGACACACCGATCGCCGAGGCGGCCAAACAGAACGGTCCCTTCGATCTGATCTTCGAAGGCACTGGCAATTCGTCGGTGGTATTCGACAGCATGCAAGCCCTTGGCAAGAACGGAGTCCTGGTGCTCGCAAGCGTCACGGGCGGAGACAAGATGATCGAAATCCCCGCGGACCGCATTAATCTCGAATTTGTTCTCGGGAACAAGGTTATGGTTGGAACCGTGAACGCCAATCGGGAATACTTCGAAATGGGCGTCGGTCATATGTCACAGGCGGAGGCGGAGTATCCTGGATGGCTCAGCAAGCTTCTCACCGACCCCGTAAAGGGCCTGGAGAACTACAGCGAGTTGTTCCAGAAACTCACCTCCCCGAATGGCGCCATTAAGGTGTTTTGCGAGGTGGCATGAGACGTGGCACCACCAAACTGAGAATTACTAATCGGGGCACGCCAAGGCATGCCTTCCTTTTCGTCACTTTCTGGCGCTGACTGCGTCTTACCGAAAGAAGATATCCGATGGGAGATGGCAATTCATGATTCAGTTCACGAAAGAAACATGCGGTGACGTAGACGCCGCCCTCCGCCGTGAGTGGATTGAAACCAACGGACTCGGCGGCTTTGCTTCTTCGACAATCGTCGGGCTGAACACGCGCCGCTACCACGGGTTACTGGTTGCCGCCACCAAACCGCCGGTTGGGCGTGTTGTGATGCTTTCCAAGCTGGAAGAGACGTTCTTTATTGAGGGGCAAGCGTTTGATCTTTCGGCAAACCAGTACCCTGGTGTCATTCACCCACAGGGGTTTAAGTACCTCAAGCAATTCCGACTCGACCCATTTCCTGTCTTCACCTACGAAATCGAGGGCATCGAGATCGAGAAGTCAGTTTTCCTGGTCCATGGTGAAAACAGCACGGTCGTGCAATACGAACTGAAGAAGAACAATCACCCAGAGCGACCAAAGAAGTTGTGGCTTGAACTCAGGCCGCTGATTGCGTTCCGCGACTATCACAGCACCACCCATGAGAACGGTGCCATCAATACAGCGGTCGAGGAGCGTTCTGGATTGGCAAGTGTTGCTCCTTATCAAGAACTGCCGTCGCTGTATCTGGCCCACAATGCTGTCGACCTGCGAAAGACGGGGGATTGGTACCGGAACTTTGAATATGACGCCGAACGCGAACGGGGACTCGATTTCTCTGAGGACCTCTTCAACAACTTTGTTCTGCGTTTCGACCTGCGCCTTCGCCGTCAAGCCTCGGTCATTGCCTCCACGGAGCCGCACGATGTTGCCCAAGTGGTTGAATATCGGCAGGCAGAAATCACGCGTCGCCGGAATGTAGCCGTATCGTCGCCAGTCGAGGATGCGTTCGCCCAGGATCTTGCCAATGCCGCCGACCAGTACATCGTTTCCCGTGGCGACCAGAAAACGGTCATCGCCGGCTACCACTGGTTCAGCGACTGGGGCCGCGACACCATGATCGCTCTGCCCGGCCTCACCTTGCCAACTGGCAGGCATGACGTCGCGCGGTGCATTCTGCGCACTTTCGCCAAGCATGTGGATCAGGGAATGTTGCCCAACCGTTTCCCGGATGCGGGGGAAACACCGGAATACAACACAGTCGATGCCACGCTGTGGTTTTTCGAGGCCGCTCGTGCCTTTCTCGCTTATACCGGCGACCTTGAGTTTGTGCGCAATGAACTCTATCCGGTGTTCGCGGACATCATTTCCTGGCATGTCCGTGGCACGCGTTACGGAATCAAAGTGGATCCCAGCGGACTGCTCACGTCGGGTGAACAAGGCGTTCAGCTCACGTGGATGGATGCCAAAGTAGGTGACTGGGTCGTGACGCCACGCCGCGGCAAGCCGATCGAAATCCAGGCACTCTGGTACAACGCTCTCTGCGTTATGGAGGACTTGGCCCGTAAATTTGGGGACGAACCCGGTCAAAAGCGTTACCGCAACATGGCAACGGTCGCGAGCTGGAGCTTCAATCGTCTCTTCTGGAACGAGAATACCGGCTGTCTATACGACGTCACCAATGGCGCTCCGCCGGATCCATCGATCCGCCCAAACCAGATCTTTGCCGTTAGCCTGACACACAGCATGTTGTCATCCGAACGGGCGAAGAGCGTGGTGGAGAAGGTCCAAGAGCATCTGCTCACCCCCTATGGTCTGCGCAGTCTGGCGCCAACCGATCCGCAGTACCGTGGTCGATACACCGGTGGCCCCACCGAGCGTGACGGTGCTTATCACCAGGGCACGGTATGGCCATGGCTGATGGGCCCCTTCCTCACCGCATATATCAAAGTAAACGGTGGCAGTGATGCCGCTCGAAACCAAGCGGCCGAGTGGCTAACCGCATTAAGGAGCCACCTCGCAGATGGAGGGTTAGGGCACATCTCGGAAATTTTCGATGGCGACGCACCTCAGCGGCCGTGTGGATGTGTGGCGCAAGCCTGGAGCGTGGCTGAAATCCTGCGAACCTATATAGAGGATGTGAAGGGCATTCGCCCAGCGGCGTCCATCAAGGTCCTGCCGGTGCCAGTTTCTGCGCAGACGGAAGAGCGATCCGCGGCGCAGACCGAGCCGCACGTACGCGAACTCTCAAGGACCGGCACGCGCGGTTGAAGAGTGGTGCTCAGGCCTTTGAAGTCGCGATATCACTCGGGCGGTAATAGTCGTTGTTCTTGGATCAGAGGTGTCCCGCATCGAAAACCCATGACGACTCTGTTGTCTGGATTGAGCCCTCGATCCGCTTCGCTGGCTACTAAAGCAACCAACTCAGAACGCAGCGTTTCACGAGGGATCTCCAGGAATCCCAGGCGCGCATAAAACGGGTAGTTCCACGGCACAGACCGGAATGTCGTCAAGGTCAACATTGGGTATCCAGAGACCATCGCCCACCCGTACACAGCCCGGACGAGTGCAGTCCCCAACCCGCGGCTCCCGTGAATTGGCTCGACGTCGATCTCTTCAAGATGCGGTAGATCATCAGCAAGCATCTCCACCAACGCGAAGCCTACTGGCCTGTTTCCGGTCAATGCAACCCAGAGACACCCGTCACGGACGGCTTCGGCGAACGTGCACCTATCCGTGGTCTCGGCCAGCACCGAGTCCGGCGCGCAGCCTTTGAGCATCTGGGCTGCCTCGAGTTCGATCGCTGGAAGCGTCGGGACATGCTCATACCGGGCTAAGCGAACCGAATAGCCTTGCATGAGCAAGTCCTTCATCTCGACAGAAGACATGTTCATTTCGGCTGACCAATTCTCAATCATTCTGGGTACCGCTGCGCCAGGCGGCGATACCCGCACACGGCACGCAACAATTCACGCACTGGTGTAACCCGAAAGCCTCGCTCACGATTGAGGCGTCCAATTTCAAAGGCAATTCGCCATTGTTCAAATAACACACGATAGGCATCGACAAGGCTCATATTTTGGTCGTAGATGTGAGTTGCTTCGGAGGTAACGCCGTTCAGTTCGACAATTTTAATGTTGCGGCCTGCCATAAAGTCCTCCCGCGAAGGCACACGAATGTCGAAGCGTCCGAAATAAAAGCCGTCAAAGCTCCTGGCAACTTGGTCGATCACTTCTTCCAGTTCTGGAGTGATGGTCCCACCGCCGTCTAGGAATATCGCGCCTCGGCAATGGGTCCCGATCTCGACCAACTGCACTCTCTCCCCCATCGCCGGTATCTCTTTAACCCGTTCGGAATTTTTGCGCAGATAGAAGTCGGCCATGCAAACCGCGCGTTCGTCTGCCAGGATCAACTCCTCCAAAGTACGTTTTCCATCGCCGAGAAGCAGAGGCATCCGCTTCTCCGTCACCGAAAAAACACGGCCGTGCGCGTCACTCGGATAGCGATAGTAGAAGACTCCATACTCCTCGCCTGGGACGTACTCTTGCAAAATCACCGGGAAAGACGAGTTCGTCAGATACTCGTTAAACTGCTCCAACGAACGGACGATCGCCACTCCGGCGCCACGCTGGCCGGCATCAGGCTTCAACACGATCGGAAACTGGAGCCCTTGCCGCTGCATGAATTCCTTCGCTTCAGCAAGGCGGCGGGTGGGCACTCCACATGCAAGAAGCCTGGAAAACGGTAGCCACGGAAAAGCGTTTTTCAGATGATCCAGGATCTGATGTTTGGACTCGCCCACGAATCCGCCCGCGGGAATCGCTGGGTTGGCCACCGTAAACAACGTCCAACTTCGGAACCTGATTCCGAGATAAACGATGTAAGCAACCACCGGCGGATAAAACAAATAAGGAGGCCAGAACTCCCAGCGAGACCAACGTTTCAACCGCCCGAAGAAGTTAAGACTCCCTCTACTCAAAGGCCTAGTGAACGACTGCCTTGGTTGAACAGAGTCGAGTTCCATCGCGAGGTGCATGATTTCAAATGGCTGAACTGGCAGCACCGCAAACGACCAGGTCTTGGCAATCAGCTCTCTCAATCTCGATCGAGCGAATCTGAGCCATCGTGCAAGGACTACCGCGGAAATGACCCGTTTGTATGTGTGTCGGCGTGACCATGACCTCGCTATAACTCAGCGTCTTCACGTCCTGCCGATGTACGCACAAACTGAATGGCCCCTGACCACCTGCGTGCGATGCGTGAAGCCTTCGCAGCCACGGCGCAGAGCCCACATCCGATTCGTGCTCAGCGTTGCGGCATGCTGCTCCACGACCGCTCTTGGCCCGTTCATCCGAGAGGCTCGAGGAAAACCAGTGCCCTGATTTCCACGCGTGAATCTCGAAATCAAGGTGCGTCGAGTCCCAACGCCACTCCCAAATTTCCCGTTCCGACGGAAATACTCCAACCAGCCGAAACGGCATCATCCCTTTGAAGTTTGAAGCGCCGAACACCGCGTGCAAGTCCAATAGGGAGCGCGAATCAATGAGAGCTGGGATCACTCGCCCTCTGCTCCGTGTCTTGGCGTTTATCCTCTGCGGAGCGATGTCATTCCAATTCAGCAGTGCGAGCGAGATTCCACATTCGTTGGTGGCAAACCATGTGCCACCATTTCCGTCGTTCGGATAGATGGCCCTGGTCCCGTCGAATTCATGGACCTCGGGAGAAAAACCTGCACTGCAGGTGATTTTCTCGTCACGATTCATCGCCATGAGGTAGGTGTCGTTACCAGTGACGACCGTCAGAGTGCACATAAGCTCACCACTCCGGGGTCGCGAGCATCGCGGTTCCGAAACTGCCCACCAAGAGATCTCGCGCTCTTGCACAACAGCCAAGGCGCGAACAGCAATAGTACGGTCAGCAAGCAGGGGAGCAATCTCTGATGTCCGGACGATAGTTTCGGAATGAACCGCCAGATGGCAAAGATCGCGGAGACCCAGACAGCCGAGCAGACTCCGGTCGTTCTGGCAAACAGTCTCACCGGAAGCCGTAACGCTCCGGCGGCCACATAAAGAGGTAGACGGCTTCCAGGTATTGCGCGGCTCATGACCAAGGCCAGCGATCCATGCCTGGCAAACCACCCTTCGGCCTTGGCGAGTGATTCGGGCCTTAAGTATTTCTGCAGCCAGCGCGACCGCGCCGTGCGCCGCCCGAAAATGGAGCCCAGCCCGTACAATCCCATGTCTCCGACCCAGATACCCAGGAAGGTGGTAACCAGTCCGATCCGCGGGTCCAAGCTTCCGCCAGCAGACAGAGTCGCCGCCAGCAGAGTCGCGCCATCTTCGTAAATAAAGGTCGCGACAAAAATGGAGAGCGCCAGCGCGGCTTGTGTCTCCGGAAGCGAATTAGTGGAAAGCATAGTCGGCTACCCTCGTTCCGCCGCTTCAGTTTCCAAATGCTTCAACGTGGAGGGGGCGACACCAAATTCGTACGGCAGTTTCACTCCGACTCCGGCACACAAGAGCCGGAGAATGGCATAGTGGTGAATGGCGTGTCCGACGCAGAACATCACTTCCCGTCCCAGGTTCGACCTCACCGCTTCGGCCTCGGCCTCGCCGTAACCCACACTGTACGTCACAGCACACTCACGCTGGAGAATTTCGCGAGTAAGTCCTCCGAATTCTTCAATGAGACCTTCGGTTGCGAGACGTGCACACATCACCGAGGTCTCCAGTTGCGGGTTTCGACGCCGCCGATCGTAGTTGACCTGGCCAGTCCGAATCCCTTCGGCCAAACAGAGAAAGTGATCGAGCACGTGCCGATAGTGGGCGCCTAGGGATGCCGCGAATTCTCCTTCAAGCGGGCGCGCGTACGTTTCGTCGCCGATGCGATCGAGAAGGATGCAGCCCTGTTGCAGGACGTCATCAACCGCAGTATTCAATGACGGAGTGATCATGTTAGAACCTTTTCCCGAAAACCGGAATTTGCATGCGGTGCAAGACCAGAGCAATAGCGCTCGTCACAAATACGGCAATGGCGAGGAAGAACAAGAGCCCCTTGTCTCCTTGGACCTCGATGCCCAAAAAGGTCAGGTGGCTGGCAATAGCTCCGCCCGTTGCTGCCATAGCCAGAACTGAGCCTGCCCACACGAAACGCGGTGTCAGCAACAGCACGGCTGCGATCAACTCCATAATTCCTGACCCAATTCGTCCCGATACTTCGACCGTACTGATCGACGCAAAGGGAATGAAGGTGTGAATGAACGTCCCGAGCTTCGTAAAGATGTAGACCGACTCCGGCCCTGCTGTGAACTTGAAGAAGAGCGTTTGCAGTAAGATGATCGCTGCGACAATTCGGCAAGCCCAACTGAAGATCAAAACAGGGGTGGTCATCGGTCGACTCATAGTTGAAATGGCTTGTGTGCTCATGGTGCGCTCCTTCACTTGCCGTATTTATCGACCAGGCCAGGCCAGTTCTCGTCGGCCTTCTTAAGTGTTCCTTGCGGGTCCTTGTCGAACTTGCTTTTGACATCAAGGTCGAATTGCAAGAGCAGCCGTCCGTTGACGATCTCCCAGGTTTCGATCTTGATCGGGACTGTCTTGCCGCGGCTGGCGCCATAGGCGCAATAACCGCCAAACTGGGGCTCGTATTGCACCGGCCCTTTATCGAACGCTGCTTTGTGGTCGACCGACGCAAAGTAATATTTCGCGCCGTGGTAAACAGACTGAAATTGGGGAGCTCCCTTAACTGGCTTGTGGTCCGTGAAGAATGCGACGGGATCGTAACCCTGGATGGCCACTCCATCGTGGTCCAGGTTTTGCAGGTCCTTGGCCAGTGCCAGGGTTGACAGACCGGCCAACAAAACAAACGCGTAAAACAATTTCTTCATGACAGATTGTTCTCACTTCCCGGGTCCGAGCCCATGTACAACGTGAGACTCACCAGAACGACGGAAGTGACAAAGCAGCCCTCGGTGCGAGCAAGAATATCTCCGTGTCACCTTTCATTGAGTCATGCATCTCACGCTTAGTCCGAATGCAGGTCTTCATGCGCGTGTATCCGGGATTAACGTCATGAATGTAGCGGCCCCGGTAGTGCGCAACGGTTTGGTCGCCGAGAGTCTGGCGGCGGAGCGCCCCTTCGCTTTCGGAGCTGGTCCGTATCACGTACGAATGGCGGTGTCCGAGTCAGACCGTTTAGCAGTTTTCCGCTTGCGTTTTCTGGTCTTCAACTTGGAACTGAACGAGGGATTGGAAGAGTCGTACGCGACTGGTCACGATGTGGACGAGTTTGACCGCATCTGTGACCATCTGATTGTGGAGCATGCGGTCACGGGCAAGATTGTTGGAACCTATCGGTTGCAAACGGGCGACAGCGCTTCGTCTAATGCCGGCTTCTATAGTGAGCGTGAATTTGATTTTTCGCCCTATAAGCGGCTTGGCAACTCCGTCATCGAACTTGGACGCGCCTGTGTGGACCGCGATCATCGGTCCACGGATGTGCTTTACCTGTTATGGCGTGGCATCGCCCAATACGCCGTGAGTCACGGCGGTAGGTACCTGATCGGTTGTTCATCGCTGACGTCACAAGATGCGGCGCATGGTACAGCTGTCTACGAAGCCATGCGGGATCACTTGGTGGCCCCCCAACTGCGAACCGTACCGCAGCCCGCCCTCGCAATGCCCCTGATCTCATCAGAGAATGCCAGCTACAAGATCCCGAAGTTGTTGCGTGCGTACTTGGCCGTGGGAGCTAAGATCTGTGGACCGCCCGCCATCGATCAAGAGTTTAAGACGATTGACTTCCTGACGCTAATGGATCTGGGAACTCTTCATCCGCGGGTTTATCGTCGCTTCATGAAGGCCTGATCTCTCAATAGGTCATTTTGATGCTGTTCGGGTACCGTCCGGGGTTATGACGCAATGTCCGCGGATCGATTTTCAGCAGTTGCATCGATCCTGTCTCCAGCCGTTCTCCCTGAATCTGGATCGGTTCCGCAATGAATTCGCGCAGCGCGTCGCGTCCCAGAGCACGTCCATCAGGGCCGACCACCAAGAACTGTTCCCGCCCGTCGGTCGTAACAAACATCGGCGGAATTCCTCCACTCAGACAGCGCGCCGCACAATCGCGGTGAACTTTTCCTTGGCCGGGATTCATCACGCCCAGGTAGCACTTGCTGTCTACGATTTCGCCGGTGACTGTCACAGTTCCCAAGTCGCGAGTCGGCGCTTGAGCTGCGGACGCGGTATCCATCACAGCGATGGAGCCGGGTGTTATTTCCACCATAGTTCCGTCTTCACGATAGATCAACTGGCCCTGTAGACGAACCTGCTTGCCGTCGAAGGTGGCCACGAGGCTCTCGGCCCCATGTTTTCCGGGCGCGACCAGCAGATAGCGCGAATATTTGTCTTGTTGCCCGATTTCTCCCGGACGAGCGACTAAAAGCGTTGGGAAGGGCTGCGTCATGACAACTCCCTCAAAACTGCGCACCTTCCCGTATTCGAACGCGGAATTAGCAAACGGCATTTGTCCAACCACCAGCACCAGAGCCGTGGTCACCGCAAGCAGGCCGAGCACAATAATGACCCTTCGCACAAAACGAGCCAGGGCGGTGGGCGCCTTCGGCAGATAGCCTATGTAGAAGTCGTTCATCGCGGTCGTGCCTCCCTGGACTTAACTTGGGCAGACTCAATTTGAGCAGGCTCTACGCGGGTTCCGGGTGGGTTAGGACGTGGATGCACGAACACAGATCCTTCGACAACCTTGACACGGAAGGTCGGGATCTTCTCCTTGAATGGCGGCGGGGCCGCCCCAGACTCTGGCTGATACTGATAGCCATGCCACGGGCAAGTAACGCAGCCATCGATGATGCGTCCTTCCCCCAGAGGTCCGTTCTGATGTTGGCAAACATTTGAGATCGCAGAAACCTTGCCATCGTAGCGAAAGACCGCAACGCGCTCCCCGGAGAGAGATATGATGGTCGCGCATTTCTCGGGGATACGATCCACTTCGCAGACCTCGACGAAACCTTCGTCGACCGCTTGATGTCTCGCCCGGTCAACCCGCTTCTCCCGAAATGCCGCTGCGAGCTGAAGTGAAAGCACTGTGGCCGCTCCCAAGATCAGGCCAAAGGCCAGCACGGGGCTCGTCTCTGACTGCAGCGCCCCCAAAGTCACGTGCGCGACCAACAGTGCGTAAGCCACATACACCAGCATGTGCAGTCGCTTCCACGTGGGTGCGGACAGATTACGCAGCCAGAAATCATGGCTGGTAGCAGCCATTAGAAACAAGATGATCAATGCGAAGAAACCGAGGGCCTGAAATGGAGAGTCGGCAACGCTGCCATACCGGGGATTACTGATGAAAAGACTGACGAGAGGATTCACATTCCCCAAGGCGTGGAACTGGAACAGCGCAAAACCTCCATGTGCCAATCCCAACAGAAACGTCGTGACACCTAGATGCCGGCGGTTATATAGCAGTGGAAGAAAACGGCGATCCAACCGACTCAGCGGGCCGATGCACAGCACCACGTTCAGCAGCAAGAATGCAGCGGTTCCAAGTGCGCGAATCAGCAGCGTCTCTGCCGTCGCGCTCGGGTTCTGCCAGGCGCCCACCCCAACGAAAATCCCGAGGTAGAGCGCCAGCAACGACAGAAGTGTGACGTCGTACACCATCTTCTGCCGATTCCAGCTGATCGCGCCATATTGGAGGCTCATGGCAACGTCTCCACTCTGGCAGTGTCAAACACAGCCTGATGAGCCGGGCTGAACAAGACCAAATAGCCGGCGCGTTTCTCGTTCAACGGAAGAAGAAAGGCCTTGCCCGTGGCAAAGGCGCTCACTAGTTGCGCGTCCCCAGGCAGAACGTTTCCCTGCGGTGAATTGGTGGCCCAATACAGCAGCAAGTCCGGCTCATTCAACTCTTGCGCCGGCGACAGAATGACATACGTGTCCAGCGGACGGTCTGGCTTGCGATAGAACCTTGACTGCATCGAATGCTTCTGCCACAAAGTGCTCGACTCCCTCAACATGTTCTCGATGCCCTGCACATCGGTGGTGTGAACACTTGGGCTGAGGCGCGGGGGCCGCGCTCCGAGCCCAATCAACAGGATTGCAGGTAACACCAGCGCGAGAACAACGAATGCGCGGCGATGAACGGTTCTGAGTGGCTGAATCATGGCTTGCTCGACGACCGGTGCGGGTTTTTTTCTATAGGAGGTTCCGCGATCCGTCGGCCCCAGCGGTAGAGGAATATCGGCCAGAACGCCGCGACGCCAGGCAGAATCAGCAGTCGAAAGCCAATGCCTGATCCCTGAGCTTCGGAATCCAAGCGCTGAACTCCTAGCCACACAAATGTCACCCCAAACACCAATCCCAGACTGGCGTATACCGTCAGGGCGTAAACAAACGCTTTGGCCAAGGTCTCAAGCATCTTTACCGTAGACCGGGATCACAGATCCGTTGACGTCTTTGCCAGTTTCGCCGGCGAGCCAGACCACCAACTCCGCGACCGTGGCCGGATGCACCCACTTGCTGACATCTGCGTTCGGAATCGCCTTGCGGTTAGCTGGTGTATCCATCGTGCCGGGCAAGACTACGTTTGCAGTCAGTCCCGCATCTTTGTTTTCGAGCGCCACAGTTCTTAGAAGGGAGACCATGGCCGCCTTCGAAGCGCTGTACGCGCCCACGCCTGCGCCAGGTTCCAGAGCCGCACGGCTCCCAATCGCAATGACGCGACCGGTGCCCGTCTTTCGCAGAGCCGGAACTGCCGCCGCAAGAATGTGAAATACGCAATTCAGATTGAGATCAAACATGCGTTGGAAAGTCGCGTCGTCGGTGTCCGTTATCGATTGGCCCCCAGCGAAACCGCCGACTGTGTGCGCCAAAACATCAAGCTTTCCGAAACGGGCCACAACCTGATCGACGAGGGTTTGGGCGCCCTCACGAGTCGAAATCTCTGCTGGTAACGCAGTGAAGCTTGGGTTGTTGAAATCAGACTGCTGTATTTTCCGCGATGTGCCGACGACAGTTGCACCTGCGTCGAGAAACGTTTGCGTCACATAGGTCCCCAAGCCACCGTTGGCCCCGGTTACGAGTACAACCTTGCCCTTCATCGAGTGCTCCGATCCCACTGGCCATCAGATTCCGTTGCCCACAAAACGTTACGTCGACCTGGAAACTATCGCTGCCCGCGACGTAGCTATCTCTCACGACCCGCATCTCACCGGACGATGGCCGCACAACCACAGTCAAAGAACACACTCGGACTATGCTCTGTGTGTGGGAATTCCGAGAGCAAGGTCGGGCTGGCCGAAGCCCAGTGGTACCCATTCTGGAATCGTGACGATCCCGCGTGTCCAGCTTGCGTTCAGCAGAATCTCCTGCAAACGTTGCTGGCCAAAGGCGACGCGGCCTTGCATGAACGGTTCCAGGCGGCATGGCCGCTGGATGCCGAGGCCGCCTTCGGAGTGCTGCCGACTCGCCTCCGCCTGCACTCCGATCCCCGATTCTCCGGCAAGGGCATAACTATCGCCCTGGTGGACGCTGGTCTTTATCCGCATCCCGATCTGGTGCAGCCGCGAAATCGCATTCGCGTGTGGGCAGATGCCACCGTTGATCCTGTGTGTGTATTCCACTTTCAGCCGGAGGAAGCACCGAAGTGGCCCGATTGGGACGGTGCGCGCGATTGGCAGTGGCACGGCACGATGACTAGTACCGTGGCCGCCGGCAATGGTTTTCTGAGTCACGGCCTCTACTCGCAGCTGGCTCATGAAGCCGAATTGGTACTGATTCAGGTACGCGATTCCAGCGGGCACATCTCCAGCGCCAGCATTCAACGGGCGCTGGAGTGGATTCTGAAACACTGCCCCGAACTCCGAATCCGGATAGTTAGTCTCTCAGTGAGCGGAGACCCTGTCTCACCACCGGCCAAAAACGATGTGGACGAAGCGGTGTCGGCATTAGTGGAGACGGGCATCACTGTGGTAGCTGCTGCCGAAAACGATGGCCAACGGACGCTCTTACCGCCAGCGACCGCTCCTCTCGCCTTAACCGTAGGCTGCGTAACGTCTTGGCGAACCTGACCGCAGGCGCTCCCAAGAGCCGCTGCTGCCGGGATTCGGGCGCGGGCGTCGGGAGTAGGGTCGCCTCTGGTTCCCGACTTCGTGCATTGGCAGTGACCGCTTCCACGCTGCAGTGATGCCCTGACCGTTCTATCAGGAAATCGGGAGACCCCGTGTGCTGCCATACCGAAACGCCCTGTTCGCGAAAAGCGGCCAGATAGTTCAAACAAGCGCGAATCGAAGTTCTGTGTCTGGAAGTCGGGGACGAAATTGTCATCGGGATTCGGCATGGCGAGATAAATCTCGCCGACAGCCATCAGAGCTGGATAGTGAGAGATGGTTCCTGTCAAGAGCTTGAACGTACTATTCAGATTCCTGGTTTTTGTCCCCAAGAGCGGCTTGCGTTTTTTTGACCCCGGTGGAAGGGCTTCCGGTGGGTCTCCTGGCCGCATCGCTACGCTTAAAGCTGCCAATGTCTCATCCTGCGAGTGGAATCCCGAACTGCTTGCTGTAACGGCAAAGCAATGATCGATGCGCCGTCGGAATACTCGTATGGCAAACTCGCCGGTGTCGTAGTTTTGAAGCACCCCCCCCCGATGCTTCGCGCGTTGTCGCATTTCCAGCCCGATATAACGACGAACGGATCGAAGTTCGGACCTTCGGCGAGCGATAAGGCGTACAGGTTGAATTCGCGTTCCGGGATGGGGACGACCAACATTGTCGCGGCTTAGGATTCTCAAGGCGCGAAGTGAACGGAGACTGGCGACGAACCTCGCGGAACAACGACCTGATATTTCTTGCTGGTTTTGTCATCGACCAGCACCAGCTGGAATGAATCACTGGCTTTGATGTAGTCCATGGATTCCGCATGAAGCTCAGAAGTCGGGACATTCGCGAACTGCCCCGCGACCGAGAAAGCTGATATTAGGGCTGTCTTCTCGTCTTTGGCTGCTCCGCTTGGCTGAAGAAATGCGAAGACAACCAGTCCCACGATCGCGAGCGCCAGGAACAAATAAGATAAGTTCGCCATGCACTTCGTCCACCAGATTTTTGAAGCTCGGCTATCCCACTCCGCCTGCCTGGCATTGTCGAGATTTTTCTGTGTCGGCGCACCCGAAGCCGGAGGCGTGGTCTTCGCCGCTACGCGTAAATAACGATCAAGGGCTGCAGGAACCGCCAACGATGTCAGAGCTGCCAATCCCAAAAGCACGATGGCAAAATCCAGTCCATACTTGGCCGTCACCGAGAGCTGGCCCTCGATCACTTTGCTGGAAAATGCCCCGATAAGGGCAAGGAGCGCCGCGCATACCGTTACGACCGTCTTCGAGTAGTCATTTATTACGGTCCAGCGACTCGGCGGATCTCCCGGAACCTTCTCGGCCATATGGTCTACTCCTTATCGAAAACAAAACCCAGCGCCGGCCCCTTCGGCGCATCTGGCCACTTGGGAGCGATCCGATGAAGAACGTCTATTGCAGACATCTGATGCTCGATTTGCAACCTTCCAGAAGCATTCGCCAGAATCCCCCCTTAGCTCATTGAACACGAATTCCAGAGCTCGGTGATGACGATCGAGGATGGCCTTCAACTCGCGATCCTTGTATTCATAAATGAAGTCATTGAGCAGATTTGCAATCAGCTCGGTCGCCAGAGGTGTTACGTCAATTCTCTGACCAGAGCCCTGAATCGAGAGTTGAATATCAACGGGTGTGATCATGAGCTTTTGGGTTCCTATTTGTTTTTGCTAGAGCATTCAAGATCATACTTTAGACAGCATGGCTGATAACAGAATTTGCCGCAAGTCACACCCGGAAGAGAAGGGTAGGTTATTAGAACAGTTCCAATTCCCGCCGCCGTACAGGAGTTGATTCTTTGCTTGGCGAGCTACTCACGATACCATTTGCTCAACGTCGAGAACTTGCGACCTGAAATGATCACCCGAGATGAAATAGAAGCAAAAGGGCTGGAATTCGGCATCCGTGTGGCCGACGTTCAGAGGGATTATGTATTCGGCTGGTTTCTGCTCGGTCACGCTCGGTCGAGTGCGGTCAGGGTCGATTACTCGCACTTTCGCATAATGAGCATGGAGAGCTGCTACAACCTGTCGTAATGGGAAAGAGACCTCGACGATGTCTTCTTCATGGAGAGTGTAGCGGTAACGGCTACCATTCAGGTGTTCGAACACTTTGACATTCCAGTTGGATCCGCCACTCGGAAGCGCGGTCACATCGATGATCAACAGGTTCCGTCCGAACCGATGTATCCAGGTGGTCCGGCGATGAGGCGTTCGAGTTTCCGCTGTGTGTTGATATCAAAGATGAAGCAGTCACCTGGCGACAAATGACGGCGCACTGCGGCAAACACTTTCTTCCAGTCGGAAAAGCGCCTTACGTGGTTAATCGAATCGAATACACAGAAAATCACGTCAAATCGGCCATCGATTCGAAAGTCGACCATATCCTTCCAGAAGAGTTTTGATCGAGGCACTTTTGTTCGTGCGACGGAAAGCATCTTCCCCGAAATATCCAGCCCAGATATTTCGTAAGCATCCTGCATACACTCCAGGATTGATCCGGTTCCGCACCCCAGCTCAAGCACGTTCTTTGCATCCGGTTTCGCCGCCCGAATAAGTTACATAACTTGCTCAGCCGCTGCCCGACGGTCTCCCATTACGGCGTCGTAGAATTCCCCAAAGCGTTCATACGATGTCATGTGGTCATTTTATGAGAGAAGATCCGGAGCCGGCGGTCGTTCCGGGCCGACTTCTTGTGCCTAGATCTGTGAGCGGACCCGGGTTCTGCGTGTGTGACGGGCTAACCGGAAGTGGCGCACAACGGCTTATCGGCCGTCAGAACGTTTCAGGTGGTTTTCGCTCCTAAGGAGTTGAGAGATCAACAACTTACCCCTTAACCAAGCCCGCATGGAAGCAAAAGCAGTGGAACTGAAAACACACGAGTAATCCGATGCAGCGCGAACACGTAAGGCACAGCCACGGCACAGCCGTTTTATGAACTCGTTTTTCGCCGATCATTCTTGCTTAAGCGGGATCTGCAGCGTTCGCACCTATGTGTTTACCGTCTTTAGCCATAGCCATAGGGAACCGCGAAAAGACCTATTGAGCTAGCGGGTTACTGTAAAGACACACAGTGTGGAACTTATGTCGGAGCACTTGATATGGGGTCAATGTGTTCTTAGTGGTTCGGTCCAGTTGACGATCACGTTCAGCGGCGTCGAAGCTTCCTCGTCAACCAACGTGTTTACTAGAAACCGCTGGCCATCCGGGGAAACGTCGTACTCAGGGCCGACAAAGTCAGTTGCCGTGCGGACCTGAAACAGTGCCTTTGGTGTTCCTGGGTCCAGCGAAAACCCGGCACGCACGGATACAGCCATCAGCTTCTGATCGGTTGCCATATAGAAGATTTCCTGTCCGTTACGGGACCATTGTGGTTCGCTGCCGCCCATGCTGGAGATCCGCCATTTGCCTCCATGAGAGAGAAATCGCTGGACGTAGACTTCCGACTTGCCGGACTCATCAGAGACGTAAGCCAGCCATCGCCCATCCGGAGATACGCGCCCGTCAGTCTCATTGAAGTGGCTCCGCAGAATCGGTTGCGGTGTCGGATCGCCGGTAAGTGGCATTGCCCATATGTTCCAGTTCGTGCCCAGCTCATTTGCCATGTAGACGACATAGCGCCCATCTCGCGACCAATCAGTAGCAATGCTGTTAGTGCCGCTGCGCATCAGGCGCCGTTCCTCGGACCCGCCGGACAAGGTCCTCTGAAACAGATTTGGCGGTAAGCCGTCGCGGGGAGAACTGAAGATTAGGCTGCTTCCATCAGGCGCCCAAATCGGGCTGAGGTCTGGGCCTCCAAAAGTCAAGGGAGACGAAACTCCACGAGCATCGACTAGCCACACACCCGATCGGTAGAGGCGGGTCACAGAAATTGTTCGTCCATCGGGAGAGATCCGCGGTTGTCGGAACGTACCCACCGGACCCAGGCTTTCCAGTTGCGTCCCATTTCGTCGGTACCAAACCAATTGTGTCACCTTGAAACGGCTCCCTGCCCAATAGACCAGCACATTTTTGTGCGAAGCAGAAAAGGAATAAGCTCCGCCCGGCGCTGACTCTATGTAGTCGACGATGCGAATCGGTTCACCGACGGCTTGCAATCGTTTGGTATCGAACCGCTGCGCCATCAGCGCTCCATTTCGGCCGAACAGCAGATAACCAGGCTCCACATACCCCATTGCAGACGACTCACGCAGAACCAGGTGGTGTTGCCTAGAGTCGAGCGATCCCAAGTGGATCCCTTCATCATCTCTGCCATCTACCAGGAACAAGAAATGACGGCCATCGGGCAGGAACTCCGGCCAGATATGGTTGGTCTCGTCGTGGGTCTTGTATGCTTCCGTGACGACTACAGGTTCGCCTCCTGAGGCCGCAACACGGTATAAGACGCCCTCGAAGTTAGGTGCGAACACGATCACCCCCTCCCGGTTCCATGTCGCTCCGCCAGGATCAGCACCGGCATCGCAGATGATCTCTGGCTGTCCTCCAGTGGGATCAATTTTTCTCAATTTGGAATGAGAATAGAAGCCAATCATCTTGCTGTCGGGCGACCAGAAGGGGCTGTCGGCCCCTTCAGTCCCTGGCAGCGCTCTTGCCTCCAGCGAGTCCAGAGGGCGAATCCACAGAGCGCGTTGACCGCTGGAATCAACCGCCGTGAAAACAACCTGGCGTCCATCCGGAGAAACCGCCAGCAGCTTCTCATCAGCGTAAAAACGAGCGTTGGGCGGCGACTGAATGGTCAGTCGGAATAATGCAGGAGTTGAATTTTTCGGTCCGAAGATCAGCATTGCACCCAGACACAACGTAGCCACAGCTAGCACGCCCGCGGCTATCGGCCACGCGTTCCGCCATGGGCGCCCTGGCTGATCATGAGTGGCTGCAAGCGAGGCGAGTATGACGCTGACGTCGTGTGGCGACTGCCAGCGTTCATCAGGATTCTTGGCAAGCGCAATCCGGATCAGCCAGTCCAGTTGTGCTGGCGAATAATGTGGGCCTGTAGTAAGAGGTTTTGGTTCAGAGGCAAGAATGGCTGCAATAATGCTGGCTGGCGTCTTTCCGGTGAACGCAGGCTTGCCGGTTACCATCTCATAAAGCAAAGCAC
>UEXW01000297.1_pt1 | contig 31750 bp, 33 predicted proteins | sample 4301151 | NCBI WGS metagenome assembly UEXW01 (sample SAMEA4773176, study PRJEB27434) | metagenome | biome: 2259; feature: agricultural soil; material: soil | place: USA | collected 2014-09 | depth 0.25 m | reverse complement strand
TCAGTTCTCAGTTCTCAGTTCTCAGTTCTCAGTTCTCAGTTCTCAGTTCTCAGTTCTCAGTTCTCAGTTCTCAGTTCTCGGTTCTCGGTTCTCAGTTCTCAGTGCTCGGTTCTCAGTCTCGGTTCTCACTCTCTCCACTCCCGCCCCTCATTTCTCAGTTCTCGGCTCATAGTTTCTTAGCAGCTGGAATACAAAAAGGCCTCCGTCGTAGCAGAGGCCGCTTGCTTTTCCCAAACCGCGTTACTTCACCTTAGCGAAAATAATGACCAGGGTGTAGAGCGCCAGGGACTCGATCAGGGCCAAACCAAGAATCAGAGCCAGCTGAATTCCTGGGCGGGCTGCCGGATTCCGGGCAAGGCCTTCAGCGGCTGCCGCGGTAGCCTTGGCTTGCGCCAATCCGCAAACGGCGGAAGCGATCGCCATGGCGAAACCTGAGGTGATAGCAACCCAGTTCACGGGGGTCGCCTCTCCGCCCTGCGCGAAGGCCGGCACAGCCAAGCAAAGCACAGAGAGCGTCATGAACAGATAGCTGAGTTTACGCATTGAGTGTTTCTCCTCGTATCAAGTTGCCCCAGTGGGTGGTTGACGCCATACCGTGCAGACGCCCTCACGCTGTGGCCGGAAACCAGTTTCGGGTTTCAAGTTTCCAGTTTCGTGCGAACAAGTTGTGACCCTCGAAACTGGAAACTTGAAACTCGAAACTCCATTTTCAGTGTTCTTCCGCGACTGCCCCGGCCAGATACACTGTTGTCAGCAGGATAAAAATGTAAGTTTGCAGAAACGATACGCCCAGGTGCAGCCCGAGAAACAGGATCGGCACACCCACCGGGACCAGCGAGAAGAACACCAGGGTGACCATGTCACCGGCGAACATATTCGCGAACAGACGTATGGTCAGGGAAAGCACGCGCGCCAGGTGGCTGATCAGTTCAATCGGAATCATCAGAGGCGCAAGCATCGGCATGGGGCCGGCGAAATGTGCCAGATACTTGATACCTGCATGCTTGAAACCCTGAGCCTGGTAGTAAAAAAATGCCACGATCGCGCACCCTAAGGGCACAACTGGTAGCGCCGTGGGTGATTCGAATCCCGGGATTAATCCAATGAGATTGCAAACCAGAATGAAAAGACCTAATGACACCAAGAAGGGCGTGTGGGACTCACTGTGTGGTCCGATGATTTCGTGGCTCTGTTGCTCAACGAAATCCACGATACCCTCGAAGATGTGCTGCAATGCACCCGGCTTGTCCACCGAGAGCTGAGCACGGACGAGAACGAATAAAACAAGAAGGAACAGGCAGACCAAGATTTCCATCGCGACTGTGTTCGGGATGGGCGCCTGTGCGTGCCTGGGCTCAATTCCCAGCTTGTGAAGCAGGCCGACGACCGCCGGGCCGAAGAGGCGATTCAGAATCTCGGTAAACCAAAGTTGCTCAGGCATAGATGGGTTTTTGGGCTCTTCCGCTCAACTCCAACAATGGACTTTAGGCCGATCAATTCAGAGACCACGCGCCAAGGCTACGTAAGCTTCGTAGGCGGCTTCGCACGCGATGGCCGCTACGGGCAGAAACAAACCAACAAAGAGGCCGTAAAGGCTCGCGGGGGAAACAGTTAAGATACCATACGCAGCCAGCCCCATCAAAACGTAGCGCAGCAAGAAGCGCGCGACTATGCCTCGGCTCGATTGCGGCCTTCCGGCCTGAACAATCCGGTCCGCGAGCCCTTGCACGCCGCGCTTCAACCACTGGAAGTTCAAGTAGGCGACTACGCAACCAAGCGCGAAGCCGAGGGCGCTTCGCCAGCCGAAGCGCCACCAAGCCGCGCCCGAGAGCGGCACCATCAGAACAAGCATGATGTGGCGTATGCGCTCGAGCGCGCCCTCGTACACAACTTCCGCTTCAGTTGGAGGAGTCGGCCGCGGATCGGGCTTCGGTTCTGCAATGTCGCCTGCCACGGATTTACTCGTTCGAGTCCGACGACATCACCGTGCGGATCAGTTCCACGAATCCGGCGATAATCCCGAGAATCAGCCCCGCCAGGTAGAGCCAGGTCGTGTGTAGCCATCGGTCGAGCGCCACGCCGACCAGCCATCCCACCACGGTCGCCGCCGGAAAGATAAAAGCGAGCTGGCTGTAGTGTGCCAACTGCACCAGCATGTTTTGTTTCTGCTTGGGGGGCTCGCCATCTTCCGGCACGGCAGTGACTCCTTGCCTGAACTATGGGGGACGCGGCGGCGCTGCAGTCTTTCGATCAGCGCAACAAGTGTGCCACCGGCGTGACCTGAGTCAAGCCCAGAACCCCGTCCACTGCTTGAATCATGGCATTGGGGAAGATTCCAATGAACAGGGTAGCTGCCGCAGTAACGAACAGTGCCAATCCCATCGCAGGACTTAGGGGCAACTTCTCCTTCTCAAGCGGCTGGCGCATGAACATGGCATTGGCGATGCGCAGGTAGTAATAGAGGCCGAACACCGAGTACAGCACGCCGAGGGCTGCCAGCGTGTAGTGACCACTTTCAATCAGGCTGAGAAAGATGAAGTACTTGCCCCAGAACCCGGCCAGCGGTGGAATTCCTGCCAGGGAAAGTAAAAATACCAGCATCAGAACCGCTTCCACGGGGGCGCGGGAGTAGAGGCCTGCGATGTCATCGATCTCGTCGCCGATGACTTCCCGATTGCGCAGAGACGTGATCACCGCGAAAGCGCCCAGGTTCATGAAGGTGTACACGAGCAGGTAGACGAGGATGCCTTTGATGCCGTTGGCATTCACGCTGTTGGCATCGCCCGCAATCAGGCCAAGCAGCATATAGCCCACGTGTGCGATCGAGGAGTAGGCGAGCAGCCGCTTCAGATTGTTCTGGGTGAGCGCCGCGAAGTTTGCGCCCGTCATGGTCGCGATGGAGACGAACACCAGGACCGGCACATAGATCGATCGCAGGGGATAAAGACCCCATAAGAAAATGCGGAGCAGCATGGCCCAGCCTGCGGCTTTCACGGAAACGGACATGAACCCGGTGACTGCGGTAGGTGCGCCTTCGTAGGCATCCGGCGCCCACTGATGGAACGGGACGGCGGCGATCTTGAACAGGAGGCCGGTAGCTGTCGCCAGCAGCGCGACCACAACAATCGGGTCCGCATGACCCCCGTTGCGCGCGATCCTCTGGATCAACTGCTCGCCGATGATCTGGAGATTGGTACTGCCGGTCACGCCGTAGAAAAGTGAAAGTCCGTAAGCGAAGATTCCAGACGAGAACGCGCCCAGCAACATGTACTTCAGCGCGGCCTCGTTAGAACGCTTGTCGCGGCGCAGGAAGCCCACCAGCACGTAGGTGGAAATCGCCATCAACTCGAGGCCGATAAAGATTAAGACGATGTCGTATCCGGCAGCCATGCACATCATGCCGACTACGGAGAACAGGAGCAGGGCGTAGTATTCGCCGTGGTTTTCGTGCTCGATCTCCAGATAACGAACCGACATCAGAATCGCAATCGCCGTCCCTGCGAAGAACAGATAGAAGAAGTAGATGGAAAAGCGGTTGACGAACAACGTGCCCATAAACCCGACGGGAAGCCGGTCAATATGCTGCGTCAGGTACCACGTTTCGATTTTCCTTGTTCCCAGGGTGGCGAATACCAGGCCTACCAGGGCCACAAACCCGTTCATTCGCTTCCACTCGCTGGGCATCATCAGATCCATGATCAGAACGCCGATTGCAAACAGGGTAAGCAGAAGAATAGGAAGCGCCAGCAGGTAGTCCACACCGGTGAAGTATTGAGCGATGCTCCCGGGCACTTAGTTCTTCCCTTTCGTCGGCTCAGCTTCGGACGCCACAGCGGCGGCGGGAACGGCGACAGGCGCAGCGGCCACCACGTTAGCCGCACGTTCGCGAACATTTTCAGAGATCTGCTTCACGGGCTGTTCGAGAATCTGGAAAAACGGCTTGGGATACAAGCCGATCCACAGGGCCATTGCGACAAGCGGAACGAAGGTCGCGATTTCTCGCGGCGTCAGGTCATGCAGTTTCTCGTTCTTGGGATTGGTCACCGTGCCGAAGAACACGCGCTGGTAGAGCCACAACAAGTATGCTGCGGCCAGCACTACCCCAGGCGCCGCCCAGGCCGCCCACTTCCAATTCTCCATGAACGTGCCCCATAGAATCGTCACTTCGCCCACGAAGCCGTTTAACAACGGCAGTCCCATGGAGGACAGGAACATGATCAACGTGATGGTGGCATAGACGGGCATAACGTTCGAGATGCCGCCATATTCCGCGATTTCGCGCGTGTGCCTGCGCTCGTAGAGCACGCCGACGATCAAGAAGAGCGCGCCTGTGGAAATGCCGTGATTGATTTGCTGGAGCACTGACCCGCTCAGTCCCATGGGAGTGAGGACGAAGATGCCCAGCGTACAGAAGCCCAGGTGGCTGACCGAGGAGTACGCCACCAGCTTCTTCATGTCCTTCTGCATCAGGGAGACCAGCGCGCCGTATAGGATGCCGACGATCGAGAGGCCGATCATCCATGCGCGCATCCGGTGATCCATCACTACCGAGGGGAAGAAAGGGAGAGAGAAGCGGATGAAACCGTACGTCCCCATTTTCAGCAGGACGCCCGCCAGGATGACCGAGCCCGCCGTGGGCGCTTCCACGTGGGCATCGGGCAGCCAGGTGTGGAACGGGAACATCGGGACCTTGATGGCAAATGCGAAGAAGAACGACAGGAACAGCAGGGTCGCGTACTTCGCTCCGTAGATCGCATAAATCTGGGGCGCTGTTTTGTAGAGCTCGGGAATGCTGAACGTGTAAACCTGGGTAATGTTGTGGTGATTGAAGTATAGGAACAGGATGCCGAGCAGCATCAGCACCGAACCGGCAAGGGTGTACAGGAAGAACTTGATGGCGGCATAGAGCTTGCGTGGGCCGCCCCAGATGCCGATCAGCAAATACATCGGAACCAGCATCGCTTCCCAGAACACAAAGAACAGGAAGAAATCGAGCGCCATAAAGACGCCCAGCATGCCGGTCTGGAGCACCAGAAACCAGATGTAATACTCCTTCACGCGATTCTCAATGGCCGTCCACGAGGAAAGGATCGAGATCCATCCCAGCAGCGTGGTCAGCATGATGAGCAGGAATGAGATGCCGTCGATGCCCAGGTAATAGCCGGCGCCGATCGTGGGGATCCAGTTGTTAGGCGCGCCTTCCAGAAACTTGAAGCCGGGCTCGAAGCGCTGTGCCCAGAACATCGGCACCAGCGGCAACGAGATCAGGAGGCCACCAAGGGCAAAGATGTTGGCGATCCAGCGGATAGCGTCCTTGTTCTCTTTGGGCACGAAAACGAGAACCAGTGCGCCCAGCAACGGCGTGAACAGGATGATCGAGAGAATGTGATTCTGCATATAGAAAACAGTTCTCGGTTCTCAGTTGCCAGTTCTTAGTAGCTGCGGGCGCTGAGCGGCCTTATCTTGAGCGGCCTTATCTTCTGTTCCCGCACATTGCAGGTCGTGCTTCGCACTTCATGCTCGCAGGTCATAGCTCGTAGCTACCTGTACGCGTAATAAAAAACAAAGCCGAGCAGTCCCGCCACCATTACCAGCGCGTACCACTGCACCAGCCCCCACTCGAATAGGCGGAATGGATATGACAAGACCCGCGCCAAAATTGCGGGACCGTTCACTCCGATCCCGTCGATAATCCAGGTATCCCACCATTTGGAGATGCTGGCGATGGTGCGAGTCGTCCAGCCTGTACCGTTCACCAAGCCATCCACGACGTGGACATCGAACCAAGTGGAGGCATCGCCCAGGCCGAGTACACCGAGTCGGGCCTTGCCCAGCTTGCGGCGGCCTGTGAACGCGTAGTCGTAGCCCTCATCGACGTACCACTTGTTGTAGAGCACGGTGTAGAGCGGTTTGGCTGCCGCTTCAATGGGCTCCGCATAGCCCTTATTAGCATAGCGATACGCTCTCCAGGCCATGCCCCATCCAACCAATCCGGCCGCCACTGAGAGAAACATCAACCCGTACTCGGTTCCGCTGGTGTGCTCTTCTTCTCTCTGGCCGGCAGCGACTTGCGTTCCCTTACCTTCCGCCTCGAGAACGGTTGCCTCTCGAGCAAAAACCGGCTCGAGGAATTTCGCAAGTCGGTCATTCCCACCCAGGCTATGCGGCCAGCCCAACCATCCGGCGAATATCGAACAGAAGGCCAAAATCATGAGGGGCACGGTCATCGACTTGGGCGACTCGTGGATGTGATGCTCCACTTCATGACTCATGCGGGGCTGCCCATGGAAGGTCAGATACATGAGGCGGAACATATAGAAGGCCGTCATCAGGGCAGTTCCGTAGCCGATCACCCACAACCAGATGTAGGCGCCATGCTCCGACGTCCAGGTCTGCCAGAGAATTTCATCTTTGGAGAAAAAGCCCGCAAAGGGCGGAATGCCGGCAATCGCCAGCGTGGCGATGAACATCGTCATGTGCGTCGTAGGCGTACGGCGCGCCAGGTCGCCCATGTTGCGCATGTCTTGCTCGCCGCTCAGGGCGTGAATTACAGAACCCGCTCCGAGGAACAACAGCGCCTTGAAGAAGGCATGCGTGAAGACGTGGAACACACCCGCCGCGAACGCGCCTACGCCGAGCGCCAGGAACATGTAGCCGAGCTGCGATACTGTGGAGTACGCCAGCACCCGCTTGATGTCGTTCTGCACTAGTCCAATCGATGCAGCGAAAATTGCCGTCAGCGCGCCCACGATGGCAACCGTCTTCATTGCCGTAGGAGCCAGCACAAAGATGGCGTTGGAGCGTGCCACCATGTACACGCCCGCCGTCACCATGGTCGCCGCGTGGATCAGAGCGGACACCGGTGTCGGGCCTTCCATCGCATCGGGCAGCCAGATGTACAACGGGAGCTGAGCCGACTTGCCACAGGCGCCCACGAACAAGAGCAATGCCGCTGCGGTCAGAACCGGATCGCCGACGTGGAAGTGGCCGCTGTGCGCCATCGCGTTCACGTCCATGAAGCGCACGGAGCCGAGATACCAGGCGATCGTGAACATGCCCAGCAAGAACCCGGCATCGCCGATACGGTTCACGATGAAGGCCTTGTTGGCAGCGTCGCTTGCAGACTTGCGGTGGAAGTAGAAACCAATCAGTAAGTACGAACACAAGCCCACGCCCTCCCACCCCACGAATAACTGGGCGTAGTTATTCCCCAGGATCAGCGTCAGCATAGAGAACATGAAAAGGTTGAGGTAGCCGAAGAATCGGTAATACCCCCCTTCATGCGCCATGTATCCCGTTGAATAAATATGGATCAACATGCCGACGCCGGTCACAAACAGCAGCCAGATGCTGGACAGCGGATCGAGCAGGAATCCGACCTGCGCCTTGAACTCGGCTGGGAAACCGTTTTTCGTTGTGTAGGTGAGGTGGCCGGTGTCGCTGCCCAGCCAGGTGTACATGACCCTTTCGAACGGCTGGCTGCCAGTGTAGTTGTGGACGTATTGCCACACCGCGCCACATGACAGCACGAACGCAAGCGCAACAGTCCCCACGCAGACGGCGCTGACAGTCTGCTTCCGCAGCTTCTTGCCGAAGAAGAACATGAGCGTCGCGCCCACGGCGGGCAGCAGGGGAATCAGCCAGATGTTTTCGAGAAAGAACATGTTTAGCTGTTGGCTCTTAGCTGTTAGCTCTTAGCCCAGACCGATAAGCTAAGGGTAAAGGCTGAGAGCTGTTTCTTCACCACTTCAACAAATCTACTTCGTCAACATTGACCGTTTCCCTATTGCGGAAGAAGGCGATCAGAATGCCAAGACCTACCGCGGCCTCTGCAGCAGCGTCAGTAATTACAAAGATCGCGAATACTTGCCCGTGAAGCCCCCACAGCCGGGAGAACGCCACCAAATTCAGGTTCACTGCGTTCAGGATCAGTTCGATGGACATCAGGACAATCACCACGTTGCGGCGCGTGAGCACACCAATTACACCCAGCACGAAGAGAGCCGCTGCGACGACCAGATAATGGAGTGTTGTAATTGGAACCATAAAAATCAGTTCTCAGTTCTCGGTCCGCAGTTCACAGCCACCGCTTCCAAACCGCAACCTTCCTGTAATACCCATTCGGATCTCCGCTGGCTGAATGCCGAGTGCTGAATGCTGACTGCTTCTTTCAAATTCTCTTCTTCGCCATCACCACTGCTCCAATGATCGCCACCAGCAGCAGCAAGGACGCGATCTCGAACGGGAGCATGTAGTTGCTGTACAGCATCTGTCCAATCTGTTGGGTGTTGTTGGCCTCGGGAAACTGTATTTCGGATCGGAGCAGGAGCCTGTTTCCCTTGGTGTAGATCGAAACAAAGAGAGCGCCCAGACAGATCGCCGCCAGAACTCCGGCAATCCACTGTTGATTGAATTGCTTTTCCGTTTGCGAGCGCTCCAGGTTGACCAGCATGATCACGAACAGGAACAGCACCATGATGCCGCCGACATAAAGAATGATCTGGACTCCGGCCACGAACGGAGCGTACAGCATCAGGTAAAGGCCAGCCAGGCATAGCAGCGTCAGGATCAGCGCCAACGCCGAATGCACAGGGTTCCTGCGGGTAATGACCAGCACGCCGCTCAGGATCGCCAGTCCGGAGAGCAGGTAAAAGAAGAACGTTGTGGCTACAGGTTCCATGTCAGAGATTCACCAGATGCCGCAGCGTGAGCCAGAACTCATTCGCTGAAGTCTGCGTGAAGTGCCAAACCTCAGTGCGCAAACCGGCAATGCCCGTGAGCATTAACACAGCGATACCCATGGGCAACAGGATCTTCCATCCCACTTTCATCAGCTGGTCGAAGCGGTAACGCGGAAACGTGCCTCGATACCAGATGTACAGGTACATGAAGACCGCGATTTTGAGAATGAACCAGTAGACGTCCTGCACCCGGCCACGCACAGCGGGGACGAGCAGAATCAGGCCGATTAGAACGAATACGGCACCGAAGGCTCCGAGGCCAATCGTCTGAATGCGGAAGAATGGGTGCTTCGGCATCCGCATCGTGCTGTAAACCGTCATCGTGGCTAGGCCGAAGAAGGTAAGCGCCGGGAACAACGAGAACGCCAAGTCCCAAGTGGGGCCACTCAGAAAATTTGGGAAGGGCCGCATCCATCCGCCCAGCCACAATGTAACCGCGATCGAGGAGACGGCGATCATGGCGGCGTACTCGCCCAGCATGAAAAGCGACCAGCGCAGGCCGCTGTATTCGGTATGAAACCCCGCAGTGAGCTCGGATTCGGCTTCCGGCAAATCAAACGGCGCGCGATTGGTTTCCGCCACCATAGCCACGGCGAAGATGAAAAATGCAATCAGCCCGAGCGGAAAAAACTTGAAGATGAACCAGCTGTGCTGTGCATACTGCGCCTGCACGATCCCGATCATGCTCAAGGTTCCGGTTCCGTCGGCATTCAGGCTGGTCATCAGAACGGCGGAGACGACCGCCAATCCCATCGCCACTTCGTACGAGACCATCTGCGCACTGGAGCGCAAGGCGCCAATCAGCGGATAATGCGAGTTCGACGCCCATCCCGCCATCACGATTCCCAGCACGCCCAGCGACGAGACGCCGAGCATGAAGAGAATGCCGATATTCATGTCCGTAATCGCGTGCGCCGGCCCGAAGGGAACGACCGTGTAAACGCTGAACACGGCCAGAAGGATAATCATTGGAGCGAGCCAGAAGACGAACCGATCGGCCCCCTCGGGGATGATGTCCTCCTTGAGAATCAGCTTGATGGCATCGGCGATGGGCTGCAGCAGACCATGCGGACCCACGCGCATCGGGCCCAGGCGAATCTGCATGTGCGCAAGAATTTTGCGCTCGAGCCAGTTCATGCAGACGACGGCGAGCGAGACTCCGGCAAACACGAGCAAGATATAAACGAGCGCCCAGAACGGGCTGCCGTACTGGCCCGGTGTGGTCTGCCCCGCTTTCTGGAGGTAGTTCGTGATGAAAGTGGGCATCAGCGATCTACCTCTCCGAGGACGATGTCGAGGGTACCGATGACGGCAATGACATCCGCGATCAGTTGCCCACGGCACATCAAGTCGAGCGCCTGCAGGTTCACGAACGAGGGTGGCCGGACGCGGACGCGATACGGCTGGGTCGAGCCATCACTCACGATGAAGTATCCCAGCTCGCCTTTGGGCGCCTCGATGGAGTGATAAATCTCGCCGACCGGTGGCTTGATCACCTTAGGCACCTTGGCCATAATCGGGCCTTCGGGAATGCTGTCCACGGCCTGCTGGATGATGCGCAAGGACTGCCGCATCTCAGCCATGCGCACCAGGTACCGGTCGTAAGTGTCACCGTTTTGCCCGGTGGGAATTTCGAAGTCAAACTTGCTGTAAGCGGCGTAGGGTTGGGCTTTACGAAGATCCCACTTCACTCCGCTGGCGCGCAGCACCGGGCCAGTCACGCCGTACGCGATGCAGTCTTTCGCGGAGATCACGCCAACTTTCTTGGTGCGTTCTACCCAGATGCGGTTGGTCGTCAGCAGCTCTTCGTATTCGTCGATCTTGGGAGCGACGAAAGCGACGAACTTCTTCACATCTTTTTCGAAGCCTTCGTAGGTCTCGTATTGGCAGCCACCGATGCGAAAAGCATGCGTCGTCAGTCGGGCGCCGCAGTATTTCTCGAAAATCTTGAGGATTTCTTCCCGATCGCGGAAGGTATAGAAGAGCGGCGTCATCGCGCCAATATCAAGCGCGTGCGTCCCCAGCCATAGCTGGTGGCTGGCAATCCGATTCAACTCCGTCAGGATCACGCGGACATAGTTCGCGCGCGGAGGAGCTTCAATATTGAGCAGCTTTTCTACGGCCTCACAGTAACCGAGCCCGTTGGAGACCGCCGCCACGTAGTCCATGCGATCCACGTAGGGATTGAACATGGTGTAGGTGCGATGTTCGGCGATCTTCTCCACGCCGCGATGCAAGTAGCCGATCACGCACTCCAGGCCCAGAACTTTCTCGCCGTCCAGCCGCAAGATGACTCGCAGCACGCCGTGCGTGGCCGGATGCTGCGGGCCCATGTTAATGACGAGCTCGTTCGCATCGAGGAAAGTTTTGCTGCTTTCGTCGAGGTCCAGATGCGAGACGGCGCTGGTCGGGTCGGTCATTGGCCGCTTTCGATCCCCAGGTTGATCTGGACCCACTCCTGATCCTGCTGAAGGATGCCGTAGTCCTTGCGCAGCGGATGGCCTTTCCAGCCGTCAGGAAGGAGTATGCGCTTCAGTTCCGGGTGGCCATCGAACTGGAACCCGAACATGTCATATGCCTCGCGCTCCAGCCAGTTGGCTGTGGGCCAGATGGAAACCGCCGAGGGAATGTGTTCGCCATCGGCAATCTGGGTCTTGACCCGCATCCGTTCGTTGCGCGCGAAGGAATAGAGGATCCAGACGATGTCGAATTGGCGTTCGCGCTTGGGATAGTGAACCGCAGTGATGTCGACGCAGTAGTCGAACTGCTCTTCGTCGCACAGGATTTTGAGAAGATTTGGAATTAGAGAGCGATCCACCTGCAGGTAATTCTGACCCAGGTAAGTCCAAGCTTCCATGCCTGAGCCAAACTGCCGTTTGAGCTTGGCGACCATGGGAGTGTCCCAGGGAATGGGCACTGGCCCTGCGGGCTTGGCTGGCGGAGCCGGCTTCGGGGGCGTAGCCGCCGCAGGCTTGTCAGCAGCAGCAGCCGCCGCGGGCTTTTCGGAGGCAGCGGCCGGTTTTTCCGGTGCAACCGCTGGTGGTTTGGGCGGAGCAGGCGGTGGTGGAGCAACATTCTCAACCGATCCAGGTGGCTTCTCTGGCGTGGGCTGTTTCTGTTCCTCCGGTGTCGGCGCTGCAGGCGGTTTGATGTCCTCGGGCATAGCTTGAGAAGCCGTGCGCTCCCAGTGACTCCTGACTCTGAAAAGACGCCTAGTTGTACCAGTCTCGAAATTCGACTGTCAACGACTGTGGATCACGGGCTTCTGTGACCACACGTTCACTTCCCTCTTCGCCCCGGCGCGTTAACGACTCGCAGCGCTGCAAAGAGCCTCACACCCACTCCAGCGCACCCTTCTTCCAGATCCAGATGTAACCGACGATCAGGATGCCCAGGAAGATCATCATCTCGAGCAGTCCAAACAGACCGAACACTTTAAACTTCACGGCCCACGGGAAGAGGAAAATAGTTTCCACGTCGAAGACCACGAACAGGATGGCAACAATGTAATAACGAACGGTGTAACGGCCCCGGGCACGATCAACTGGATCGATACCGCACTCGTAGGGTAAAAGCTTCTCGCGCTGCGGATTGTCAGGGCGAACCAGTTTGGTCAGCAGCAGCGTAATCGGAATGAGGGTGCCGACGACCGCAATAAAAATAAAGATGGGGACGTAATTCTGAGGCAATGGCTTCCTCGCGCCACTTCATCTTTCCCGCATTCGAAAATCGGGAAGGGGAATAGTATCGCCGATGCGCCGTGGCTTCAAGGGCTAAGCGCGACTGGCGTTGTGTTCGAAAGAACTCGCTGCCCCCGACGGGCAAGCACCGCTTGTTTATAATCACTGTTTTCCCATTTCGCGCGGTGTGCCAGAGGGAGGGGCATCCCTGGGCATCCCTGCCGAAAAATCAGCACAAGGATTCCTTTGGCCCTCGACGAGAATATCTACGAACTGCGCAAGAAAAAACTGAAGCAGATTGAAGCGCTCGGGCAGGAAGCGTATCCCCGGCGCTACGACTTCACCCACGCCGTGCCGCAAATTCTGCAGGAATACTCCTCCAAGACCGCAGAGGAACTGGAAAATCCTCGTGTGCAAGTCCGGGTGGCTGGCCGGATCATGGCTATGCGTCTGATGGGCAAGGCGGCTTTCACGCACCTTCAGCAGCGCGGACAACGGCTGCAGATCTACGTCAAGAAAGATGCGGTGGGCGAAAAGGGATTCGAACTTTACAAACTGCTGGATCTCGGCGACCACATCGGGGCCAGCGGCTATCTGTTCCGCACGCGCACCGGTGAGCTCACCGTGCATGTGGAAGAGATCACTTTTCTTGCGAAGGATCTACTGCCACTCCCGGAAAAATGGCATGGTCTGACCGACGTTGAACTGCGCTACCGGCAGCGGTATGTCGATCTAGTCATGAATCCTGAAGTGCGCGAGGTTTTCCTGAAGCGCAGCAAGCTGGTGCAGTCGTTGCGGCGCTTCATGGACTCGCAAGGATTCATCGAAGTCGAAACCCCCATGATGCAGCCGATTGCTGGGGGCGCTGTGGCCAAGCCATTCGTCACCCACCACAACGCGTTGGATATTGATTTATTCCTGAGGATTGCGCCGGAACTTTATCTGAAGCGGCTCACGGTGGGCGGGCTCGACCGCGTGTATGAGATTAATCGCAACTTCCGCAACGAAGGCCTGGGGTGGCGTTGGAATCCGGAATTCACCATGCTCGAGTTCTACCAGGCATACGCCGATTTTCGCCAAGTGATGGACCTCACGCAAAAACTGATCGAGCAAGCCGCAATCGATGTGAACGGCACTACGAAGGCGAAATGGGGCGATGAGGAAATCGACTGGGCTGGTTCCAACTGGCGCCGAATGACCATGCGTGAGGCAATTCTCCAATTCTGGCCCGAGAAAGCAGGAGCTAAGCCTGAGATGAGCGACTTTGCGTCGCACGACTCCGTGAAAGCGCTGGTCACTCGCTTCAATAGCGCGGGCAAGCATATGGCCTACGACCCAAGCGAGCCCACCGGAAAAACGATTGCCAATCTGTTTGAAGCCGTGGCCGAGGAGCACTTGCTGCAGCCGACCATCATCTACGAATTTCCGGTAGCGGTGTCACCGCTCTCGAAGAAGAAGCCAGACGAGCCGGACTGGGTGGAGCGCTTCGAAATCTTCGCCGGGCAGATGGAGATTTCCAACGGCTTCAGCGAGCTGAATGATCCCGAGGATCAGCGGCAGCGCTTCGAGGAGCAACTGAAGGAACGCGTGCGCGGTGATGAAGAAGCGCACCAGATGGATGAGGACTACATCCGCGCGCTCTCCTACGGCATGCCTCCTACCGGAGGAGTGGGCGTGGGGGTAGACCGGCTCGCGATGCTCCTGACAAACTCGCAGACAATACGGGATGTGATTCTGTTTCCACTGTTGCGTCCAGAGAAAACTTTCAACGGTGAGGAAGAGAACGCGAAACAACCTTAGCCAACGAGTCGGGTAGCGCCAGCATCCTGCCCTCGGGGGGGTGGGCGAGAGCGCCCGCCCGGCAGCCGCCGGGACGGCGGCGATACTCGGACACTCCACATTGTGCCTCTATTTTCTGTACGGTTTGAGCACCAGATTCGGACAGACGATTCGCGTCCTTCGCGTCCACACTGGAATCCAATTCGCCATGCGCTTCGACTTCGATTCCGCTACCCGCCGCAAGCTTGGCTATCGTTTGATCGACCACGTCGACGAGTACTTCTCCTCCCTCCCCGATCGAAAGGTTCAGCTCCCAGACGACCAGCGTACCTACGGCGCTCTGGATGAGTTGCTCCCGGAGACGGGAGAAGACCCGCTCAAAGTTCTCGATTCCGTCTGCCACGAGATGATCGAGAAGGGGTTCCACGTTCCCGCCGCAAACTATTTCGGCCTGATGAATCCGACGCCGACGTATATGGGATTCCTCGCGGAGGCGTTGGTGGCCGCCCTCAATCCGCAGCTTGCCACGTTGGCGCGCTCGCAATTGGCCTCAAAGATCGAACTGGAAACCATCCGCTGGATGGCAGAGCGCGTGGGTTGGAGCAAGGATTTTGGTGGAACATTCACCAGCGGAGGAAACGAAGCCAATTTCAGCGGACTTGCCCTGGCGCTCGCATCAGCCTTTCCGAACACGGTCGAGGAGGGAATCGCGTCCATCGGTGGCCAGCCGATTGCCTACGCTTCAACTGAATCGCATCATTCGTTGGACAAATCCGCAGGTCTGCTCGGAATCGGGCGGAAAGGGCTGCGGCGCATTGCGGTGAACAGACAATTGCAAATGGATCCGGCAAAGTTGGATCAAGCCATTCAAGAAGACGGGGGCCGGGGACGAAAGCCCTTCTGCGTAGTGGCTACCGCCGGAACCACTAACTCTGGCGTCGTGGATGACCTGGTCGCTATTGCCGAGGTGTGCCGTGGCCACCGACTGTGGCTGCACGTCGACGGAGCCTTTGGCGCATCCGCTGTGTTCTCGGACAAACATCGTGGCCTGGTCCTTGGCATCGAACTGGCGGACTCGATTACCATCGATCCGCACAAATGGCTAGCCGTACCTTTCGCCGCGGGCATTATTCTCACGCGACACCCCACAATCCTGGAAACGGCGTTCTCGGTGGCGGCTCCCTATATGCCGAAAGCGGCAGGCGCGCGGCTTCCGGACAATGCCCGCATCAGCACTCAATGGACGCGCCGCATGAACTCGCTCAAGCTGTGGCTCACTCTGCGCGTGCACGGACGCCGGGCCTATGAGGAACACATCGACCGGCAACTCCGACTGGCTCAGCGCTTTGTAGAGTGGCTGGAGCAGTCCGAATATTTTGAGCTGACTGCGCCTCCGATGCTGACCATCGTCAATTTCCGCGTGAAAGCCAATGGGCTTGATGCTCAACAAAGGGCGGCCCTGCACGCTGAGATTGCAGAAGACGTCACCCGCGACGGACAGCGCTGGATATCCGATACGGTAGTCAACGGAGAGAGCGTGCTGCGCATGATGGTTATTAGCTATCTGACCGAAGAACGTCACTTACACGACTTACAGGTAGCACTGGAGGCAGCGGCGCAAACTGTGACCTCACGTGTGCGCTAAGCAAATGCGTACCCTTCTATGCACTAGAACTAGTGCAGGCGTCGACCTACACTTTCGAGCAGTAAGAGACCTCATCGGTGAGCAGCGCTATCGTAGCGTTTTCTGGCACCACTGACGCTGGGTCGATAGCGCTTTGCTGTCGGAGTAGCGATCAGGTTTTTATCCCAGGCTATTTTGTTCCCTTCCTTCCGCCAGCAGAGCGATCCGGGACGTATTCTTTTTGATCGGCCCCGAAGTTCGCGCTGAAATAGTCAATGAACGCATCCCGATCTTGTGGATCGACTAGGGCTCCCCATTTCACCATCTTGTCGACTTCTTTGGTCCAGGCAGCTTTGCTCAGGCGCTGCTGAAGAATGATTCGCGTTTCGTGGCACTCGGCGCAGGCGGTCGTCGCCTTGGCTTGGAAGGGACCAGCCGGCAACTGTGGCACTTGCGCCGACTGCGCCCACACGCACGAGGCCACAAGTAACGCGGACGGCACGATCGCCAGATATTTAAGCTTGCACATGGACTCTCACCTGGTCGACGGAGTTGCTGAGATAGCCGCTTGGATTCCAAACTGGTGTGGAAGGTTGAGTACGCCCCTGGCTGTCGGTGGCTCGCGCCGCGATCACAAAATCGCCAGCCTTGGGAATCTTCCAGTTGAAGTGCCATAAACGCCATGCGTAGCGCGCCTGATCGGCGCCCAGTTGCGCGTTTTGCCAGGACGCACCACCATCGATGGAGACCTCGACGCGAACGATGCCTGCTTCGCCCGCCCAGGCCACTCCCTGAATTTGCCTTACGCGTGATTTCAATGTCGCTCCGTCACTCGGAGTAGAAATCAGGGATTTCACAGTCAGTGCAGTTACCGGGTGAGTGTCTTCCGGTTTGACAGCCTCGCCCGGCTTCACAGGCTGGTTCGGCATGCGGTACGCCGGACTCATGAAATTACCTTGGAATTCCTTTTCCAGCACCTTGATCTCAGTAAGCCACTTGCAGGAAGCTGCGCCAATCCAGCCGGGCACCAGGGCGCGCGCCGGAAACCCGTGATGCTTGGGCAGCGCGGCGTTGTTCATATGCGTTGCCACCAAAGTGTCCGCGTCAGTGGCCTTTTCAATCGGAATGCTGCGGATAAACGGTGGAACCTTGCCCGGAACCTCGTCGAGCCCTCGAAACATCACGTGCTTCCCCACCGATTTCACGCCAGCCCGCTCGAGCAGTGCACGCAACCGCGGACCGCTGAAACGAGCCGTACCGACCGCGCCCTTTTGCCACTGCACACCCGGAACCTTGGGAGACTGATAGGCACGGCCATTGCCAGCACACTCGAGTGTGTTCACGACAGAGTGCCGCTCGAGTTCCGACAGTTCGGCGAAGGTCAGGGAGTAAGGCTTATCAACTTCCCCACTGATGCTCAACTTCCATTCTGTGGGATCCAAGGTGCTGGGCTCGTGCATATGGTTGCGAACGAAGAAGTGTTCGACAGGAGTAAGCCAGCTATTGAAGTATTCGACGGGAGTTTCCAGATCCAGGAAGCGATAGGAACGGATGATCAGCCCTTCCTTGCCGGGAATCGCCAGACTGGGTTCGTCGGCCGCCCAATTCAGCAGGGGATGCACAATAGATCCGGCGAAAGCAGCCGCGGATACGCTTCGGAGGAAATTTCTTCTGGATATCATCTGTGCCCCACGTGCCTGATGTTGAGCCAAGTTGGCAGAAGAAAGCAAGCGTGCGGATCTCGATTGCTTATGCAAACTACGTAGCTGGAGATAGGCCCCAACGGTTCTGCAGCGATCGCTCGATCGTTCGGAATACCAAGCCGTCGACCAGGTAGCCCAGCGCGATGATGAGTATCATAACCGCAATCACCTGGCTCATATCGTTCAGGTCGCGTCCCATCATCAGCAACTGTCCAAGACCGGCGCTCACGCTGACGCTGATCATCTCACCGGAAACCAGGGAACGCCATGCGAAAGCCCAGCCCTGTTTGAGGCCGGAAATAATGTACGGCAGGCTCGCCGGCAAAAGTACGTACCAGAAAAGGCGGAAGCCACTGGCCCCCAGGTTGCGGCCAGCCATGCGATAGATTTTCGGAATCTGTTGGCGGCCGTCTTCCATGGCGATTGTGACCGACAAGAGCGATCCCATCACGACGACGAACAAGATGGCTTTTTCGGACAGGCCGAACCACAGCACCGCCAACGGAAGCCAGCAGATGCTAGGCAAAGTTTGGAGACCAACCAGCAGGCCTCCCAAGGTTTCTTCGAGGAATTTGTTGCTGGCAATCCCCAAGCCGAGGACCATCCCCAGCGCAACCGAAATGCCATAACCGAGCAGCATGCGTTTCATGCTGATGCCGACAGCGATCCAGAAGCTGTGGTCCTTGAAGCCGGCGATTAGAGCATCCGCCACGCCCCACGGCGTCGGGAACACATATGGCGGCCAAATCTTCAGGTTCGCCACCACAAACCAAACGGTCACGAGGGCGGCGTAAAAAATTATGTGCTTAGAAGCCTTTTTCATAACCGTACTCGGCTTCCAGAGATTTGTTAATTTCATCCCGCAGGCTGTCCAGAATTTCGCGGGCGGTGCGCGCCACGTCGACTTCCTCCAGATGCCGCGGACGCGGAAGATCTACCGTGAACTCCTGCTTCACACGACCCGGCCGAAACGTGAACAGGACGACGCGATTTCCCAGCCGCACAGCCTCGCGCACGTTATGGGTGACGAAGATGATGGTGCAACCAGTTTCCGCCCAGATTCGCTCCAGTTCGTCGTGCAGCAGATCGCGCGTCTGGGCGTCGAGCGCCGCGAACGGTTCGTCCATGAGCAGCACGTCTGGCTCAGTGGCGAGCGCCCGAGCCAGCGCCACGCGCTGGCGCATGCCACCGGAAAGCTGGTGAGGGCGGCTATCCTTGAACTGCGAGAGATGAACGAGGCGAAGATAGTAGCGGATCTTTTCCTCTCGCTCCGCCTTGGCTAGTCCCTTCATCTTCATGCCGAACTCGACGTTCTGCCCAACGGTCAGCCAGGGAAACAGTCCGTGCTCCTGGAAGATCATGATGCGGTCGGTGCCGGGCGTGGTTACAAAGTTGTCGTCGATCATGATGTTGCCGGCAGTCGGCTTCTGCAGCGCGGCAACCAAGTGCAGCAAGGTCGATTTGCCGCAACCCGAGGGACCTACAATGCAGAGAAACTCGCCTTGGCACACCTGCAAATCAATCTGATCAAGAGCCAGGAGCCGCGATCCGGTCTCGGTTTTGTAGCTCAGGGAAACGCCACGAAGCCAGACCTTGGGATTCTCTAAAAGAACGGAATGGCTATCTATCGGCACGGGACCTGTACCCCGCTTCGCTCGAAGCGTGTTGTTGCGAACCGGGCCGCGATGGTCGACTGGTGTTGGGTATTCTTCCTGCGCTCGCGCGTTGGGTATCATTGGACCGCCTTCTTCTTTTTTTCCGAAAGCACCTGGTTCAGCAAAGACAGTTCGTAAAGATTGGAAAGGTCGGGCATCTGCCGGCCCAGAAAGCCCGCGTCGAATGCCGATTTTGCAGATGTCAGCAAGGAACTGCGCAAGGGATCGTAGGTGACCTCCAGTCTGCCGAAAGCCTCGTCGAGTACCGCATCGGGTAGCGTCTTCCCGGTCTCTTTCTGGATCTGTTGGTTCAGAACCTTTTTCGCTTCGGGCAGGTGGCCATTGATCCAATCCGTGAGTTCCACATGAGTACGCAGCCAACTCTTCAGCAGGTCTGGATGCTCTTTCAGGAACTTTGTGCTTACGATCAGGTTGGCGGTAACGAATTGCCCGTTCGGCCACAAGGCACGCTCGTCGAGAAACAGGCGCCCGTTTCCTTCCCGGATAAGACGGGTAGCCCAAGGTTCGGGAGCCCAAGCAGCATCCAGTTCCTTCTTCAAGAACAACGTAAGCTGGTCAGGGTTCGCGATGGGAAGGACCTGTACATCGCCCCCCTTGTCGCGGGACTTCAGGCCATTTGTCTTCATCCAGGCCCGCAGTGCCACGTCCTGGGTATTGCCCAGCTGCGGGGAAGCTACTTTCTTTCCGTGAAAATCCGCCGGCTTTTGAATGCCGGAGTCGTTGCGAACCACCAGCGCCGCGCCGCCACTGCTCGCGCCGGCAATCACGCGGAGCGCTTCCCCGTTCGAGCGCACGTAACCGCTGATGGTGGGATTGGGTCCGATGTAGGTCATATCGATCGCCCCGGCAAACAGGGCTTCGATCGCAAACGGACCGGCATTGAATGTTTTCCAATCGATCTTGACACCCGACCCCAGCGCTCTTTCGAACGTACCATTGGCCTTGCCGACCATGGCCTGCGGATGGGTGATGTTGGGAAAGGCTCCCACCCGGATGGTCACAGGAGTCTGCGCATTCCCCAAAGCGAAGGGGGCGAGCATGAACGCCAGAATCATGGTCGTTCTGATCTTCATGAGTTAGCCCTTGACTCCCGCGCCGTGAACCACCATCGGCAAAATCGCCGGAATTTCTTTCTGCTTCTTCTTGCGCTGGCGCTTTTTGCCCTTCGCCGCGCTCGAGCGCGGGCTCACGATGTCGGCCAAGGTCGTGTTCTCGAGAATGTCAGCGGCTGCATCACGCACATCGAGGAACACCTGGTAAAGGGCACGATGGGCCGGATCTTTATTGATCAGAGTTCTCAGCTGTTCAGCATCCCCAAAGGGAGCGAGTGGGCCGTCGATCAAGCGGATGATTTCGCTCAAGTGAATCTCTGACGGCGGACGCCGCAATGCATACCCACCCTTGGCGCCCCGGATGCTTTCCACCATGCGTGCGTTTTTCATTTCCAGGAGAATGAGCTCGAGAAATTTTTCGGGCAGCTCTTCTTCGTAAGCTATGTCCCGAATCTTGATCGCACCCTGGTTGTAGCGACGCGCCAGCATCATCATGGCCTGCAGGGCATACAAACCCTTTTGCGAGATCTTCATAGGCAGTTTCCCATAAATGTCTATGGGTCTAATAGAGTTTATCGAATTTGATGAGAAATAGAAAGAAAGGGAGAAAATTTAGCTATGTCATTGATTGCGCTTGAGTTAGGCGAAGTTCTCAGCCTTCAGCTTTCAGCTCTCAGCTCTCAATGCGTTCCCATTTCTGGCACAGCCGTCGCCAGTAACGACTGAGAACTACAGGAAGGAACTAATGCCCGGAAGCCCCGTTCGAAGCCACTCGCAGAATCTGCACCGTGATGTTGTCCGGTGCGCTGCGCTGGCGGGCCAGCTTCACCAATTCGGCGCAGGCGGAAGAGGCGTCGCGAGCGCTGACGATCGACAGAATTTCCGTCTCCTGGACCAGGCTCCATAAGCCGTCGGTACACAGGATCAGAACGTCGCCGTTCTCAAGCGCGAGTGGACTGGTGGGAGAATCGGCAGCGACATCGGTTCCGGCACCGAGGGCAGCCGTCAGGATGTGACGTTGCGGATGGTGCTCGGCTTCTTCGGAACGCAGCACCCCCGACTCCACGAGTCTTCCGACATAGGAATGATCGCGGGTGAGGCGGAGGATGTTCTCGCCGCGCACCAGATAGAGGCGACTGTCCCCGACGTGGGCAAAGTAAAGATGTTGGTCATTGACGGCGAGCGCGGTGCAGGTCGTACCCATGCCGTGAAATTCCGGATGGGCTTCGGCGTATTCGCGGATGCGATCGTGGGCGACACGAAATCCCTTGAGCAGCGCGTCCCGTGGATTGTCGGCCGCCTCGTGACCGTAGACGTCCTCAATGGTCTCGACGGCCAGGCGACTGGCTTCCTGGCCGCCCTCGTAGCCACCCATGCCATCCGCGACGACCGCGAGTCTTCCCTTCCGATGAAACTCGTCGTCGGTTTTAGGCTCCCAGTAGGAGGTCGCGTCCTCATTATTGGAACGCTGGCAGCCGACATCCGTCAGGCTGGCCATTTCGATCCCTGGCCGAATTCCCATTACGCCTCGCTGGAGCGGATTTACAAGCGGCTTTCGCCGCGGTTAGTGGCCTTCCACTCACTTGCAAATAACTTTATTCTGATGCCACGAACTGAGCTGGACGCCACATCCGAAACTCTGGCGGGCTGCTCAATTATATAACCTGATTGATTGTATCGCTCGAGCCGCTGCATCCCGCGCCAGCGCCGGTTTGTCCGGTTACTGTAACGGCCAAACAGGGTTGTTACTGCTGCTGCTGTTGTTGTTGGGCGAGTTGTGGGGGTGCTGGCGGCTTGGGCGGTGGCTCCTGGGCTTTCTCGACCAGTACCGACCAATCCTCCGGAACGGGCAGACCTTGATCGATTTCCGGAGCAACCTCGGACGCGGTCACACGCACCGCGACTGAGAGCTCGCTCGCGGTCCCGCCGCGAAATACACCCTTGGTGGGAGGCACATCGGCATAGTCGCGTCCGATCGCGGTCCGGATGTGCCGGTCACCCGCGACCAAGTTGTTGGTGGGATCGAAGCCCACCCAGCCGAGCTGGGGTAAGAGCGTCTCCACCCAGGCATGGGTTGCGCCGTCGGATGAGCGATCATGATCCTGCGTCCGGCGATGGAGATATCCGCTCACGTAGCGGCACGGGATACCCAGCGGGCGCACCAGGGCGATCATGATGTGCGCGAAGTCCTGGCATACCCCCTGCTGGTTGCGAATGGCATCGTCAATCGGCGAATCGACCTTGGTACTCTTGGGCACGTAATCGAACGATTCGTAGAGGGCGGAATTTAATTCGCGAAGCAATTGCAAGGGATCATTGCGGCGCCGCACGTCTAACTTTCGGGCTAGCTCGATAAGCAACGGCGTCGAAGTCGCGAACTCGCTGGGGAGCAGCATCTCCCAATAATCTCCGTTCTGAACGAGCGTATCGAGTTCTTGCCAGGCTTCCGGAGCAAGAGAGGATGGAACGTCGGCGGGATGCTGAAGATCAACCAGCGCCTCGGCGACGATCACCAGTTGGGAGTGCTGGCCGGGAATGTCGAAATGATGCACCTGGTTTCCCAGGTGGTCGCGATAAGAAAAAGCCCGGCAGCGGGGACTCACCGCAAGATGAAACGTAAGGCAACGCTGGTTGCCTTCCCCGCGGGGATGCACGCGAGTCTCCATGACGCTTTCGCTGACCGGGTTGGCGTATCGGAACTTCGTGAGGTGTCGGATGGAATAGAACATGTCTGTTTATCCGGCCAGGGCCGTCTGAATGGAGTAGTTGATGTAGAGCTGATAAATCATCTCGTGGATATCGCGGCACTGGTAGAGAATTCCCTGCAAATAGGAACCGACGTCCTCCGACAGAATCTCAGAGATCTGTCCAAATCCCAGGGACGCCTGCAGTCTTCCCGCCAGGCGCGTCAGAGGAGCCGCGCGCCGCTTCCCTCCTTCCCCATGGATTGCGTCGAGAGCGGTCTGCAGGCAATCGATGGAGTAGCGAACCGCATGGGGGAACTCCGGATTTAGGAGAAGGAACTCCAGAATCCGGTCAGGATTCAGGTCCGCGGTGTAGGTCTTGCAATAGGCTTCGAACGCAGTGCAGGATCGCAGCAGCCCGATCCACTCCAGATACTCGCTCCCTTCCGGCGTGTTGCCGGCCTGCCAGAATTCGCGGTGATAGAGATTCAGCAAGCTCGCGGTCGCCGAGGCGCGCTCAATGTAGAGTCCGACCTGGATGAATTGCCATCCTTCCCCGTGGCCCATGGTGGAGTCGGTGACGCCCTGGAAGAGGTGGATCCCTTCGATCACACTGAGCAGAAATTCGGAAGGCAGGACATCGAGGCTCTCCGTCAAGTTGTAATGGGCGACCTGATGAAACAGCCGATTGACGCGCTGCCATTGCTCCGAACTGATCTCCTCGCGCACCTGGCGGGCGTTTTCGCGCGCCGAGGTAATACAGGAAGTGATCGAGGAGCGGTTACTGGAATCAAAAGTGAGCACGTGAGCAATCTGGTAGGCGTCGCCGCTCCAGGCGAGATTCAGAGGATTGCCCAAGGCGGACAGAACGCGTTGCCAGCGGCGCTCGACACTGTGGGACGACTCGTCGAGCATCAGGTTGAGGTTCACGTCCAGAATACGAGCGGTATGCTCCGCGCGCTCCAGGTAACGGCTCATCCAGTACAGGTTGTCAGCAACTCTTGAAAGCATGCTATCGGTTCAGCACCCAAGTATCTTTACTACCACCGCCCTGCGATGAGTTGACGACCAGCGAACCTCGACGCAGGGCAACCCGGGTAAGCCCTCCGGGAACGATCGTCACTTTGTCGCCGAAAAGGACGTAAGGACGCAGGTCGACATGCCGGGGCTCCAGTCCATCGTCGATGAAGCACGGGGCACGCGAAAACGAGATGGTGGGTTGTGCGATGTAATTGCGAGGATCGGCCAGAATGCGCTGACGGAAGTCGGCGCGCTGTTCCGCGGTGCTGTGCGGTCCGATCAACATGCCGTAGCCGCCCGATTCGCCTACGGCTTTCACCACCAAATTGTCGAGATTCTGCAGCACATGGTCGCGTTGCGCAGCGTCGTTAAGGAGATACGTTTCGAGATTGTTCAGAATCGGATCTTCTTCCAGGTAGTACTTCACGATCTTCGGCACATAAGCGTATAAGGCCTTATCGTCAGCCACGCCGCTGCCGAAGGCATTGGCGAGAGTCACGTTGCCGGAGCGATACGCGTTAAAGAGTCCGGCAACGCCGAGAACGGAGTCCGTGCGGAATGCCAGGGGGTCGATGAAGTCGTCGTCAACGCGGCGATAGATCACGTCGACGCGGCGCAAACCCGTGGTGGTCCGCATGTAGACGATGTTGTCGTGCGTAACCAGATCTCGGCCTTCGACCAGTTCGATCCCCATCTGCCGGGCCAGATAGGCGTGTTCGAAATAAGCGGAGTTGAACACTCCGGGACTCAACAGCACGATGGTCGGTTCGGCTCTGCCCTCGGGGGCCAGTGACCGCAGGGTACTCAGCAGGGCCTGCGTGTAGTGCTCAATCGGACGCACTCCGTAGCGCTGAAAGAGTTGGGGGAAGATGCGCTTCATCACGCGCCGGTTAGTCAGCATGTACGAAACGCCGCTGGGCACGCGCAGGTTGTCTTCCAGCACCACGAACTCACCGCTGGGCAGGCGGATAAGGTCAGATCCCACCACGGCGATATACACATTGCGCGGCACCTGCAGCCCGCGCATTTGCCGCCGGAAATGCTTGCAGCTGTAGACGATCTCGCGGGGCACAATGCCGTCGGCGAGGATGCGGCCTTCGTTGTAGATGTCGCGCAGGAAGAGATTGAGAGCGGTGATGCGCTGGATCAGACCGCGCTCAACGTGATTCCACTCCTCACTGGTGATGATGCGGGGCAGGAGATCGTAAGGGAAAATCCGCTCGGTGCCTTCTTCTCGTCCATAGACAGTGAAGGTAATGCCCTGGTTCAGCAGAGATAGGTCGGCGGCGTGTTTGCGGCGTCGGATTTCGTCAGCAGGAAGAGCGGTGAGAGTTTCGAGGAGGGGGACGTAATGCCCGCGCGGCTGGCCGATTGCCTCGAACATCTCGTCGTAGGCGCCGTCGATCCTGTAGTTGGGTAGTGCGAGTGAGTCGAAACGACGGAGTTCAGCCGAACCCATGGGAAAGTATACGGGCGTTAGGTTCGGATAGGCAATATGTTCGCCGCGATGACCAGGAGCGCATCGGAAGGGGCGAAACGGCGCTTACGGCGAAGCTTTCAGATCTTTCGCCACTCGTTGTCGACCAGGTGCTTCACCGTGTAGTCCTCGATCTGGTGCTCGTACACCTGTTCGATATGCTCGTCACAACTGGGATCGCCATCTACCGATTGAGTGGCCGGTTTCGCGCAGATCAAGCAGACCCCCGGTTGTGCAGACTTCTCGGATTTCTTTTCTTCCTTTGTTGCCATGTCCACTTCGGACCGACTACATCCACTTAATCAGTCGGACCAGTCGGACCACCCGGCCGCAGAGCGGGGATTTTCCCCGCCCTTTCGCTAGCTACTTGAGAAGTCCGACCGTCTTTCCTCTCTCTACTTATAGATCGGACGGCCAGACACGGCTGTGACTCGAGGCACAAGCATTTGCGTTAACGGGCGCTCCAATTTGGGTTCGAGATCACGAGGACAGAGTTCGAAGGCCCAAATTGGGAAAAAGATTGTTGAGGAATTCAACGGTCGTCGCGGGTGGCCACCCGCCACCGCTACTTCGACTTGTTTCCCGCCCCGAATTTGTCTCGTACTTCTTGCGGGATGGGCTGGCTCTCGATTTTGCCAGAGTCATCCCCCGAGCGCACCGCCCAGACTCGGGTTTCGAAACACTCCACCGCCAGATCGTCTCCCTTGAACAGGCGGTGTTGCACGGCAAAACTGCTGCGCCCCCACTCCGAGATCGCAGACTCCACGATGACATCGTCGCCGAATCGTGAGGGCGCGATGAAGCGGGCGCGGGTATCCACCATAGGGATCCCGACAATCCCATAGGTCTTTAACATTTCATGCTTGGGCAGGCCGGCCGCCTCGAACAAGGCGGCGGTGCAGTTGTCGAAATAGGCAAAGTAGCGCGGGTAATAGACGATGCCTGCCGGATCGCAGTCGCCCCATTCCACGTGGATCTTCTTTTTGTTGGTCAGCATGAGCGCCCGAGTTGGCTTAGCGTTTCCCATCCATCTCCGCGAACACCTCTTCTGCCGTGTGGAAGGCAGAGTTGGCGGCGGGCACGCCGCAGTAGATTGCCGACTGCAAAAGAACTTCCTTGATCTCGTCGCGGGTCACCTGGTTGTTGAACGCGGCGCGCAGATGCATGCGCAGCTCATCGTTCCGGTTCAGAGCTACCATCATGGCGAGGGTGAGTAAGCTGCGCGTATGTCTGGGCAGTCCCGGGCGGGTCCAAATCTCGCCCCAGGCATAGCGCGTGATGAGGTCCTGAAAATCCTGGTTGAAGTCATTCTTATTCTTCAGAGATCGATCGACGTGCGCGTCACCCAGTACCGCCCGGCGCACCGACATTCCCTGCTCATAGTGCTCACGATCATCCATGCGAAGTCCTCATGTCGTCAGGAAAGACACTAGTTCGGTCGTAAAGGCCGCGGAGGCTTCAATATTGCACAGATGCGCGGCCGGCAGCTCGTGGTATCTGGCTCCCGGAATGCGTTCAGCCATGAAATGGCCGTCGGCGGGCGTGGTCACCGGATCATGGGCGCCTGTGATGATCAGGGTAGGAAGACAAATCTGCGAAATCGCCTCCCGGAGATCGGCATCCCGCACCGCTGCACAACAGGCCAGGTAGCCTTCCACCGACGTCCGTAGAAGCATTTGCCGGGTCGACTCGATTGCCTGCGCGCAGCGGGAACGGAATTCATTCGTGAACCAACGTTGCAGCACTCCATCCACCACAGCGACCATGCCACCCTTACGAACGGTCTCAATCCGCGTATTCCAGGTCTCCGCGGTACCAATCTTTGGCGCCGTGCTGCAAAGCACAATCTTGTGAAGGCGATCCACCGCTCGCAAGGCCAGTGACATCGCGATCATGCCACCCATCGACAGCCCGCAGAAATACACCTGGTGTAATTTCAGATGGTCGAGTAATGCGATGACATCGTCGGCGAGTTGATCGATCGCGTACGGGCCCGCCGTGACTGAACTCTGGCCGTGCCCGCGCGTGTCATACCGGACTATGCGAAACTTATCCGCAAGAGCCGGCATCTGAGGATCCCACGTCGACAGGTTAGTACCCAGCGAGTTCGAGAGGACCAGAGCTGGGGCCTGCGAACCCCCAGCAAGCTCATAGTAGATCTGGGCATCGCTGAGCTGGAGAAACGGCATAGTTCAGTCAGTACCCCCCCGAACCACCTTGGCTGGCGGCGATCGCTCGATCAATGAATTGCCCAGCCACTCCCGTGTAGTTCGTGGGCTCGAAGAGCCTCTCAATTTCGTTCTTACTCAAATGTGCAGAAACTTGGGTATCGGCCGCCAGCACGTCGCGCAAGTGAGTTTTTTCTGTGATGGCTCTGCGGGATGCGCTCTCCAGAATCTGGTGGGCTTTCATCTTGCCAACCTTTTTGGCCAGCACGGCAGTCACGGCTTCAGCGAAGATCAGGCCCCGGGTCAGATCAAGATTCTGCCGCATTCGAGCCGTGTCGACCTCCAATCCGGCAATCGTCTCCACCATGTGGTGCAACGCGCCAGCGCTGAGCCGGACGATCTCGGGGGTCGTCTGCCACTCTGCCTGCCAACCGCCCAGCGCCCGTTCATGCTCCTGCGGCATCGCCCCCAGCAGAATCCCCGTCAAGCCCGGCACGCGATTAGCGGCCGCCAGCACAACTTCGCAAGTGACCGGATTCCGCTTATGCGGCATGGTTGAAGAACCGCCACGTCCTTCCCCCGACGGCTCGAACACCTCGCCGACTTCTGTCTGCATCTGCAACGAGATGTCGCGCGCCATCTTGCCCAGCGTTCCGGTGAGCATGGCAAGAGTCGTGGCAACTTCCACCACGCGGTCGCGGTGTCCGTGCCAGGGAATGGCAGGAAGCGCCAGTTGCAACTCGTCCGCCAGCGCTGCGGCCACATCCAGGCCCCGATCCCCCAACATCGCCAGGGTGCCCGCCGCGCCACCAAACTGAACAACCAGCGCACGCGTCTGCAGATCCCGGACCCTGGTTCGATGGCGTCCGATCGCATCCAGCCAGCCTGCCACCTTCAGTCCGAACACGGTCGGCACCGCCTGCTGCATGAGAGTGCGCGCTACGACCGGAGTGGAGCGATATTGCTCGGCAAGACCGGTCAAACTCTCGCACAAACGGTCGAGGTCGGCGCCAATCATGCTCAACGCGTCGCGCAGTTGAAGCATCAGGCCGGTGTCGACCACATCCTGGCTGGTGGCGCCCCAATGTACATAGCGTTTTGCCTGCTCGTCCTGCTTCCCAACCAGCTCGGTCAGTTGCTTCACCAACGGGATCGCATGGTTGCCGGTCTTCACGGTTGCCTGGCCGAGAACCCCCAGGTCGAAGTAGTCCGCCTGGCATTGCGCGGCGATGGGAGCCACTGCCGAGTTCGGAATCACATCCACCTGAGCCTCGGCTCGCGCCAGGGCTGCCTCAAAGTCAAGCATGCGCTGCACCCTCGAGCGGTCGCTGAAGATTTCGTTTACCGCATCAGAGCCGAAGAGTGGATCGAGCAGTTCCATGGCAGTGGGGCTGATTCCTTGTTTAACCCCGGCAAAGAAGATGGATGGTACCGGAGTGATGCGAAACGGCGGAGGTAGTTTACTTCATCCGTGCCGTTCCAAAAGCTCGGAAACCGCGCGATGAGCCTGATCAATGGCGGTATCCGTGTACGCCTGTCCGCCGGCATCGGAGTTTGCGATGGAAACACGGCCAAACGGTTTTCGCCCGACCACCCAAGGCGTTTCCTCATCGGACCAGTCCGGATCAAACAAGGGATTGTACTCATACGCGTAGCCGTGAGCCCAACGATTCACGGTGATGCCGTCGATGTCGCGGGCCGGGTCGAACCCTGCCGGACTTAGCATTCGTTGCAGCTGGTCCCGGATGTTGTGCTCAAACGTTGAGAACGGCGTGCGCAGCAACTCCGCGCGTCCCGCTCGGTGTTGCTCCCGCTGGGGCGATCCGGGCTTGCACGGCGTTCGGATCATGAACAAGACCATCGGCTCTTCTGGCTTGGCCGGGAACTTGTACTCGCCCAGGCTGACTGGGAAGTCGAGCGCGACATAGGTGTGGTAGCTGCCCGGAGCCTCGATCTGATGGACGCCCAGCTTTTGGAATGCCGTCCAATTCCGGATCGCGACGTGCGTGTAGACCAGGGGCGCTTTCACCAAGTAGGCAAGGGCTTCTTTCTGCTTTTCCGGCAGCTCGGGGCAGATGTAGGGGATCATGCCGTTGTAGCAGGCAAGGACGCAGTTCTTCGCGCGAACGCTCGCCAACTGGTTCGCGCGCGCGTAGGCAACTTCCACTTCCCGAGTCTCGTTCGCCCCGACGTGCCCGACATGCACCGCTGTGCTGTTCAAGCGAACGCGGACCGGTGAGCCCTCTTGATCGAGGCGCCGGTATTCGGGTCGCGCGGTCACGATGTCGTCCATGGTCTTTCCCGGGATCGAGCCCGGGATCAGCGAGCGCACCAGCAGGCGCGCGATGGACGCATTGCCGTCGGGAAAGTGAAAGATATAAGGCTCTTCCTTGCCACCCTTGCCGCCCAAGTCCATGCCGGCGAACCCGGCGTAGGTGAAGCCGCCGTAATCGTCGCCCGCCTCATAGCAGGCGAGCGCGGGGACCGCGTCGATACCTACTGCGTACAGGTCGTGGGTATAGCTCTGGAAGAACTTCAATGCATCGGGATGCAACTTGCAGAACTTCGTCAGAAAGTCGGCGTAGCTGATCTTGTTTAGCTTCGCCCGCTTCTGCTCCGGAGGTAGATCGGGCAGATAGTCGACCTTCGCGGTATAGACGCGTGCGATATCGCGGCGGACCTCGTCGCTCAACGGAGCCTTCGCCAGGAACTCCGGCCACGGCGTCGAACCGAGGCCAGGAACCAGCCGATCCTCTCCAAAAGTTTCTCGATCGAAAAATACCGCGGTGCCGAGCTTCTGGTAGAGCGTCTGGTCGTAAACCTTGTAGAAGCGGTCCGTGTCGATGCCCAGTTCGGTCAACAGTCCCTGCGCAACCTTGCTATAGTTGCCCGGACTTTCGATGGATTGCGTGCCTCCGTAGCTGAGCAGGGTTCGATTTCCTGATCGGAATTCATTGCGCTTGGCGTGCCCGCCAAAATCGTCGTGGTTGTCCAGAATGAGGATGCGGGCCTTGTCGCCCGCGCCCTTACGGTAGAAGTACGCGGCGGCCAGTCCACTGATTCCACCTCCAACGACGACCAGGTCGTAGGTTTCACCGGTGCGCACCGGATCACCTTCGGAGTTCCAGGATTCTCCATCCCGAAGTCGATGGGCGAAGGTGTAAGTCCCATCATGGTTGCCCCGCATGCCGGTCAAGGCTGGAGGGTAGTAGTCCGGAGCATTCTCTGGTGCACCATCTGCTGACATCGCTTCCATCAGCCGATGGGACGCCATGAGCCCCCCGACTCCCATCGCAACACCGTTCAAGAAATCCCGACGCGAGATCTTGCGGTCCATTCCTAGTTCGCGGTCAGTGTCTTCGATACTCATTGACGGGACAAATTCGCCGAGGAGGTGCGGCGCCGATTATAGCGTGCAGGGGGGACTAAGTAGTCCGCTCGCGGGCCGCTCTGGTCGCCAGGAGGTTGGCCTCCGCGTTGTGCTCGCGGCGCACATGCGAAATGCTGAAGATAAGCGAGCGGGTGAGTTTTCGGCAGATCCAATGCAAAGAATACAAGCGCGGACTTCTACAGCGGTACTGCCCCGTCATCTGCCGCACGACCACTTCGGAATCGGAATAAACATGGATTGCCTTGGCCTTCAAGGCGATGGCACATTGCAGGGCTTCCAGGAGGGCGAAATACTCGGCGACGTTGTTATCCTGGCGGCCGATCCACTTGGCGATTCGGATCTTGCCGCCATGCGAATCGTCGATGACTACCCCAATACCGGCCGATCCGGGATTGCCCAGCGACCCGCCATCGACGTAAGCCACCAAATCCGACATTGGTATGTCACCAAAATGCTCAAAAAAAAGGATTTGGTCAAGCCTCTTTCATGGTTCCATCGAGAAAAACGTTGCGGAGAATTAATAAAGGACTGTGAATCGAATGTGGAAAAGGCGGGATAAACTGATCTCGTTCTCCTTAAGCACCCATCCCGCAAGCATTTGCAGCGCCCCTGAAATCGCACTGAATACCCACAGCCTGCACCGAAATGCGGCATTGACATTTATTAACGCAGCGTTTACTTTCGCGTGCGTCGACGGCTGAAAGGGTTGGCCCAAAATAAAACTTGGCCAGTCCGAAGTAGGCTGGGTGATCAGC
>UEXW01000100.1_pt1 | contig 32290 bp, 25 predicted proteins | sample 4301151 | NCBI WGS metagenome assembly UEXW01 (sample SAMEA4773176, study PRJEB27434) | metagenome | biome: 2259; feature: agricultural soil; material: soil | place: USA | collected 2014-09 | depth 0.25 m | reverse complement strand
GAATCTACACCACGAGACTCGCTAAATGTCGAGACGACTCCGAGAACAACTGGTGAAAGCGAAGTGCCTTACGCAGATGATGACTGGCCGACAGTCGCATGCATCGACGGCATGGTCTTGCAACAATCCTGGCCATGATGACGGTGGGACGAGCAGCGCATAGAACCGCAGCACTGCATTGCCTGCTCGGGTGTCGGGAGGGCAGAGCAATCCAACGCATACGCGGAGAGCGTGAGCGTAACGACGACGAAGAGAATTCGTCTCACAAACACCATCCAGCCTAGGCTAGAAGCCATTTGTATGCGAGTCAAGTCGATCTCTGGTCCGACGTGTAATGCCTTGGGCAAGCAGGCATAATAGCTGCATGTGCAACGCAATCTTTTCATGTCTCCTTCTGGCTTGCGCGGCGAGCCCGCAAGCCGCCACGCCTGCAGTTCATCCCACCTGGACACTCACCTGGAGTGACGAATTCAACGGCGGAAACGGATCCGTGCCCGACCGCAGCAAGTGGGTCATCGAGACGGGCGGCAACGGCTGGGGAAATAACGAACTCGAGTACTACACCAACCGCTTGCAGAACGTGCAAATCCAGGACGGCAATCTGGTCATCACGGCACGGCGCGAGGGCTACAGCGACAACGACGGCGTGTTCCGCGGATACACTTCGGGGCGCATCAAGACGCAGCAGAAATTCCAACAAGCCTATGGACGCTTTGAGGCGCGTATCCAGATTCCACGCGGCCAGGGCATCTGGCCGGCTTTCTGGCTGCTTGGCGACGACTCGGGGCACAACGGCTGGCCCGGCGAAGGTGAAATCGACATCATGGAAAATATCGGCAAGGAACCGTCTATCGTGCACGGCACGATTCACGGTCCGGGATACTCCGGCGCCAAAGGCATCGGTTCGCCGTTCTCGTTGCCAGACGGGAAGGCCTTTGCCGACGGTTTCCACGTCTATGCGATTGAGTGGGAGCCCAACGTCATTCGCTTTTATGTCGATGACAATCTGTACGCGACCCACACCCCCGCAGATCTCCCGAAAGACACAAAGTGGGTTTACGATCATCCCTTTTACATCATTTTGAACGTCGCGGTAGGGGGCGACTGGCCGGGAAGTCCCGACGCTACCAGCAAATTTCCGCAAACCATGTTGGTCGACTATGTGCGCGTCTACCAGAAGCCCGGCTCCTAGCGCGGGGTACTGTTGCGGAGCCTACAATCCGAGTTTTTGGGGTGCCCATCCCTTCTGAGCATCGCCTTGATCGCTGAAACCCCGCACCAGATAAGGCATTCAGGAACAATAGCTTGCTTCGGTTTCTCCCCTGCTTCCCGATGACGGCGGAAGATTCGCGAAACTTCCCAGGGTCGTCCGGGTTTATCTGAAAAGCGACCGAGGGTAAGGAGTACGCCGCATCAGCGGTGAGGTCCACCTGTGCGTGCTTCTGCGCGCCACGCCCTTGGTCCCGAGAGTGCCGAACGGCTCGGCGACTGATCTTGATCGGCTCAAATTGCCAAGCCGCTTCAGCACAGGGGAAGGGCGCACCTGGGGATGGGGACGCCCTTCCTTTGTTTGTTGAACTTTTACTGCGTGATGGTGCCGCAGGCGATGCGATCTCCAGCGTTCCCGGCCGGATCGGTCTTCATGTCGTCTGCCTTGGCATGGATTACTAACGCGGTCCCGCCGTTGCTGAACACGGAATGGTTGTCACTCCCCGTGTTCACGTCCTTGTTTGTGACCTTGGTCTTGGCGGTGCCGTCAGGCCGGACCGTGAAATTCGGCATGTCGCCGGCGTGGTGGCCTTCCGGATTTTGCAGACCATGCTTCTTGCCGTCGGGATTGAAGTGTCCTCCGGCTGACTTAAAATCGGGGCCCTCGCACTTCGCGTTCTGATGGATGTGCACGGCGTGTTCGCCGGGTGGAAGATTTTTTACGTTGAGGTTGATGTTCACGCCGGACTTCGCCTCCTTCAAGGTGGCGCTTCCGACACTTTCTCCTTGGGCGTTCTTTAGTTCAACAGTTTTGCTCTTGCTTGCGGCATGAAGCCACGCGCCGCAGAGAACCAGGGCGAACAGTACGGCGAAGCGTTTGGTAGTTTTCATAACACAAAATTATATTCTCTTCGTAGGGAATGCTCCCGCTCAGGGGAGAATCCCCGTTTCCTGCGAGAACTGCCGAAAATTCCTGAGCCGAGCACCGGGTTAATCCCTTAGTTCCGCGACTCGCTTTTGTAACTCCTCCGCGATCTCACGGGGATCTGTTCGCGGATCGAACTGCACGGGTTTGCCAATACGAACTCGAATCTTCCCCGGCGGTGCGAACTTTTTGCCCGCACGTTTGACTTCGAATAGCCCATCGATTCGCACGGGAACGACGGGGATCGCCAAACGATTTGCGAGTAGTCCGACGCCCGCTTGGAACGGGAGGAGTTCGCCATCGGTGGTGTGGTGGCCTTCGGGGAAGACCAGGATGCTGTAGCCCCGATCTACGCACTCGCCCGCGTAGGAAAAACTCTTCAGAAAAGCCGCCTCGCGCGGGAGGGGGAAGAGATTCAGTAAAGCGACACCCGCCGTCCAGCGCAACCGGTCGTAGATCCGACCGAGGACTCCTCGATCCGCTTTCGGTGTGCGCAGAATCTGCAGCGCCTCTCCGCCTGCGGCGGTGGCCAGACGGTGCCGGAAGCGCGCGGGGAGCGCAGTTTGCACGAACCCAACGTCCACATCATCGATGTGATTGCAGACAACAAGTGCCGGACTGTTCAAGCCGCGCAGATGTTCACGGCCTTCGATTCGCGGCCAGCCGAGCAAAAGGATCGCCGGGCGAACTAGAGTGTAGTAGGCGGCAATGCGAATCCAGGTGGTTGGCCAAAGTAAAACCCAGCGCGGGTAGCGATATTCGACTCGGCGCGTCCCTTTCCCGGCGAGCATCGTTTCGAGATCGCCCACCGTGCGGGCGGCGCCATAACTAGTTTCGCTGAGATCTTCCTGGTAGCGGTCTTCCAATGCGCTGAGGAGTTCCACGCGCTCAAGAGAGCCGAGGTTGAGATCATCTTCGAGGTTTGCATCGGGGCGGAGACCATTCACGGTACGACCGGAGATTCGCGCAATTAACTCCGACAGAGGACTTGATCCTGGAAGGTTCACCGGCCTCGCTTGTTGTTTCGCCAAGATCACGTCGCGGATCAGCGCGAGCCGCGGTTTACCGGTCGAAGTTCGGGGAAAATCATGTTCGCTCCACACCAGCCACTCGCGAATACGCTGATATTCAGCAAGAGTGGCATTGGCGCGTCGCACGATGGATTCAGCGTCGCCGCTCGGCTCGCGCAGAATCAGAACAGCGCAAGGCTCGGCATTTCCTCCGCGATCCAGGCCCACGATCACGCAGTCCCGAACTTCCGGCTGCCGGCGCAATGCGGCCTCCAGATCTTCGGGATAGATGTTCATACCCGCGGGCGTGACCAGTACGTCCTTTTTCCGGCCCTTGAAGTAAAGGTTTCCGGCCGAGTCGAGAGCGCCCACATCTCCTGTGCGGAGCCAGCCTTCTTTTCCGGTTAGAGGACGAAGCTCATCGCGCTGCCAGCACCCCGACGCTACGGCATCGCCCCTTACAAGAATCTCGCCGTCATCTGCCAACTTCACCTCGCGGCCGGGCAGGACTTTTCCGATGGAACCCTGCGCAAGGTGAAAGGGATGGTTAAGGCTGACGAGCGACGTTGTTTCCGTCAGGCCGTAGCCCTGAATCACCGCAAAGCCGAGGCGGCTCCAGAAGGTCTCCGTCTCAGAATCGAGAGAAGCGCCGCCCGAAATGAAGGCCCAGAACTTCCAGCCGAATTGGCGATGAATTTTGCGAAACATCCACCAGCGACGCAGGAAATGCTTACCCTCCGAGGCGCGCATCTGCTGCTGGAAGTTTTCAAGCTCGCCGTCGTTCTCAAGATCGCGCTCAAGCTTGGCCTTGAGGGACTGCAGCATGCGGGGCACGGTTACGAGCACGGAGACGCGCTCTCGCCGCGCGGTGTCGATAATCTCCGAGGGACCGAGCGAGTTCTGGAAGACCACGGTGCCGCCAATCAGCGGAGGCAGGAAGATTCCCAGAAACTGGCCAAAAACGTGGCTCAGGGGAAGCAGATGGAGAAACCGTATGGGATGCACCCAACGCTCGGCCTTGCGATACTTCACGATTTCTGCCTCAAGCGGAGCGATATTCGCCAACACGTTGCCATGCGAGATCACCAGGCCTTTCGGCTCGGCAGTGGTTCCGGAAGTGAAGATGATTTGCAGTGGGTCGGATCGTCTCACAGCAGCGGAATTGCACGGTGCCGCGGAATGTCGTACCACCACTTGAGTCAGTTCATCGAGAACGATAGTGGGCAGGCTGTTGATCTGGGTCGTGTGTTCCGGGGAGCAGACGAGCAACCTCGCGCCCACTTGTTCACCGACTCGACCGGCGAAGTCGGGGAGAGCAGCGTTGTCCATCGGCACTGCAACTGCGCCTCGCCAAGCGCAGGCGAGAAAAGCGGCCACCCATTCGGCGCAGTTTTCTCCCCAAATCAGTACACGATCACCCTTCGCAATGCCGCGCGCCTCCAACTCCCGCGCAAATTGATGGGCCAATTCTGCCACCTGGCGGTAGCTCCAACGGACGGTACGATACCCGCGACGCTGGACGAACAAGCATTCCTGGCCACGGATCAGAAATTCTTCCAGGAAGTCGGCTGCGGAATGGCGCTCCACGAACACCACTGTAGCGCGGAGCGAAGAAAATTGTCGCTGGGCTAAGGGTTGTTCTGTAGGCGGGTCGATGGGCTGAATCTTATGCAGCACGGCACCCGCGTCCCTGCTCTGCGTGAAGCACCCTACCCATCGTTCCCTCAGACAAACAAAAGGCCTTCCTACATGGTGCCCCGGATATCTCGGCGGGGCTGGGACCCGTAGGCTCAAGATGGGAGAGGGTCAAATGACAAAGAAATCCTGTTCTTTCATGCATGTCGTCGCCGTCTGTCTCGTCACCTTAATGGCGGCCACTTTAATGACGGCCACTTTGGGTTGGTCGCAAAGCGACACGTCAACCACCGTTTCTGAGCCCAAGCCGAAACCGAGTCCGGCCGAAAAAGAAAAACAGCAGAAGTCGGACGACAACACCGCAAAGTTCGAAAAGAAAACCGACTCCAACGCGACTACCGATATCGCGAAGCGTCTCAATGCCGCAGCTGCCGTGCTCGACGAAATCATGGCGACTCCGGACAAGTCCATTCCATCCAATGTGCTCGCCGAAGCCAAGTGCATCGCGGTGGTTCCCTCCATGGTGAATATCGCCGTGGTATTCGGCGGACGGCACGGTAAGGGTGTCGCCACCTGCCGCACTCCGAACGGATGGAGCGCCCCTGCGCCGATCAGCATTACGGGCGGAAGCTGGGGTCTGCAGATTGGAGGACAAGCCACCGACCTGGTGATGCTCGTAATGAACCAGAAGGGCATGGATCACTTGCTGTCCAGTAAGTTCAAGATTGGTGCAGAAGCCACGGGTGCAGCGGGTCCGGTGGGGCGTCAGGTAGCGGCAGATACGGACTGGAAGATGAAAGCCGAGATCCTGAGCTACTCACGGTCGCGCGGCGCGTTCGCAGGCATCGACCTGAACGGCGCGTCCATCAAGCAGGACAAGGATGAAACTGCTCTCTTGTATGGCAAGGTAATTCCCTTTCAGGACATCCTTTCTGGAAAGGTACCACCGCCGCCCGCTGCGAAAACTTTCCTGGCGACCGTACAGAAATATTCTGCAGAAGCGGCAGAAAACAAGCAGGGTAACTAACAGGATTTCCTGTCGGAGAGTTCCCGCCCGTGGTTTATTGACTACCGGTGGGAATTCGCCGGCGAAGCACTCCAACGGGTGTCCAACTCCACTCTCAGCCGCACCCCTACAGTCTTTACAAAAGCCAGCGAGTTATTTTGCTGGATGGAGTCTGAGCCTAAGTACCTGATTCGCTGCCAGCTTGAAGACAGGGGAGTACCCACTCGGCGTTCATGACATTTCCTTTGGCGACACATTCCCTGAGGTTTGCTTACGACTCGGTCCGACTGGGCATGAATTCTCAGCCCTTCGGGCACAAGGCTCGCATCTGGCGTAGCTTCGCTAAGCTTTTTTTGCGTCTGCGCGGAATGGCCATTCTACAAACCTCGCAGGGTTCAACGTTTCGTACTTCGATCGAGCGACGCTGGCTTTGCTGTTCCGGGAAATATTTGTGAGAGAAAGTTACCGAGTGGAGGGCTTGGGCAAGGAGCCGGTCATCTTCCGATTGTGGCGCAAACTTGGGAATGGCGACTTTGTATTTCAAGTTTCTTTATCCACAGTGCCGCATCAAGTGCTTCGAGCCGGACCCGGCGACTTTCGATCTTCTGCAGAAAAATATTCTCCGTAATCACTTAGGCCAGGTGGAGTCATTCAACGTCGCCCTGTGGAATGAAAACGGGGCGATTGATTTCTTTTCCAATCCAGCCGATCCGGGCAGCCTGCGCATGAGCACGTTCGCCACGCGCATCAGTGCCCCGCCCATCCAAGTTGCGGCCCGAAAACTGTCCGAATTTGTGGAGGGTGAGGTGGATTTCCTTAAGCTCGATGTGGAGGGAGCTGAAGGACGAGTGCTTCAGGATCTATCGGAGTCTGGCAAGCTCCGCCTTGTGCGCCGAATGGCAATTGAGTACCACCACCGAATTCCGGGAGAACGTTCCGCATTTTCAGGCTTCTTGAAGACTCTGGAAGAGAACGAGTTCGAGTACCAGCTTGCTGCTTCTGGTTTTCCGGATCCAGGCGCTCCGCGATTTCAGGACGTGATGATTTACGCACGACACGTTTAAGTTACTGTTGGCACGATTCGACGATCCATGCGGAAGGCGGACGAGCGCATTCCTGAGCCAGACGTTGTTCAGAAGTGGAATTTCAGACTGCCGCCCACGGTACATGCTGGAGCGTACTGGATGGGGATCTCTTCGCTCTCTTTCGCAATCTGGTAAATGCTGTTCGAGACGTTGGTCACGTCGAACTCGAAGTCGAGGCGCCGCGGTTCCGCATTCCATAAGGTCACGCCCGCGGCCAGGTCGCTCGTGAAGTGCTGGGGCAGGCGCGGGCCATGCTCGACGATCGTCCCGCTGCCGTAGCGCAGCGCGCTTCCTGCCCAGAATCCTCGCCAGCGGTTGTGGTAGAAAATCTGCGCCGTGCCGGTATGGGTCTGGTCGAAGGCGGGGATGATGCGCTCGCCCCCAACCAGAGGTTCGTCGCCTGCAAAGCCTCCGGTGATGGGACCGTAGAAGTATGTGCGCGAGAGCGCGTACTGGAAACGGCCGGTGATGCCGAGGCGCTCCAGTTGTTTGAGATTGAGCACGAGTTCAGCGCCGCTGGAGCGGGCAGCGTGGAAGTTGATGGGAACAAAAATCCGGCTGATCGAAATTTCGTGGTTCTCAAACGAGTTGCGACCGGTGTGGAGATAGGCATTGATTTCCAGGCTCACGCGCGGATGCAGTTCCTGGGCCCATCCAGCTTCCATGTAGTTTTGACGATAGGCGCGCACATTTCCCACGCGCTTGTCTGGGTCGACGGCATTGTTTCCAATGAAGCTGGCCAGCAGCGAGTATTCGATGGGCGGCGGGGAGAAGTAACGGTTGTAAGCCGCGTGCAGAACTGACTTGGTGCGGTCGAAATGATACGCGAAGCCAATACGGGGGCTGGTCTGCGCCTGGGTGGTGACAAGATTAAAGTAGTCGTACCGCACGCCCAGGTCGACCCATAGGTTGCGAACGGGAGAGAAGTGATCCTGCAGGTAGAGGCTGGCTTGTCCGCCTTTGAGGCCACCGCCGAAGGGCGGAAACACGTCAGGATCGCCGCGGCTGTCGAAGAAAAAACTTTCCAGTTCACGCAATCGGACAAGGTCGACCCCCGCCTTGATGACCTGCCCGTGCCATAGATGCGAGATATCGCTCTTGATGCCGATGGTGAACGGCGCGCGGGACGCAACCGAGTGGGGCGTGATGGGATCGGAGGTGGGCAGCACGCGATCCGATCCGACCCGCTCGTAGAGCGAGGTGGAAAGCAGAGTCTCCGGCGAAAAGGTGTGATACCAGCTCAGGATCCCGGTCTGCTGGCGGAGATGGCGCTGAGCGTTGCGGCCGACCTCCTGGTCGTCGGAAATATTGGGCTGCTGGAAATTGGTGCCGCCGCCCATCAGGAGAAGCTTGAACGCATCTCCGGCGCCGAAGTGAAAATCAAACTGCGCAGTGGCGCGTGACCCTTTACCGAAATCGTAGAGTTCTTTGGGCTCGGGCGGATCGAGATAGCGGCCCGAGGTGAAACCGTCAACGAAAAGGTAGTAGCCGAGCCAGCCGGCCTGCCCGCCGTAGTCGGCATTAAGGTCGTAGTTTTCGAGAGTCGCTCCGCGGAAGTTCACGTCCCCATGTCCGGCCAGGTTCGCACCCGAACGAGTCGTGATATCGAGCACTCCCCCGAAGCGATTGCCGTATTCGGCAGGAAAGCCTCCGGTCACGAGGTCGACAGTTTCAAAAATCTGCGGGCTGACGCCGGGGGAAAACTGCGGTTGTGTGTTGTCGAGGAACGAAACACCGTTGATGAACTCGTGCAGCGAAAACTCGGTGCCGCGCACGGCGAGGAAGTTGTCATGACTGTCGCTGGCCCCGGGCATCAGGTTATTGACCAGGTCATTCGTGTTGTCGGCGATCGGTTCAGGCAGGTTCTCCAGATCTTCGTGGGTAAAGGTGTACGAACTGCCGGTCTTCTGCGGATCGATAGTCTGGTACGAGGCGCGAACTTCGACCTTCTCCTGCACGGTTTGCTTGGGCTGCAATTCAATGGCGAGGGAGAAGGGCTGGCGGGAGCGTAGCACGAAGGAGCGTTCAACGGGATAAAAGCCGGAGGCCTCGACTTTCAGCGTATAAGGACCGGCATCCACGGCCGCGAAATGGAATCTGCCATCGATGGCGGTGGACGAGGTTTGCATCGAACCGCCGTTCTGCCGCAGCAACTGAACCGAGGCGCGTGAGACGGAGTGCGCTGAAGCGTCATACACGGTGCCTTCGATCAAGGTCTGAGAAAGCGCGAGGGTCGGTAGCGCAAGCACAAGCGCCAGCAGAGTTGTGGATCGCAAACAGTTACTCCAAGGCAGGATAGGGTCCGAGCGAGTTAGTGTAAATTGGGCCACGTCACAAGGGAAGGACTTGTGACATCGCGGTATGTAACGGGTCAGAACTCTATGAGCACGATAGTAGTTCGTCCATTGAGATTGTGCACTTCAGAGGAACTGCCCGGCGAGCGGAAGGGACACCCCGCCGCTCCACTTACGCGGTTACCACTTTTGCTGCCCAATCTTTCATGAATTCTCCGAAGCGGTCGAGAGCGGCCGGGAAATGATCGCCGCTGGCGGCGAAGCCCAGGCGGAAGTGGCTGGGAACGTCGAAGCAATCTCCGGGAGCGAACAGGATCCCGCGCTCGGTGGCGGCTTGGCAGAACGGACGCGCGTTCTCTCCGCTGGCCAGCCACGGGAAGGCGGTCATGCCGCCCGGGGGGCGAATCCAGCCGAGAAGATCGCGATGCTCGGCCATGAAACGGTCCAGGCGCTCGAGATTGCGCGTGGCCGTCTGCTGGGCTTTCCCGAGGATCACATTGCGCTTGCGGATGGCGATCTCGGTCAGAATTTCTCCCGCGTTGGTGTTGCAGATTGAAAAGTAGGCTCGGGCATTCCAATATTGCTTCTGTCGAACCGGGTCGTGTTCGATCATCCAGCCGGTCCGCAGTCCCGCAAGTGAGAAGGCCTTGGACAGGTCACTGATGACGGTGGCGTTGGGCAGGCGGGCGGCTGATTTCGTCTCGCGACCGTGGTAGATCGGGTGATAGACCTCGTCGCTGACCAGTTGGATGCCGCGCTGCGACGTAAACGCGTGCAGGCTCTCCATGTCAGCATCGTGGATGGTAGTCCCCGTCGGGTTATGCGGGCTGTTGATGAGGATCAGTTTGGTCCTTGTGTCGGCGAGATGCCTGATCTCATCAATGTCAATTTGGAAGCCGTTCTCACGGCGAACGTGGTAGAAGCGCAACTCAAGACCTAACGACTCGGGAAGCGCAGAAAATGTTGTGAAGCCCGGCATGGGCACGATGACGTTCCAGCCCGGCTCTGCGGCCAGCCACATCAGGACGGTCAGCGCTTCTGAGGCGCCGGTTACGACTTGAACGCAGTCCACGCTGACGTTTTGCATCTCGGCGATTGCGGCGCGCAGGCTGTCGCCGCCAGCGGGACGGCCATAAACGACCTTGTGATTCAGATATTGTTCGCGTGCGTCATCACCGCCGAGGTCGAGGAGTTGATTCGCTGTCCAAACCGGGCCAGTGCTTGCCGCAAGGTTGAACTCGATGCCGTGTTCGTAATTGTCGAGCCAGGCGTCCAGCAGGAAGGGCTTTAGTTGCATGCGTGCACCCCAAGTAGATCACGCAGAGATTGGCGATTTACGTAACTCGATTCTAGCTCACGCGATCGGCTTCCGGGCAGAGGCTACGCGTGGAATTCCTTGCAGATCATTTGTGATTGTTATGTTTTGCCAATCGCGCAGGAGAGTGCGCACGCTATCTGCGATCGTGCCGCTAATTTCCATCGCGAGATAGCCGCCCGGCCTGAGCGCGACGTGGGCAGCAGGGATGAGCCTTTCGATGACCTCGAGCCCGGTCGGTCCGGAGAACACGGCTGTGCGGGGCTCGAACTTGCGAACCTCCAGTTGGACCGCATCCTCTTCGGATGTGCCTACGTACGGAGGATTTGAGACGACAAGGTCCAGTGCTTCGGCTCCCAGGCCGTTGAGTAGGTCAGTGTCATGGAAGAAGAGGCGGCGCTCGGGAGCGTGCTGGTTCACGGTGCGAAATTCCAGTTGGAGACGGGCGGCGTTCGCTTCGGCGATCTCCAGAGCGGTGGGAGAATTGTCGGTGGCATGGATCTCGGCGTTCGGAAGTTCCGTGGCAAGCGCGAGGGCGATGGCGCCAGAACCGGTGCCGACGTCGGCGATTTTAGGATTCGTAATTCGTCTTGCGAGGGGGAGAACGAGTTCGATCAGGTGCTCGGTTTCGGGGCGCGGGATCAGCACGGCGGGGGAGACGATCAGGTCAAGTCCCCAGAATTCCTGGTGGCCGGTGATGTACTGCGCGGGTACGCCCTTGGCGCGCTGGTTCAGGGCCTCGTCGTACCGGGATTGTTCTTCCTGGGTGAGTTCACGCTCTGGGTGCGCGTACAGATGGGCTCGGTCGCAGTTGAGGGTGAACATCAGGAGGGTTTCGGCGTTCAGCCGGGGCGAGGGAACATGCTCGGCTGTGAGTCGGGTGATGGCGGATTGGAGGGCTTCGCGCAGGGGCATGCTGACATCTATTTCACCACAGAGACATGGAGGCACAGGGAAAATGGCTCGTGCTGAGAAGTCTCTCAGTACTCAGGTCAGTCCGTCCGATTGCCTGTCATCAGCCAGCTGTCGTAGTCGCGAACCTGCGATCTACGCTACTGTGGTGGTTTCCTGCTTCAGCTTTTCGGCCTGGTAGTGCGTCGTCAACGCTTCGACGATAGGCTGCAGCTTGCCGTCCATCACTTCCGTGAGTTGGTGGATGGTGAGGCCGATGCGGTGGTCGGTCACGCGGTTCTGCGGGAAGTTGTAGGTGCGGATTTTTTCGCTGCGATCGCCGGAGCCGACCATGGCTTTGCGTTCTTTGGCTAGGGCTTCCTGTTGTTTCTGCATCTCGATTTCGTAGAGACGCGAGCGCAGGACTCGCATGCCCTTTTCGCGATTCTTGATTTGGGACTTTTCGTCCTGGCAGCTGACCACTGTGTTCGTCGGAATGTGCGTGATGCGGACAGCGGAATAAGTTGTGTTCACGGATTGCCCGCCTGGCCCGGACGAGCAGAACGTGTCGATGCGCAGGTCTTTGGCTTCGATCTTGATGTCGACGTCCTCGGCCTCGGGCAGCACGGCGACCGTGACGGCGGAAGTGTGCACGCGTCCCTGCTGTTCGGTGGCGGGCACTCGCTGCACGCGGTGAACGCCGCTTTCGTATTTCAGCTGCGAATAGACGCGCTTGCCTTCGATGATGGCGATGACTTCCTTCAGGCCGCCGACCGACGATTCCGAGGTGGAGAGCACTTCCACCTTCCAGCCCTGCGTTTCGGCATAGCGCGAGTACATGCGGAACATCTCGTCGGCGAAGAGCGTGGCCTCGTCTCCACCGGTCCCGGCGCGGATTTCGAGGATCACATCTTTTTCGTCGTTGGGATCCTTGGGGAGCAACAGGACTTTCAAGTCGGCCTCGACCGTGGCCACACGGCTCTGAAGCTTATCGAGTTCCTCCTTGGCATAAGCCAGCATCTCGGGATCTTTTTCATCAGCCAGCACGGCCTTGCTTTCGGCGATGCCGCGCGTCAGATCCTTGTATTCGCGGTACTTCTCGACGACGGGCGCGATTTCGCTGTGCGCTTTAGCAGTCTTCTGGTATTTCGCCGAATCGCTGGTGATTTCCGGCGAGGCGAGGGCGTTGGTGAGCTCCTCGTAGCGGGCTTCGAGTTGGTCGAGACGTTCAAACATGGTCGTCAGCACTCAGCGGTCAGCGTTCAGTCAGTCCGGCTGAACGGAATCAATGCATCCTGATTGTACGAGCTTGGTTTTAGGAGGTGTGACGATTATTCGCGGCGGCGGAGCCGCTAGGCAATCACCAATTCGCCGCCGTGCTGCTTCTCCAGGTCCATGGCCTGGTCGAGCGCGACGATGGCGCATTGCACCTGGTCGTCGGAGGGAGGCTGAGTGGTGATGCGCTGCAGCCAGAGGCCGGGGGCGGTCATCAGAGCAAAAAGAGAGCCGCGATGCTTAGCGGCGAACCGGATGATTTCGTACGACAGACCGGCGATCACCGGCAGCAGGATAATGCGGGCCGCAAAACGGGCCCAGAAGGTCGTCACCGGGAAAATCGCGTTAGCGACGATGTAGACCAGGATCGAGAAGATCATGACCGTCATCAGGAAACTAGTGCCGCAGCGAGGATGATAGGTCGAATACTTCTGCACGGCTGTGGTGTGGAGCGGATCGCCGTTCTCAAATGCAAACACCGTCTTATGTTCGGCACCGTGATACTCATACACCCGCCGAATGTCTTTCATCAGCGAGACGCCCCAGATGAACAGCAGGAAGAGTGCAATTCGAATCACGCCGTCGACCAGGTTGAACATGATCGGGTTGGCAAAGACCGGGTTCACCCGCTTTAATTCCGTGGCCGCTGCCAGGGGTACGAACTTATACATGAAGATGAAAAATGCCAGCGAGATGATGATGTTGACAGCTGCGACCCAGCCGCTCATCTCCACTTTCTTGCCTTGCTCGTCGGCGGGCATCTGATCGAGCGCCACGTTGGCCGAGAAGCGCAGGGCGCGGAAGCCGAGTGTCATGGCGTAACCTAGCGTCATGACTCCGCGGATTACAGGCCAACCCATCCATTTGTGCTTGTCGGATGGACGCTCCAGGGGTTCGCGATGGGTGGCGACTTCGCCGGACGGCTTGCGCACGGCGATCGCCCAGGCATGGGGAGAACGCATCATGACGCCTTCGAGCACTGCCTGGCCGCCCACCAGCGTCTCTTCACCGCTCTCGAGCGCGGGCAGCAGTTGTAGAGCTACCAGAAAACGCCACATTTTGCGCAGAAAATCCATGACCTTTAGATGATACTTCCGGAGGGGAAGTAGCAAAAGGTAAGGGTATCACAGGTCGGTGCGAGTCGGGATGGGAGCAGAATGTAAGTGATTGGTCCGCAATGCGGTGTTTCAGAAGGGCGTCCTGGCGAGATCGCGGAGATTCTCGTCGCATTCCTGAGTGCGGGAGCCGAGCCTCCCTCAGTAGCGCGGCCGAGGGCGGCCGTCCCCGATGAGTCTATGAGGAAATTTGCCGAAACCTGCGAGGCGATCGCAGGGACCACTAAGAGACTCGTGAAGGTGGGGCTCGTCGCGGAGTATTTCACTTCGCGGACGGTGCAGGAGGCGTCTATCTCCGCGGTGTTTCTTTCGGGGAAGCCGTTCCCGGCTTGGGAGGGGACCACCCTGCAGGTCGGAGGAAGGCTGTTGTGGGAAGTCGTCGGTGAGCTTACGGGAAGGAGTGAGGCGGAGTTGACTGCGTCCTACCGGCGGCTTGGAGATTTGGGGGCGGTGGCAGCCGAGGTTTTGCACTCGACGATGACAGAGAAAACTAAGCCGAGCAATGCTCGGTCTGGACGTCCTGGGGCGGCCGTCCCCACGCAAGCAGCGTCGAGTGGATTGACAGCGATGGAGACGGAGGCTGCCTTTCGGCGGATCGCAGCCGCCCGGGGACCTGCCATGAAGGGTGCTCTCGTGCGGGAGTTGCTCGGGCGCGCTTTGCCACTCGAGGCCAAGTACCTGGTCAAGATCATGACGGGCGATCTACGGATCGGCCTCAAGGAGAGCCTGGTGGAGGAGGCCATTGCGCGCGCGTACGGAGGGACGCTGGCGGAGGTGCAACGAGCGAACATGTTGTTGGGGGACATCGGCGAGACCCTGCGCTTGGCTGCCCGCGGCGCGCTGCAGCAGGCCCAGATGCGGCTGTTTCATCCACTGGGCTTCATGCTGGCAAGTCCGGTGGAATCTGCGGAAGAGGGGCTCAGCTACTTCGATCAGGCGTCCGTGGAAGACAAATATGACGGAATTCGAGCGCAGGCGCACGTGGCACATGGGGAAGTAAAGTTCTTTTCCCGCACTCGCGATGAGATCACGGAATCCTTCCCGGAGTTGCCGGGTGCTATCGCAGGTTTGGCGAAGGATGCGATTCTCGATGGCGAGATCCTTGCCTGGAGTTATGGCGAGGGAGAAGGGGTGGGGCGGGCGCTCCCTTTCAGTGCCCTGCAGCAGAGATTGGGACGCAAGAAAGTCAGTGCCGAACTGATGCGGCGAGTACCGGTGGTCTACCTCGTGTTCGACGTGCTGTATGCGGACGGGGAATTACTGCTGGAACGGCCGTTGCGCGAACGAATGGAGATTCTAGACAAGTTACTGGCGGCAGAGCGACGTGTGCACCACGGAGACGCAGTGACAAGGGGGAAGTCAGGAACGCAAGGCAAGCTGATGTTTGGGGATGATGAGACAGCATCCGTAGTGCGCCTGGTGCGAGCACCCGCCTCCCAAGCAGCAAGTCCGGAGGAATTAGAGACGCTCTTTACAGCCGCGCAGGCTCGTGGCAACGAAGGCCTGATGATCAAGGACCTGGAGTCGTCCTACACGCCGGGGCGGCGTGGAAAGTCGTGGCTCAAAATGAAGCGGGAGCTGGCAACTCTCGATGTTGTGGTCACGGCGGTCGAGTACGGACATGGGAAACGGATTGGGGTGCTGAGTGATTACACCTTCGCGGTGCGCGATGGCGAGCGGCTTGTGAACGTCGGGAAGGCCTACTCGGGCCTGACGGACGTCGAGCTCGCGGAGATGACGCAATGGTTTTTGGAGCACACGGCGGACGATCAGGGATTTCGACGGGAGGTGGAGCCCAAAATTGTGTTGGAGGTGGCCTTCAACAACGTCATGAAATCCGAGCGGCACGCCAGCGGGTACGCGCTGCGTTTTCCGCGCATCGTGCGGCTGCGCCCGGATAAGTTACCGGATGAAGCGGACACCATTGACAGGGTGAAGGAGATATACGACGCGCAGGATGCCAGGGAGAAGGGTTAACAGCGTGAGGGCAGGGACTCTACGGTTTGTAGAGCCCTGGGCGAGTGACTGAGAGTTTGTGATATTGCCGCCAACCGGCAGGTCCTTGCGACTGCGCTGACCTTCGCCTCACTCCGCTCAAGATGACACGCTGGAATAGGCAGCCCTCGTAGCGAAATTCCGCAGTTTGCGCCCGAGTGCCCCTGACTTGATTCCGGGTTACAATGAGGTCCAAGTTTGATCGCTCGTGCTTGGCAGTGGGGATCTCGGGCGACGTCATCAGTCTTCCGCCGTGCCGATCGGCACATCTTCCTGCAAAACGCCAGCACACAATCGCCAGACGACGTCACATCCGACGCTATTTTGCATCGGAGGGCACATGCGGACGATGTTCGGTGCAGCAGCGGCTTGGATCGTTGTTGTCCTCGCATGGGGCACGCTTGCGGCCGGAGGGGCGAAAACGGCCGAGGAGAGGAACAGCGCACTGGGCGTCGTCCGTCTCTTCAAGACGGCAGAAAGCGATTACTTTCATCTCAATGGTCGCTACGCAACCTTCGCGGAGCTGATCAAGTCCAGACAACTCGCTCAAACTGCGGTTGGTTCGCAGGAGAATCTTCGGGCATATTTCAGCTTGAACCTTGGATCAGAGTCGGAACCTGTGCCTGGCTTCGTGTTTGGGTTGGATGTTCCGGCGGATGGCGCGACTTACAAGTTGTCGGTAGGAAAGCCGGGAAACTGTTCCGTTGTCTTCCGCACAGACGAAAAGGCTTCCGTGTTTGAGGACAAAGTCAGCAATTGCTCCGCTGAGTCTGCACCTGAAGCAACACCGGAGGCCTGGGCTCCGGCAGATATCGATCGGTCCGTGCCGTCGGCGCGCGCAGATGTTCCCTGTCCTTTGCCGCAAGTGCTGCAGGCGACCAGCCATCGAGCGCGAGAGCTGGAGGAAAATCTGCAGAAGTTCACCGCCCGGGAGCTGATCGAACACCTGGAGATCGGGAAGAACGGGAAGCAACGCAACGGTTCGAAAAGGGTCTTTGATTATGTCGCGGAGATCCACGAATCACAGGACGGGGGTGCGTACATCAATGAGTATCGTTCTGAAAAGAGCCCGTCCATGGATGCCCATCCAGTCCTGGTTGACAGCGGGACGGCGGCATTCGCCCTGCTTTTCCTTCCCCACAACCTGGACGAATTCTCGATGACTTGCGAAGGGCTCACGGAGCTGAACCGTCGTCCAGTGTGGCAGCTTCACTTTGAGCAACGTACCGATCGGGAGAACGACTTTCGCGCCTACCGGGTGAACAGCCAGCTGTACCCCGCAAACATCAAGGGCCGAGCCTGGGTGACAGCCAATAGTTTCGAAGTGTTGCGACTGGAGAGCGACCTCGTTGAACCGATCCCACAGATCCACCTGCAGAAGGAACACCTGATCATCGAATACGGTCCGGTGTCATTCCCTAAGCGCGATGTGAGGCTGTGGCTGCCCGACAATGTCACTCTGTTTATCGAATATCACGGACACCGCTACGAGCGCAGGCACCGATTCAGCGACTTCCAACTGTTTTGGGTGGATACGGTGCAGCAAACAAAAGCGCCCGCTCTCGACACAGACAATCAAATCGGGAAGCACTGACTTGTGGGTCCGGCTTTGACGGATTTCCCGGCGACGCCAGATTTGAGTGCCGCGACCGTTTGCGCGCAAATTTCGTCTGGCGATCCGATGGCGGGAACTGAGAGCAGCAGGTCAAGATCCCGATAGAAGTCGATCAGCGGAGCGGTACTGCGTTCGTAGGCTTCCATGCGAACTGTGACCGAGTCCGGCCGATCGTCTTCGCACTGATAGAGACGTCCACCACAATGGTCGCACACACCCTCCAACTGGGGCGGTTGCTGGGGCGACGTGGTAAATCGCCTTGCATTGCTCGCAGGTGCGCCGGCCGCTGAGACGCTCGACGATCTCCGCAATGGGCAGTTCGTAGTTGACTACGGCGCTGAGGGGTAACTTCTCGGCGACCATGAGTTCGCGCAGCGCTAGCGCTGGGGAGAGACTGCGCGGAAAGCCATCAAGAATGAAACCTCCGCGGCAACGGATGCAGCGGCTGCGCTCACGCACCATTTCTCACACCGTCGAATCCGGCACGAGGGCACCTTTTCGCATAGCGTCGAGCGCAACTGTCATTGCCGTGGAAAGATCACATCCAGCTTGATTCTTGGCAGCGCGGAACACGTCCCCGGTCGAGAGATGGCAAGCGCCAAGATGCTGGTGAAGGAGTTCGGCCTGTGTGCCCTTTCCCACTCCGGGAGCGCCCAACCGGATCAGCCGCCATGGCTGAGCCGACTCTCTGGTAGATGAACATTCAGCCGATGGACCCACCAGCCAGGCAGCCCGGTCGGTGTTAGCGGGAGAGTTCATGAATACACCTGACCGCGAGATTCGGACTGCAGAAGGAGAGATGCGGTCGAAGCTCAAGGCTACCGTGGTCCCATCGTCTGGTTTCGTGACGGGAGTCACCCTGGTTTGTGAGGCGAAGCGGTATGAAGTTCAGGCGTTCGGGGCGCGATCTGCCTTAGTTTTCGCGGCGAGCAAATCGATGAGCCGGGTTTCAAGCGAAAATTCCCGGTCATGCGAATTTCGCCCAAAAAACGAAACGTCCCAGACTCAAAGAGTCACGGGACGCTCGCCCGAACAGCCCTCCCCCAAGTGCTGCTCGAAAACAAGAGTACTGGGAGGGGGAAAATATGGGAATGGCACGGATGGGCTACTCAGGGTTACCACTGTGCAGGCTGTTCCCCGAAAGTAACTAGGGACGGTGATGGGATTCGGATTCGCCCACCGGAATGATGCAGCCATGCGCCACCTCGCATTCGACGTGCTCAAACTGAATGGTGGTGTGATCAACGCGAAAGTCGTGGTGGAGGACTTCCTTGACGTCACGCAGGATGCGCTCGCTGACCGAAGGCGGGATGTCCGCGATGGCGATATGGCAGGAGAGCGCGTGGCTTTCCGAACCGATGCTCCAGACGTGCAAGTCGTGAACATCGTTGACGCCTTCCACCTTGCGGATCGCAGCTTCTAGTTCGTAAAGCTTCAGGCCACGGGGGGTGCCCTCCAGCAGGATGTTCATGGTCTCGCGCAGGATGCCAAATGAGGACCAGAGAATCAGTACGCCGATGCCGAAGGAGAGAGCGGAGTCGATCCAATACTGGCCGGTCAACAGTATGGCCCAGCCGCCCGCGATGACAGCCGCCGTCGAAAGCGTGTCCCCGACTTCGTGTAGCAGGGCGCTGCGGATGTTAATGTCGCCGCCGGAACGGTAGAGCATGAGCGCGATCACGCCATTCATTACAACGCCGGCGGCGGCCACGGCCATCATCATGCCAGCCTGCACCGGTTCCGGGTTCTGCAGTCGGCGGAAAGCTTCGTAAAAGATGAAGAACGAGATCACAATCAGGGAGCCGGCGTTGATCAGGGCGGCCAGAACTCCGGCCCGATGGTAGCCGTAGGTTTTGGTGGCACTGGGCGGCCGCGCTTGCAGGTACACGGCCACCAGCGAGAGCAGCAGGGCCAGGAAATCCGAGAGATTGTGGCCGGCTTCCGAGAGAAGCGCCAGGGAATGCGCGCGGATGCCGGCAATCACCAGCAGCAGGATGTAGGCCAGGGTCACAAACAGCGAAACACGCAGAACCTTGGACGTCTTTTCTCCCCCACCGTGGCTGGCGTGCACGTGCATCTCCCCTAAGTCTACGAGGGCGCGGGAGCCGGTTCAAGGTGGGGGAAACAGGGTATGATCTTGCGTTTCGTATCGAAAGCCCTTGAACCAAAGAGGGCACAAAGATAGCACGAAGGTAGACAACTCCGGCAAATCTTCGCGACCGATGCTGTTCGGGACACGATGACTCTCAGGCAAGAGAATTTCTGGTTGACTACGGTTGACATGCCGTCGACGAATCAATCTGTTTCGTTGCCGGAAAGGGCCGATGTTGCCGTGATCGGTGCCGGCTTCACAGGCCTCTCGGCGGCGCGCACTCTGGCGATGAAGGGCGCCAGTGTTGTTGTCCTGGAAGCGGAGACGATTGGCTGGGGCGCGAGTTCGCGCAACGGGGGCATGGTGCTCACCGGGTTGAAGCTTGGCGTGAATAAGCTGATCTCGATGTACGGGCGTGAGCGCACGCGGGCGATGTACGCGGCTTCGCTGGCTTCGATTGACTGTGTGGAACAGATTGTCCGTGAGGAAAACATCGATTGCGATTTCTCGCGCTGCGGGCATCTGGAAGTGGCTTGCAAGCAGGCACACTTCGACGACTACGCGCGGCAGGTGGACGTCATCGCGCGCGAGTTCAACCACGAATTGAAGATCGTGCCACGACAGGAATTGCGAGCGGAGATCGGGTCGGGGATCTACTACGGCGGCATGGTGGACGAGATCAGCGCAGGCGTGAATCCAGCTCGGTATGTGGCCGGGTTGGGTGTGGCCGCGATGCAGGCGGGAGCATGCGTGCTTGAACGGGCCCGCGTTGAGGCCTTTGAACGACAGGCGAGACAGGGTATGCAGGGTTGGAAGCTGGCTACGACGCGTGGATCCCTGTGGGTGCGCGACGTCTTCGTGGGTACCAGCGGTTACACGGGAGCAGCTACGCCGACGCTGCGCAAGAAGATCATTCCGATTGGCTCGTACATCATCACAACAGAGGTCTTGCCACACGTGCTGGCGCACGAACTCAGCCCTCGCAACCGCATGATCTACGATTCCAAGAACTACATTTACTACTACCGGCTCACGCCCGATCGCCGCATGTTGTTTGGCGGGCGTGCGGCTTTCTTTCCTGAGACTGGAGATTCGATTCGCAGGAGCGCCGAGATCCTGCGACGGGGAATGATTGACGTCTATCCGCAGCTGCGCGACTCGAAAATCGAGTTTGTCTGGGGCGGAACACTGGACTTTGCCTTTGACATCATGCCGCATGCCGGACAGATGGACGGTATGTACTACGCTCTGGGCTACGCAGGGCATGGGGTTGCGATGGCAACCTATCAGGGGCAGCTGATGGCGCGGCGGATTGCCGGTGACAAGGCGGAAAATCCCTTCGACGGAATTCCATTTCCTGGGGCACCGCTCGGTTTGTACAACGGACGCCCTTGGTTCTTGCCGTTTGCGGGAGCGTACTACAAATTTCTGGACTGGGTCTCGTGAATCACCATTGTCAGTTTGCTTCGACTGTTTGGAATCTATGGATCTCTGGGGCGGACTTGCGTGCCTGAAGCCAAAACCAGACGTTAAGGATTTTCGGAGGTTTGGGAGGGGCAAAGGAGCATACGTCCACGTAGTAGCGTGGGCCGAGTCCGCACAGTCGTTTGAGGAGCAAGACAGGAAGCAGACTGAGAGTTCGGATTGTATTTTGGTTGAGCTTGAGGATGTAGAGTTGCTCGAAACCAAGATGAGGGCTCCGGACTATCCAGAGGAATTCATAGACATGCGAGAGACTGCGATGCGGCAGCCAGAGGACACCGTCTTTGGCCGCTTTCATACTTGGAGCCAGGAGGATGCCAACTAGGAGATAAATGTTTTCGGAGACTCCATGGACGTCGTCCTCAGCGGGTCTGTTCAGTTGGCTGACGGCCGTGGCGGCGCCGCAAAACCCAATACACGACCGGCCCCGCCGCCAATGCCACCGGTCCCCAGCGCAGTCCGTAGCGATCACTCCCCAGCAGGGCCACGGCGCTCATGATGATCACGGCGATCACTGCACCGATCAGTCCAAGCCGACCTCCGGGAATGACGAAGGAACGCGGCAAGTCTGGACGTTTTCGCCGGAGTTGCCACGCGGCCAGGACCGTTAGCATCGTGGTCGCAACGCGAAGCCAGTTGTAGATGGTGATCAGCTGTACGAGGGAGTGCACGGCCAGCAGGCCATAGATCGTACCGGAGGCCATGATGGCGATCCAGGGCGTGCCGTAGCGCCGATGTTTGCCGGTGAGGACCGAAGGCAGGTAGCCGTCCTCGGCCATGGCGAATGGCATGCGGGTGGAGGTCAGCACCGTGGCATTCAGGAGCGAGAGATTGGTGATCATTGCGGCCAGCGTCATCCACGAACCGAGCCAGGGCCCCCCGATGAGTTGCGCGGCGTCAGGAAAATAGCCGGTATGCCAACTCTGCCAGTTGCCGAGTGCAGCCAGAGAGACGAGCGTTGGCAGAAAATAGACTGCGATCGACATCGGAACCACGATGGCGAGAGCCATCGGGTAGCTGCGCCGCGGATTTTCGACTTCTTCCGCGACCGTCGAACACTGCTCGTAGCCCGAGTAAAGCCAGAGTCCGATCGCCAATCCGACTCCGAATACATTGAACAGCGGCTGATGCGGCGGTGTTACAGGAACGAACGGATTGTGCTGCCACTTTGAGAACCCGATCACGACCAGCACCAGCACAGGAAGAAGAATGAAGATCTCGAGGCCGGTCGCGAACTTCCCCACCGAGTCGATCCCGCGGACATTGATCCACGTAATCATGCCAACCACCAATAGGGACACGACGTAGTGCTTCCAACTGGTCAAATGCGGAACGTAAAAGCCCAGGTAGTCGGAGAAATTCACGGCGTACACCGCGCCCAGCAGGAACGAGGCACACCAGTTCCACCATCCGGCAAGGAATCCCCAGAAATCTCCAAATGCCGCGCGCGACCAGCGATAAAAGCCGCCTTCTACCGGCATCGCCGTTGTCAGTTCAGCGGAAACGAGCGATACAGGAATCGACCAGAAGAAGGGGATGATCAAGAGGTAGATCAACGTCATGCCCGGGCCGGATTTCGTGACCATGTCCTCCTGTCCGAAGGGGCCGCCGGTGCAGTAGGAGAACATGACCCAGACGAAGTAGAAGAGCCCGGCTTTACGGATAGCGGATTTGGCGACGGTCGAAGTGGCCACGGGTGGGTTCGAGTCTTGGCTGCGCGCCTTAAGCTACGAGCTACGGACAATCTCTCTTAGAAAGTGATTGCGCGAAGCGCGAAGCTCGTGGCTCGAGGCCAGGACTTATGCCGGGCGATTATACGTGGACCTGCCTGCGATTCGTGCTTGCGAAGATCGCGCAGCTGCCTGACCCAGGTTAGCGTCCAAAAGCGAACGCGAACCTGGGGTACCAGGCTGCATTGGAGGGGCGAAACGCCCATCGCTCCACGGTCAAGCTGCCAGGGTTCCCGTGAGGGCGCCTTCGAGTTCGAGCAGCTTGCGTTTTACGTCGACGCCGCCGCCATAGCCGCACAGGGTGCCGTCGGAGGCGATCACGCGATGACAGGGCACCACGATGGCAATCGGGTTGCGATTGTTCGCCATGCCCACGGCGCGAAAGGCTTGCGGCTGGCCGACGGAGCGGGCGATGTCGGCATAGGTGCGCGTCTCGCCGTAGGGAATACTGAGCAGGGCGCGCCAGCATTTCACTTGAAAGGAAGTGCCCCGGAGCTCGAGCGGGAAGGTGAACTCGCGGCGCTTGCCATTGAAGTACTCGCGCAGTTCGCGCCAGTAGGGTTGCGTTTTGCTGTCGGACTCTTGCCAGACGACGTCTTTGCTTTTCTTGGGAGGAAACTTGCCGCGGTCAAACTCCAGGCCCACCAGTCCCTTCTCAGAAACGATCAGGAGCAGCGGACCTGCCGGAGAATCATGACGAGAGTAGAAGAGGGTTTCCATCGGTCGTCCACTTGTGGTGAGTCTCCGATGATTCTAGTTTGCAGTCCCGCAAATTCGCCACATAAAACTTGTCATCCCAACCGGAGCGAAGCGGAGTGGAGGGACCTTGCGTTTCAACCGCTTGTGTCGCCACCAAGACACGAATGCTTCAATCGGAGGATAGACCACAGCCCAGCCGGTTTTCCGGCAGGCACAGCACGGTATACGCAAACAAGTTCCCAGCGGTTTCCGTCAGAATTGCTTCGACGCTCTCGTCGCTGAGAGTCCAGCATTCGTGACTCCCAAAGCCGTTGCCGTACACGTTCTCCAATGGTCTTTCCCCTTCCGAAAACATGCTAAGCCACTGCTAGAACGCTTGGGCGAGTCGCTCGCTCTCCTCGCCCTTGACGAAGAGGAAATTGGCAGTGAACACGGTCGCGCCAATACTGCGACAGAAATTTAGCAGATCGCGGCTTTGGCTGGCCGTTAACGCATACGCAACCGGCGTGGTGCTATCGACATGAACGGTCACTCCAGCATTGTACGTCGCGTACTTATTGTTAACAGGCGCTAAGCGCTCATTGACCCGTTGGAGACCTCGCCCTTGAGGCCCTCCACGGCTGCCCACACTTGCCCTCGCTCTCGCCGAAAGCAAAAAGCCCCTCGCTTTCGCGAGGGGCTTTGGGGGGAGACGCGGGAAATGAATCCCGCGCGGTGGTTATTTCGCGGGCGCTGGCTGCTGACCCGAAGAAGCCAGCTGATCCAGATTGTTCTTCAGCAGGCTGATCTCGACGCGGCCGCCGGTCGTGCGCTTCGGCTTGGCATCGCCGGTCGACGCGGCTTGCAGCGGGGCGTTGCCCATGCCGACGAGGTAAATGCGGTAGACCGGGATGTCATGGTTGAGCACCAGGTAGCGGACCACCGACTCGGCCATCTTCTGCGAGTTCTGGATCGCGGTCTGGCCGTGGCCGGAGGAGAAGCCTTGTACTTCCACGATGTAGCCGCGCTGGCTCTTCAGGGGGGTGGCCATCTCGTCCAGGGCATCCTTGGCAGCCTTGCTCAGCACCGACTGTCCGGGCCTGAAGCGGATTTCGGTCTGGCTCGAAGGCGTGTACTGATCGATGTTGCCAACCACCTGCTCGACGGTAGTCAGGCGGGTTGTCGCCTGGGTTGCAGTCTGCTGGGCGGCATTGGCGCGGTTGCCCGCATCGATGGCGTGCTGATCGGCTTCATTTGCTTTGTTGGAAGCGAGCTGAATGCCTTGCTGGGCGCGCGAATCAACGTCCTTGATCAGCTTGGTGTTTTGCGAGGTCAGTTCATCGAGCTCGTTCACGCGATCGCGGATGGGCGCGGTCTGGCGCTGCACGTACTTCTTGCGGGCGAAGGGATTGATCTTGCCCCAGAAGCCTTCATGCGTGTCGGGCTGCAAGGGATCTTTTCCGGTGGCGGCATCGGCCTTGGTAGGAGCAGGAGCCGCGGTTGTAGTCTGGCTCTGATCCTGGGACGGTGTAGTGTTCTGGGCAAAGGCCGGAATTGCAAGGGCGCCGGCCAGAAGCAGTGTTACCAATGAACGATTCTTCATTTAACTTCCTCCGATTGGGGGAGCGTTTCGGGCTCCACTCCAGCACGCCTGAGAGCGTGTTGCGTGATTTGTAGTGCGTCCCCTAACGGGTGAACGAGAGCAAGATATTGCTTGCCGGCATACGCTGACGCAACGTATGCACTGTCTTCCTACCAGCTCAGCCCCGCCCGTTCGAGCGGTGCTCACTATCGCTATTTACAGGTCTCGTGCCAAACCCCGAGCCTTAAGGCGACGCTAAATCCTTGACTGACAATGACATTGTAGCGCGGTTTGGCGCGGGCGAGGAAGGACGGGTGCCGGGCCGCGTAATTTTGGCGGAAACTGCTATAAAAACTACGTGGAACCGCTGACGCAACCATCCGCAAGAATCGAGGGGCAAAGCTGGATCGCTGGACACTGTGTGCAACGGATGTGCACTTTTCGGAATGCCCTTTTCCTGGTGCTGGCTTTGTCAATTCTGGCCGAGGCTCGGCTAGAAGCCGCCGATGCTCCTCCCTCGGCCTCGGCGCGCATGCCTGTGGATCGCCAGACGCAATACTCCGACCTGGCCGTGCGCTGGATGCAAGAATACCTTCGCATCGATACGACCAATCCTCCCGGGAACGAGCTGCGCGCGACCACGTTTTTCAAGGCAATCCTTGACCAGGAGGGTATTGAGAATCGCGTCTTCGAGTACCAGCCGGGGCGGGCCAATTTGTGGGCGCGCCTTCCTCACACCAGCAGTCCTGGGAAGCGCCCGATCATCCTGCTGAACCACATGGACGTGGTTACCAGCGACCCGTCCCATTGGAAGGTGCCACCCTTCAGTGGGCAGGTGGTCGACGGCGCCATCTATGGCCGGGGCGCACAGGATATGAAGAACGAGGGCCTCGCCCAATTGATGGCGATGGTCATGTTGAAGCGTGAGCAGGCGCCGCTGGAGCGCGACGTGATTTTTCTGGCAGTCAGCGACGAAGAAGCGGGCGATACGGGGACGGACTGGATGATCGCCAACCACCGCGAATTGTTCGGGAATGCGGAGTTCTTGATCAATGAAGGAGGCGAGAACCTGCTGGAAAACGGCAAGGTGCGCTACGTCGGGGTGGATGTGGGCGAGAAGACGCCGTTCTGGCTGCATGTCGTGGCGCATGGCCGCCCCGGGCACGGCTCGCGACCCATCGCCGAGTCAGCTCCCAATCAACTGGTGCGCGCGCTCAATCGCATTCTGGCTTATCGTCCGCCTCTCAAGTTGCTTCCGGTGGTTGAGGAGTTCATGCACGATATGGCGCCGTACGAGGCGCCCGAGCGGGCTCGACAGTTCCGCAATATCCGGCAGGCCTTGCAGGACAAGAAATTTCAGGAGAGAGCCGCCCAGGACGAGTCTCTGAATTTTCTCTTGCGTAACACCATCTCCTTGACGATGCTGGGAGGCTCAGAACAGACCAACGTCATTCCTCCCGAAGCATGGGCCAATCTGGACGTGCGCTTGCTGCCTGGGGAAGATCCGCAGCAGTTTCTGGAGACGATTCGGCGAATCGTGAATGATCCGGGTGTGACGGTCGAGCCTGAGCAGGCAGAATTCCGCGTGGCCAACTACTCCCCGACCAGTACCGCACTGTATGACGCGATCCGCCGGGTCTCTGGGCAATACTTTGCGGGGACGCCGGTGGTGCCGCGGCTCACCAGTGGCTACACGGAGAATCAGCGCTACCGTCCGCTGGGGATCCATGCATACGGGTTTTCGCCCTACACGGCCACCGATGCCGAAGGCAACACGGAGCATGGGAATGACGAGCGGATCCGGGTGGAAGAGGTTCGTCGTGGGCCGAAGATTCTCTACGACGTTGTGATGGCGGTGGCGGGTTCACAATAGAACCAGCCCGGGACGCCTTATGTCAGATGACGCTCGCCACGACCTTCGCGATTCGAACACTCACATTCAGGAAAGCTACGACTGTGTCGCTCGCGAATATGCCGACGAACTTTACGAGGAACTGGCGGGCAAACCATTCGACCGCGAATTTCTCGACCGTTTCGCGAAACGGGTAGGCCGTGGCCGCGTGGGCGATCTTGGATGCGGTCCCGCGCAAATTGCACGCTATCTTTGCGACCGGGAAGTAAATGCTTTCGGGCTGGATTTCTCCGCCGGGATGCTGGCGCAGGCGCGGCGCCTGAATCCCGAAATGCAGTTTGTACAGACTTCCATGCTCGCGCTGGGCCTGAAGTCGGAAGCGCTGGATGGAATTACCGCCTTCTATTCCATCATCCACATTCCCCGCCAACGAGTGGTGAACGCGCTGGAAGAAATGCACAGAGTGCTAAAGCACGGTGGCTCGCTTTTGATCACGTTTCACCTCGGCAGCGAGGACACTCACCATGACGAACTATTTGGGCAAGTGGTGAGTCTGGACGTGGCATTGTTTACGAGCTCCGAGATGACTGGATACCTGCAAACCGCGGGCTTTCGGGTGGAAGAGGCGCTGGAACGGGACCCCTACGCTCCGGAAGTCGAATACCAAAGCCGTCGGGGCTACATCCTGGCCGCACGATCTTAGAACTGACTAGTTGAGGTTACTTCGAGGTCTGGGCATTCGCCTTCGGCAATACGAATTCATCCACATATCGATAGAGCTTGTCGCGATGCGCGGCGCGATAGGCGGGAAAGTCGAGCGCGATCTCACGATCGGCGCGGTTCAATAGAACGAACGGCTCGAGCAAGCCTTCACGGTCGATTTGAATCAAGGCCAGCAGGGATGGGTCCAGCTTCTCAGCCTTCTTTTGGGAGACCGCGTCGGGCGCTAGAACCTTGACCATCGTGTCCAGGGCTTCGGCTTCCTCCTTCAACGAGTGGCGATACTTCGATTCGGCCGGGAATTCCTTCTTAAATTTTTCTTGCTGCCAGGTTGTCCGCATTCCACCGTACGCTGTCCAGCCGGCCAATTCCGCGCTGTCCTGCTTGAGCGCGTGCTCATCGAGGGTCAGCGTGCTTTTGGTTCCCTCGGTTTTCACAGACGATTTGTTTTCCAGGATGATCGCATTGAAAGGTTGGTTCGTGCGGTCGGCCCATTGTCGCAGCGCTGACCAGGGCGGCCGATTGTAGGGTTCGGCTATGACCGCATCGATGTATTTTTCGCGGGCTTGATCGTTCTTGCCGCCCGCGGCCAGCGCGTCACCCCAATAACGATAGGCGGTTTCCCGGTCCGGATTGATCTTGACGGCACGGTCGAACCATTCTCCGGCGCTGTTGTAGGCGTGTTCCTTGAAGTAGACATCGCCGACAAAGACCGCCGCTTCGTAATTCTGGGGATCGAGTTCGAGCACGTGAAGGTATCCTTCGCGCGCTTTGTCGAGTTGTCCTTTGGCGAAGCTTGCCTCGGCCACTTTCATAGCGTCGTCAACTTCTTTGCGCTCTGAGAATTTCGGGTCTGAGCCGTCTTCCGGGATGGAGAGCAGAATCTCCAGCATTTCGCCGTGATCCCCAAGCTTCTTGGCTTCCAGGCCCAGGGCACGGGCGTGTAGGCGGTTTTTCTTACGTGCCTCGGGGTCGGTCAGGGTAGTGGAGTATTGCAGGATGCAGTAAGCCCAGTGCTCCATTACAACAAAATCCGAGGGATTGATCCCGGCCAGCTTTTCAAGCAGGGGCATGGCATCCACGAACTTGCCGCTGCGATAGAGGTCGAGTGCCTGAACCCGGAGAGCCTTGGTGGCATCGTCTTCGTGGCTGAGTTCTACGGGGGGCTTGGTCGGGACCGACTGCCCCTGAGCGAGCGCGGACGAGGTGAAAGCGAAAAGAGCGAGCAGGCAGACTGCGGCGACACGACAGCTATGGGTTGTCGATTGGCCGACCATACTCCGGCTTCCTCCTGTGTGCTGCTTGCGAATGCCGAAGGTATTCAGAGTAATACGCGGGCGCGCACTCGCAAATGGCACTTGTGGGTCGTGAAGGGCGGCAAGAGATGCTGGACCGCCGCAGCAGACATTTCTCTTTGACAACAGCGCGTCGCGCCGAAGAGCGGCGACGCCCGTCGCTCCATTAATGTTCCAAGAATTTCTGGTATTGCTCGTAGATGAAGTGGTCCGTCATGCCGGCGATGTAGTCGCAGACAACACGGGCGAGGGGTTCGGTGGCAGCTTTTTCCTGATAGTTATGCGGCAAGGCCGAGGGTTTTTCCATCCAGTAGGTGAACAAGCTGCGTACCACGATATCGGCGTCGTCTTTCTCTTCCGCCAGTGAGGGACTGAAGTACAGGTTGTCGTACAGGAAGGCCTTGGTGGTACGCCGCTCCTCTTCCACCTCGGAACTCAGTCCCGCGAGCCGGTGCGGGTATCTGCGCACGTCATCAAGGGTGCGGACTTTTGAGGACTTTACCCGCTGCCGCGTGTTTTCGATCAGGTCGCCCACCAGGCGATCGAGCATGCGTTTGATGGTCTCGTTGAATTTCAACTTTTCGGGAGCGTCCGGATAGATCGCCTGCACTTCCTGAGAGAAGCGCTCGAAGACCGGAACTGCGTTGCGTATGTCATCCAGCGTGAGCAGGCGAGCCTCGTAGCCATCGTCGAGATCGGCGGTGTTGTAGGCGATCTCGTCGGCCAGGTCGATCAGTTGTGCTTCCAGCGGGGGACGTTGCTCGAGCACATATTCCGCTAACTCGGGGAACTTCCGGGGATCGTAGTCGCGCGAGTGCTTGATGATGCCCTCGCGCACTTCAAAGGTAAGATTCAGTCCACGGAAAGCGGCATAGCGAAGTTCGAAGTCCTCCACGATCCGCAAGGCATGCAAGTTGTGGTCGAAGGAGAGATCGTAGGCCTGCATGGCGGCGTCGAGCGCTTTCTCGCCAGCGTGCCCGAAGGGCGGATGGCCGAGGTCGTGGACCAGGGCGAGCGCTTCCACCAGGTCGACGTTCAAGTCCAGCGCGGCGGCGATGGTGCGGGAGATTTGCGCGACTTCAAGCGTATGTGTAAGCCGGTTGCGGAAGTGGTCGGAGTAGCGGCGCGTAAAGACCTGGGTCTTGGCTTCCAGACGGCGGAAAGCCCGCGCATGGATCACGCGATCACGGTCGCGCTGAAAGTCGTTGCGGTAGGGATGCCGCGGCTCGGGAAGACGGCGTCCGCGCGAGTCTTCCACGCGCACCGCGTAGTCGGCGAGCATGGGGCGAGTCTAACAGGTTTTGTGTCGCGCCGAAGACAGCGGCTTAAGGCTTCTCCGACTGCTGTGCCAGCTTCACCTTCGCGGACTCGAGCTTCTTCTGCACGCGGGCTAGATCGTCGTTATCGACTTCCGCCGCCACCGTACGATTCCATTCCGCTACAGCGCGCTCCCAATGAACGGCCGCGAGCTTCAGGCGTCCCGTCTTCTGATAAAGGTCCCCGAGGTGATCGTGCACCGTGGGATCGGTACCGATCTTTTGTGACGCCTTCACCAGTTGTTCTTCAGCCTGATCATATTTTCCTAACCGGAAGTAGGCCCAGCCCAGAGAGTCGAGGTACGCTCCGTTTGAGGGATCCAGTTCGACCGCCTTGCGGATAAGGGTGAGAGCCTCGTCCAGCTTCATGCCACGGTCGGCAAGCATGTAGCCGAGATAGTTGAGCGTCATGGCATTCTGCGGATCGGCGGCCAGCACCTTTCGGAACCACTCTTCTGCCTGGTCGAATTTTTTCTGGCGCTCGAAGCTGGAACCGCGCAGGAAGTAGACATATTCCTTGTCGTCGGGTTTGGTGGAAAGCCCTTCCGCCTTGTCGAGCGCCTGCTGCGCGTCGTCCCAACGCTTGAGGCGCGTGTTCATTTGCGCCAGGGTAATGTACACGTCGCGATCTTCAGGAGTGCCCTTCAAGAGACTGCGCACATCGGCCAGCGCCTTGTCCGGCTGTCCAGTATCGGCCAACTGAGCGGCGTAGACCATGTGCAGACCGCGGTCGTTAGGCAACTTCTGTACAGCCTCTTTCGCAACCGCGGTGGCTTGTTGCCACTGTTTGGCTTCGCGATAGGTGTCGATGACCTGCTGGTAGCCGCGCACGGCGTTGTCGTCGCCCAGCGCGATCATCTTGCGGAATACGTCTACCGCCTCGGGATACTTATCCTGGTCGCGGTACACGGTGCCCAGCCGCTCCAGGAACACTGCGCGATTGTTGCGTTCGCCCTGGGCGTAGTTGTTGTCGGGTTTCTCAGTCTTCTTGAGAAGATCCTGCAGGGTCTGGGCAGCCTCGTCATAGCGGCCCTGGGCCTGATAGACCGCCGCCATGTTATACGGGACTTCGATCGAGTCCTGCACCATGCCTTCGGCTTTCTTCAGGTTCTCGAGCGCGAGATCGAACTTGCCGCTCTTGCGGTAGATCTCGGCCATGTGCAGATAGGTCTGCGCGTCTTCCGGGTTCGCGTCAGCGATGACCTTGTACTGCTCCAGGGCAGCATCGGTCTGGCCATCGTTCATCAAGTTCTCGGCCAAGCCACGGATCGCGTCCAGGTTGTCGCGATCGAGTTCGATGGCGTGCCGGTACGCGTTAATCGCTTCTTTGTACTGTTTCTGCTGCTCGTAGGTGTAACCCAGCGCGGAATACATCTTGGCGGAACGCCCGGCGTCGGGCACGGAACTTAGAGTCTGCACAGCCCGGGTCGCGTCGCCTTCCTCGTTGTAGAGATAGGCCAGCGTGGTGACCGCTTCTTCTGAGTCGGGCTGCAGCTTGACCGCGGTCTTGAACTCGGTTTCCGCCTTCGTCAAGTCGTTGTTCAGGCGATAAAGACGCCCGAGGAGCAGGTGACCGTCGACGTTGTCAGGCTCGATCTTGACGATCTGTTCATACTGCTCGATGGCGAGTTTCAGGACATTCCCCGACCCATTGCCCGACTGCATGTCGCCGAGCGAGCGGAGATAGATCCGTCCCAACAGCTTGTGTGCCTCCAGGTTGTTCGGATCGCGCTTGAGGATGTCCTGAGCTTCCAATACCGCGTCACGGATGCGCCCGGTTTTCGCGTAGAGCTCTGCCAACGCAGAGGTAAGGTATTCGGAAGAGGGATCGGCTTCGATCGCGAGCCGGTATTCCTCGATCGCTTTGGTTGCGAGCTCGCTCCGACCATACACAGCCACTTGCTCTTCGTACATGTGAGCGACGGCGTAATGATAATAGGCGGCGGCTTTATCGACCTTGTGCGCGGGGGGCTGGGCGGACGATTTGGTGTCCGTGGTGGGGTTGGCTTGGCCGAAACTCAGGGCCGAGGCCGAAAACAGCGAAAAAACCAACAAAAATCTCGTCATTTCATACCCTTAAAGCCCCAAAAGTCTTAGCGATTTAGATGCTCAACCGCCGCGCGTGGGTGTATTTGAATTGTACTCCGAGGCTTGTGGGAAGCGAAAGGACGCG
>UEXW01000307.1_pt1 | contig 32617 bp, 24 predicted proteins | sample 4301151 | NCBI WGS metagenome assembly UEXW01 (sample SAMEA4773176, study PRJEB27434) | metagenome | biome: 2259; feature: agricultural soil; material: soil | place: USA | collected 2014-09 | depth 0.25 m | reverse complement strand
CATCCCCACCCTGGCGTCCGCCCCAGGTGTTTTCCAGTATGTTGCCTTCAATCAACACCCGCGAGGAATTTTTGGATTCAAGCGCTACTTTGGCATTGAATTGGAATCCGAGATAAGTCGAATCTCCATATCGCCAGGAGCGAGGTTTAAACATGTGATTCCGCGTGATCTCGACGTCCGATGGATTGCCATTATGGTTAGGCCCCCCTCCGAAACCGATCGCGGAGTCACCACCCTCGACAAAGTTGTTGGAAATCTTCAAGGGTCCATTCGCTGTGCACGAAAGAATGCCCTGTGTTGCAGTACCCACCGCGTGCACGTCAGTGACCGTTGAGTCTATGATCGCCAAGTTGTCGCCGTCGAGCCGTACTCCGCGCTTTAGAAAATCAGAAACTCTGCCATGGATCCAGCAGCGGTCGATGACAATATGATGCGGCACAGGGGTGCCATCCAGCGAAAGCAAGGTATCGGGCTGGCCGGGCCACATGCCTGGCGGATGGGTAATCTCTAGCCCAATCAACCGGTAATGATTTGCGCCGGGGGCGGTTCGGAACGCGTTATTTCCGCTCGCCATGATCCTGGGCAGCACGTTCTTCGCCGCGGTACAGGGATATGCCGGACGTAGGGGTAGACTGGCTACGCCTGCATAGCACGGCGTTAGTCGAGTGTTTTCCTTCGGCAGGTCCGAATCGGGAGCGCTGGTCCGAATGATAATCCAGTGATCGTCGTCGCAGGTCTTCTTTGGCAGAGTAAAAGTTCCGCTGAAAGTTGATCCCGCGCGCAGCAGGATGGTGTCGCCACAACCTGCGGTGTCAATTGCAGCCTGGAGGTCACCACCCGCCTCGACGAGGATATTTTTTCCGGGCGCCGGTGTCTTGGCCATCGTACTTTGCACGTACATCCGAGGCAATTCTGCAGGACCGTCGAAATTTCCACTTGTGGGCGCCGTGACATCGAAGCTGAACTTTGCGGTGGTGACATGCGATGCGGCATCAGCTACTTGTGCTGTAAAGGCAAACTCACCGGGTTTGGTGGGAATTCCCGCGATGACGCCGGTTTTGTTGTTCAGCGCCAGTCCAACAGGAAGCGTGCCCGCCCTGAGAGACCACTCGTACGGCGACACACCGCCTTGTGCAATGATGGCGCCGCTATAGGGAACCTCGACTTGTGCACCCGCGAGAGTACCTGTAATTGTCAGTGGAATCGACACGCTCGACGGTGGCGACACCACGAGACGCAGACGTTTCCTGCCATAGTCGAACCTCGGTTGCCGCTTCGTTCCCATGCTTGCAACGTCAGAAACTCTGCTAATCCTGGGGCTGGCACGCTGTGGACCATCGCCATTCAACCCCAAATGCGGTTTGTCGGTTACGACTACCGTAAAGTCGAAACTTCCGCTTTTGCTCGGGACACCAGCAATCGTACCAGTCCGCCATCTCAACGATAAACCGGGAGGAAGTGCACCATCCCTAATGAAAAAGTGATAGGGAGGAAGTCCACCGCTCACCGAAAGCACTGAGTTGTACGATTTGCCTTGTATTGCCGAACCCAGATTTTCGCTGATTGAGATAGTGTTGACGCGATCGTTCGCGATGTTGCCCTGAGAATAATTGGCTCCGCTGGGCGCTTTGAAGCTCCCCAAGTTACTGCATGATGAGAAAAGGACCGCAACCAACCCGATAAGGCTGAAGGAGACGATCGAACGCACGGTGTGATCAAGCTGGGCCGAACGATTGGGGGACATGTCACCGCCCTGTGATTCCAAAATGGCGAAGCTCGGCTCCAGGAGCCTCAGGCAACTGTAGCGTTTAGGATCTAGTGAGGACTAGATGACGAAGGGACATGGGTCAGAAAACGCGGAAGTACATCTCCGACATCCAAAAGCACGATTCAGAAGGTGTTTTGCTTGCCGCGGTGGGAGGCAGACACAGAAGTTGCTGAAGAGTACACAGGACGTGCATTGTTTGAGGGTCCGTCGGGGCGGAGTGCAGCCATGATTCGGCAGTATACTGGAAAGCTTATGCGGGATGCCTCGTTTCGGTCGATGGTGAAGGGTGGTCGGAAATCAGAGCAGGCGGCCCTGGGAATTGCAACGAATGCGTGAATCGGTAATTCCTGTGTGCAGATATGGGGACGACTTCAAAGAATGCTGAAAAGACTGAAATGTGCCCTCTTGCATTCGTTAAAGCGAACAGGAGTTTTCAGATTCGTTCGGGACAGCGAATGGCGCCAGCAGCGTTTGCTGATTCTTTGTTATCACAGCGTATCTTTAGAGGACGAGCATCAGTGGAGACCCATGCTCTCCATTTCCCCCGACATCTTGGAGCAACGCTTGCGGATGCTTCGCGACGGCCGGTATAACGTGCTCCCACTGGGAGAGGGACTACAGCGGCTTTACGCGAAGGATCTCCCACCCCGAGCCGTGGCCATCACCTTTGATGATGGTCACTATAATTTTTGTCGGCAAGCGTACCCCCTTTTGAAAAAATTCGGTTTCCGGGCCACGGTTTATCAGACTACCTACTACAGCGATTACCCCCGTCCGGTCTTCAATCTGATTTGTTCGTATATGTTGTGGAAGCGTCGGGAGAAGGGGTCAGTTGACGCGAAATCCCTGGGACTCGCGGAACCGCTCAACCTCACTACCGAAGCGAGCCGGCAAGCAGTTGTCGAGAAGTTGGTCAACAAGGCAGCCGAGGAGAGGCTTACGGGTGCTCAGAAAGATCAACTAGCGGGGCAACTTGCAGACCTGCTAGATATCGATTATGAGAAACTCGTGAGCTCACGCATCCTTCAGTTGATGAACCCGGCCGAGGTCGCAGAGCTGGCGCAAAATGGCATTGACTTCCAATTGCACACGCACCATCACAGAACACCGCGGAACGAAGCGCTATTCCAAAGGGAGATCCGCGAGAATCGCGAGCGCCTGAGAGCGTATACGGGACTTCCGGCTGTGCACTTCTGCTATCCGAGTGGTGTCTACTACAAAGAATACTTGCACTGGCTGCCGAAAGAAAATGTGATATCGGCCACCACAGGCAATGCGGGACTGGCAACGTGCCAAAGCCATCCCCTGCTGCTACCTAGGTTCGTAGACACCACCGGGCAATCGGAAATTGAGTTCGAGAGTTGGCTGACGGGAATCGGAGAGGTAATCGCGAGGGCCCAGGGCACGATTCAACAGAGAGCGCGATCATGATATCAAGCCATCCGACTCCCGGACTCATGACCCAAGCGAGGATCTATGTGCAAGCCTTCGATTCAGATGCCCTGGTTCCGCGGTTATGTTTTAGAGCCTGAGTTGCCGAGGGTGTGCAATCGGCTCGCAGACAGGCGGTTTCCCAGTGCCATTCGTTGACGCTGATACTCCGGCTTCTACGGAACGGGTGCCGGTCGCATCGCAGTAAGACGCTCCTCGCCTATCTATCACGAGCGAGAATCGGACAGCGTTTGAGCTGGTTTAGCTGGTCGATGCACAACTTCCTGTACCCATTGACTTAGCCGCTCGGCCAGTCCGGAGTAATGATATTGCGCCGAGAAGCGATTCCTTATATATTCCGGAGTCCGGTGAGGAAGCTGCAGCGCTTGCAAGAGGGCCTTCGCGATTTCTTGCGAGTCACTGGATCTGGCCCAGATTCCGGACTCTGTTGCCAGAAGAATGTCAGTTAGCGCGCCCTCTTCCGTGACGGCAAAAATTGGGATTCCTGTCTGGAGATACTCATAAAACTTTGCCGGCACCTGCAATTCGTGGGACCCCTGGAATAGCAGCAGCAGATCAGCCTGCCAAAGAAGATTATGAGCCTCGGCCCAGCTTGTCCGAGGACGAAACTCGACGTATCCGTTCTTCAGCAAATCCGGCACTGTTTTGGCAGCTTCGCCCACGAGGGAGGGAGACATGACTCCTTGAAGAATCACTTGAAACGATTCACGCGATAGTCGCTCAGAAGAAACCAAGCCTGATAGCGCTGCCAGGAATGTGTCTATTCGACGGAGCCCGTAAATTGAACCAAGATGAAGTAAGAGCCTCTTCGAGGTTGTTTTATTGATGGTGGGGATTGCTAAGTGTTCATATCCGTTCGTCAGCGTTCGAAATTTAACGGGATCCAGATCGGGGTAATGCCGCTGGAACGCCTGACGCAGCCGGTCCGTGTTGCACAGAACCAGATCAGAGAGGTGCATGCAGTCAGCCTCCAGACGCTCAGCGAGTTTGTGTGCCCAAGCCGGTCCGCTCGTAGGCGCGAGACTCGCCCAGGGATCTCTGAAATCTGCCAGCCAAGGAACGCCGAGTTTCTTCTTTACACCAAGGGCGATCACTTGGGAAATCCATGGCGGACCGCTCGAAAATATCGCATCTACCCCTTCTTCATGAGCGAACCGCTCGGCCGCGCGGACCGCGGGAAAATACCAGCCCCAATGGCGATCCGGAAACTGCAGGAATGACAAGATGTGGCGACGTAAGGCAGCTATGTTGCTCCTTTGGGTCTGGCTGTTATCAATCGGAGAGGACGAGGAGGCTGAGGAATGGAAGCTGCGCTTGAGTCTTTCATACCAGTCTAACGGGTTCGGGATCATGCTGGTGCGAAGCACGCGAACGTTGGCAGGTACGGCCATCGTGTCGTCGCGAAGGTCGTAGTAATGGTCCCGTACGGACAAAACGATAGGCTCGACACCGTAATCCGGCAGATATCGGCAAAGGTGTGCAATACGAACGCTGCCTACCTCTCCGAATGGTGGGAATGCATAACTGACGACTAAGAGTCGAAACGGACGGTTCAAAGGACCTCTCAAGATGCAGACTTAGAACTTTCTGGCGAACGACACATATACCGGCGAGACACGTCGTCGGAAGCATCCCTTACCGACGTCAGTCACTTAGGGGTAGCCTATGCTTCAATATAACGCCCAGGCTTTAGAGATAGACTCCCCACCGGAGCAGCCTTTCGCTAAAAGATTTGCGAACCCGCGCATGCAAGCCTTTGAAAACGTCCCCACGAACGCTTGCAGTACCTCGAATAGTAACGTGAATAAGAACGCGGGATCGCAATCGCTTTCCAGGCTTTTTGTCCCGGCCACCAATGCTCGACCTCAGGCCCTATGCGCCTCCTAAGACGGAACACCTAAGAGATTGCTTTGTTCGGTTAGGCCTGAGTGTCGACCATGGAACCACCTTGAGCCTCCTGCCGCAATGATTGGCGTCTCCAAAGTTCGAATACCATAATGCGCCAAAGTATCTGGCCGAGAAAAGTCGGACTGGACGCAGCTGCGTGCTGTTCAATAAGCTGATTGAAAAAAGTTGGCCGGAAGTAATCACGCAAGCATAAGTTCGGGTCATTAAGAATCTCTAGCATCAAAGCATTCATCCCGGGATCACTACGAAGCCAGGATCCGATCGGCACACCGAAACCATGTTTTTTCTTGAACAGGACTTGCTTCGGGAGGATATTCTTCATGGCGCGCTTGAAAATATACCGTAGTTCAAAGCGGCGGAGCTTCAAGGAAGCAGGGATGCGCCCAGCAAGTTCCGCAAGATGGTAATCAAGCAAAGGAAATCTTACTCGGATGCCAAGGGAATCCGCGGTCCCCACTACCTTGCGCAGATCGTTGTCCGCCAAGATCATTTTCACATCCAGGTACAAAGAGCGATTCAGATCATCGATAGCTGGCGCCGAACGGAAGTGCTGCTCGGCGACACTAAGCCAAGTATCGGGAGGGACTTCCTTCAAGAAGTCTGAATTGAAAACCACCTCAGGCGGCGTGCTGAGGAAGTATCCATAGGAAAGGAAACGTCGGGGATTGGGCAAGGCGGCACGACGCACATATCGGCGGGGGAGACCGAATCTTCCGCCTTCCGGTAGCAATTTTACAAGGGGCTCCAGCAGAGAGGACCGAGCCCAGGCCGGTATCGCGTGATAGATTTGCAAATACTTGTCCCGAACGTACGATTCATTGCCAGCAAACAACTCGTCACCGCCGTCAGCAGCCAGCAAGAGCTCAATCCCATGACTGCGTGCCAGCTTTGCGCACGCATACGTGGGGAGGACCGAGCTGTTGCCAAAGGGCTCGTCGTAGGCGGCAATGATGCCGGGAATTGAGTCCAAGGCGCTGCTTGGAAGCAGACACTCCTCAATCTTACGAACTTGAAAGCGAGAGGCAGTTGTTCGCGCAAATTCAACCTCGCTGTATGCCGGCTCGTTGAAGTTAATGGTGAAGGTCGGTAAAGGTGAGATACGTTCGCTGGCAAAAGCCACAACCGTACTACTATCGGTGCCGCCGCTGAGAAAGCAGCCCGTGCCTTTTACGTCGCAATTCGCTAAGTGTGCGTGCACCGCCGAGCGAAGAGTCTCGCGAACCTCCTCGGCCCAGGAAGCCGTGCTCCTCCCATGTTCCTCCTCGTAGCGAAAATTCCAATAGCACGACTGCCGTACCTGCCCGCGTTCAAAGACAAGTAAATGGCCAGGAGACAGTTTGTGCGACCCTCTGTCTATGGTCATCGGAGAGGGAACCGCAGCGAAGAGAAGATACTGCATCAGTGCGGCAGAGCAGAGTCGCGATGGTTCGCGTTGTACGGCACGAATCGCACCGAGGCGTGTAGCGAAGATCAGGCGGGAGTCGTCACAGCGCCAATAGATTCCTTTGATGCCCATCCGGTCGATGCCAAGAATTAGCTGTTGTTTCCGTGCATCCCACAGAGCGAGCGCAAACGACCCCTCGAGCCTCTGCACGAAATCGAGTCCTCGCTTCTGATACAGCCGCAGCAGGATCTGGGCTATGTTCAGAGATGTGTACGCTGGTTCATTCGCCAGGAGAACCAGCTCACTACAATTGTGAAGGTCGCCGTCAATGGCGAGGGAGAGTTCGGGCAAGCTTGCCGTTTCTTGTAGGGCTGAATGGCCAGCAACCCCCAGCAACACTCCGTTCCCGCCACCAACTCGGGTGGCGCGGTCTCCGGGCGACGTGGTTGCCAGAAGCATTGGCTCCAGCAAGGCGAAGGGCAGCTCCACGCCTGGGTCACACATCCCACACATTCCACTCATAGCGTTGGTCCCAAATGCAAGATCCGTTACCTGCCCCAATAAAAATCATAATCATAGCAGAAGCAGAAACCGTCCTCCGTTGCGTACCCGGCCCGCAGGGGACGGAAGGCGACACGGCAGGACTGGTGATGGATTGATAGAAATCGTTGATCCAACCGAAGGGATCCGTTTCCGAATCTGAAGCCTTGGACGCGTGTGCAAGCCTGCCCTTCTGGATGGAGTGTTATCATAATCTCGGAAAATCGGTCTGCTGATGACGCCCTGTTGAACAGGCCGAGCAAGGGCAGAGAGGCGCCCCGGACACTTGGGGTGACTAAGCGCGTCCCGGTGTCGCGTCCCGGAAAACTTTACAGCGAGCGTGGGGTAGAGCCGTGTGTGGGATAGCGGGTGTTGTGGGGAGGTCGGATGAGCTCATCGATGCCGCCGAAGTGCATCGCATGTGCGAGACGATCATTCACCGCGGTCCTGACGAGGAAGGAATCTACGCCAAGGGTCCGATCGGACTGGGGATGAGGCGGCTTAGCATCATTGATATCGCAGGTGGACATCAACCGATCCACAATGAGGATAAGAGCGTATGGGTTGTCTTCAACGGTGAAATCTATAATTTCCCTGAATTACGCCGAGAGCTTGAGCAAAAAGGTCATAAATTCTATACCAATACCGACACAGAGGCGATCGTACACCTATATGAAGACCTGGGCGCAGATTGTTTAAAGAAGTTGCGGGGTATGTTTGGAATTGCCCTGTACGATGAACGCCGCCAGTACTTGCTGCTTGGGCGAGACCGGGTAGGAAAGAAGCCTCTGCATTACGCCCTGGACGGCGGGCGCCTCTATTTTGCTTCGGAGATCAAGGCAATTCTGGCGCTTGCACCGCAGTTAGCCCAAATAGAACCTCAGGCGCTACTCCGTTTCTTTCACTTCTCGTACATTCCAGATCCATATACGGCATTCAAAGGAATTCTAAAACTACCGCCTGGCTACCTTCTGGAATATGTCAAGGGTGAGGTGCGCGTACGACAATATTGGGAACTCCCAACCTATGGCAGTAAGGATCCTGGCTCGGAGGAACAGTGCCTGGATGAGTTGGAACAGCGCCTGGCGGAGGCAGTCCGCATCCGGTTGATCAGCGATGTGCCGCTTGGAGCTCTCCTGAGTGGAGGCGTGGATTCTTCAATCGTCGTTGCCCTGATGGCACGCGCGAGTGCATCACCTGTAAAGACCTTTTCCATTGGTTTTAAGAACGAGGATTTCAACGAACTTCGCTACGCGCGCCTCGTAGCCGAGCACTTCAAAACCGAGCATCACGAGTTGATTGTTGAACCAAAAATCAGTGAAACGCTCGAAAAACTGACCGGCATGCTGGAAGAGCCATTCGGAGACTCGTCAATGATTCCCACTTATTACGTCTCTTGCATGGCCCGGAAGCATGTAACAGTTGCACTCTCGGGGGATGGCGGAGACGAACTGTTTGCCGGCTACGACCGCTACGCAGTCAACTTGAGGCGCAGGCACTTCGACTACCTGCCGGGGTGGCTGGGAGCGCTCTACCGCGACCACGTGTACCATCGGTTGCCACCCAGCTTTCGTGGGCGTAAGTTTGCATGGAACGCTTCGCTCAAATCTCGCGACCGCTACCTCGACGGTATCTTGTTTCTGCCCGGATATCATCGAGAACGGCCGTTGTTCTCAGACGATTTCTTGGCCTCAGTGTCGAATGAACACGAAATCCTCAGACAGTTCCAGGACTACTACGACCGAGCTCCTGCAAATGACTCACTCAGTCGTCTCCTTTATTTAGATACCAAGACTTATCTCCCGGCGGACATCCTATCAAAGGTTGACCGTATGAGTATGGCGACCTCGCTGGAGGTGCGTGCACCTATTCTGGACCATCTGTTCATCGAGTGGGTGACTAGTCTACCGGTGCGCTGGAAATACCGCAATGGTACCCGAAAATTCATTCTCAAGAGGTTGGCTGAGCGGCTGGGAATTCCTTCCGAGCTGTTGCACCGGCGCAAGCAGGGCTTTTCGCTACCTCTGGTGCATTGGATGAGACAGGAGATGAAGGACCACCTACTCGGGATCCTGCTGGAGCCGCGAACCCTTCAACGCGGCTACTTCAATCCCGACGCAGTAAGTGCGCTGACCAAACAACATATCCAGGGCGCTTGCGACCGTTCGGGTATCCTGTGGCAACTTTTGGTGTTCGAGTTATGGAATCGCAACTTTATGGAACGCTCTTTCCGCGCACCTGGGGATCGAGCGACGGATGTGAGCACTGGCGACAATGGTGAACGAAGTGAGTCCATCGAACAATGGTCAACGGGAGCGAATGGAAGCAGTTTCCACTCCTCATTGGTTGCCGGGGAGAAACAGAGCCGCATGCGATTAGCCATTGTGGCGCCGTCGCTACGAAAAATGGGAGGCCAAGCTGTACAAGCTGACTTGCTCATGCGCAACTGGCAACACGATTTGTCCGTGGAGGCAATGTTTGTTCCTACGGACCCTGAGTTTCCCTCTTTCATTGCCTGGATGGAATCCGTCCCCATTCTCCGCACGGTGGTGCGGATGCCCATTTACTGGGGAAGGGTCTGGCGAGCTGCCAGACAAGTCGATGTAATTCATATATTTTCCGCATCGTACTGGTCATTTCTACTGGCGCCCACACCTGCGTGGATAATTTCGCGATTGCATGGCAGGAAGACGGTCCTCAACTACCGTAGTGGCGAGGCTAGGGATCATCTCAAGCATTCAGCGATCTCGAGAGCTGTGCTGCGGAGGATGGATAAGTGTGTGGTGCCCTCCAGTTACCTACAACATGTGTTTCGAGAATTTGGCATGAGCGCTGAGATCGTGCCCAATTTGGTCGATTTGACCCAAGTCCAATATCGCGAACGAAAGCCCTTGCGTCCGGTTCTCATTTGTACCCGAGGCCTTGAGCCTTATTATGCTGTTGACGACGCGGTTCGCGCGTTTTCACGAGTGCAGCAGGAATTTGCGGACGCCAAACTGGTCCTGGTGGGCGGTGGTTCTCAAGAGCGACAGGTGCGAGCTTTGACCGCCGAGCTTGGACTATCCAATGTCGAGTTTGTGGGGAATGTAGCGCGCGACCAGATTGGGCGTTACTACAACGAAGCGGATATCTTTGTTAATACCTCTGTGCTGGATAATACGCCGGTTTCGATTCTGGAGGCCTTCGCCGCCGGTACACCTGTGGTTAGCACGGCGCCCGAGGGTATCCGCTATCTTGTCGAGCACGGACGCACCGGTCTGCTTTGTGATCCCCATGACTGGGAGACTCTCGGCGACAACGTGATTGCGCTACTCCGAGACCAATCCTTGGCGCTTTGCTTGGCTGCCAACGCCTACGATCAATCCCACCTCTATCACTGGAATTCCGTCCGCGGAAAATGGGTGCAACTCTACCATTCCGCGATCTTCGGAATGACCGAATCACACAGTTCCAGAAAAGCGGCCCCTGAGGGAGGTTAAATGACCGACAGCAGGTCTCAGCGGTACTGGAACGGCATAATCTGCTTTGCCAACGATTGGTCTGCCGATCCTCTCAGCAAGAAACATCTCATGCTGCGTTTTGCCCGTCACTGTCCGATTTTGTGGATCAACTCCCTGAATAACCGACGCCCACGGATCGCTCGCAAGGATATGCGACGTATATGGCAAAAGCTGACCGGCTTTGGGAAAGGCTTGTCGCAGGTACATCAAAGCATCTGGGTATTAAATCCTCTATATGTTCCTTTTCATGGAAATCGCAGCATTCGCGCTCTCAACCGGTGGTTTCTCCGCTTGCAGATTCGCAGAGCGTTATTGCGATTGCAAATAAAGGCTCCCATTACCTACACTTTCGTGCCCACTTCTGCGGATGTGGTGGGAACCCTTGGGGAGGCCGGTATCGTATATCACTGTGTCGACGAATATGCTGCCTTCAGTGATGCTGGATCGGAAATAGCCGCAAGGGAACGCGAACTTCTGATTAAGGCTAACCTTGTGATTGTGTCCGCGACTTCCCTGCTGGAGAAGAAGAGGCAGCATAACCCGCAAACCTATCTAGTGACGCACGGCGTGGATTACGACTTCTTTCGGAAAGCCGTCAGCGCCAATACTCCGGTGGCCGCTGAATTGCTCGGGCTGTCAAAGCCGATCTTGGGTTTTATCGGACTTCTCGCCGATTGGGTTGACCTTCCGCTCTTGGCGGAGTTGGCGAGACGGCGGAGGGACTGGTCCATTGTACTGGTCGGCAGAGCGGATACTGATTTGAAGGTACTGGAAGGCCTTGAGAATGTACATCTCCTGGGCCATCGTCCTTACGAACGGCTTACGGAATTCTTGCGCGGCTTGGATGTGGCGCTGCTGCCTTTCGTCAACAATGAACTGACGAGGAACGCGAATCCCCTGAAGTTGCGAGAATACCTAGCCGCGGGTTTGCCTGTGGTGGCATCTCCGATTCCCGAAGTGGCTCGGTATGCTGGCCGTGTGGCGTTAGCGAGCTCGGCCGCCGAGTACGAACGCGAGGTTTCTGCCATCCTCGAAAGGACCGAGGGGGGACCCTGTGCTGAAAGGTCACAGCAGATCGCAGATGAATCCTGGGATGCAAAGGTCGCTGAGATCGAAGAACTCTTGGAGGGAGCCAATTTTCATAGAGCGGGATCTGAGGGGAATCTTGCAGCTTCACCCAAGGTCAGCACAACGGTATAGCGGGCCCGGGTTCCTTCCGAGGTCCAGCATTGCTTCGGAGACAACCACCAGCATGTTGTGAACTTGGGCCCGCGGGCGGATGCGTTCCTTCGCTATCGACGGACGGCATCATTCTCCGCGATTTGAGTGCTGTGATGGCGGTGGAAGGAGTTGAAACTCGCAATCGACCTGGCTTAAATAGCCATCACCCAACCCGGCCCTGCAACTTTGGAGGCTTTGTGTTTCCGGATGTGAGTCTTGGAGCAGAGAAGACATCGACAGATATCTCGGTTAAGCGCTCTTTGCCAACTCTGTTCCTGATGTCAAACAACTTGGAGATCGGTGGGAGTGAGCGCCAGTTTGTTGCATTAGTCGAGACTCTGGATCGTGAGCGCTTCCATGTACTGCCGGCTTGTATTCGGGGGAGTGGTGTATTATTTTCCAGGATAGGCGCGATCCCAGAGTTCCCACTGGGCGGCAGTTTCTTCCGCTTGCAAGCGCATCGGTCGCGGCTGGCCCTGGCAAGACATTTGCGCCAGCAGAACGTTCTCATCGCGCATGCATTTGATTTCTACAGCAACCTGATGCTGCTGCCTACGGCACGGATGGCCGGGGTACCCGTCGTGATTGGGAGTCATCGGCAGATCGGCGATCTCCTCACGCCGCTGCAGTTCGCCGCTCAGAAGTTTGCTTTCTGGTTCTGCGATCGAGTGGTGTGTAATTCCCGGGCTGCCGCTGAGCGATTACGGAGTGCAGGTGTCCCCGCAAGGAAACTTGAGATTCTTCCTAACGGCTTATCCGAAACGGCCTTTGCCGATTGTGTGCCCGCCATTCCGCGGTCCAAAGGTGTGCTGCGCGTAGGAATGATCGCTCGCATCAACGACCCGGTAAAGAATCACACGACGTTCGTTCGTGTCGCAGCACAATTAGCACAGATGTTCTCCAATCTGGAATTCCTGATTGTAGGTGACGGCCCTTTGCGGCCGGGACTGGAAGAAATGGCCGCAGCGACCGGGTTGAAGGATAGAGTCATTTTTGCTGGAGAGCGCCATGATATTCCCAATATGCTGGCAAGCATGGATATCAGCGTACAGATATCTTCTTCGGAAAGCATGTCCAACGTGATTCTTGAGTCGATGGCAGCGGGTGTACCGGTAGTCGCTTACAACGTGGGTGGGAATCCCGAGTTGATCAGAGATGGGGAAACGGGATTGCTTGTGTCACCGAATGATGAACAGGAACTACTACGAACTCTAAAGGGTCTTCTGGTTCAATCGGAGCTTCGAGCGAAGCTTGGACGGAACGCGAAACAATTCGCAAGAGCTAACTTCCATATGAGCAGCGTTTGTCGTCGTTTCGAACAGCTGTATGCCAACGTGCTGAGTGAAAAGTTGTGAATACAGTGGATCAAGAGTATGCCTTGAGAGAGTCAAAAAGCATGCACTCAGGAGACACACTCAGGGGCAAGCGACCTGTCTTTGTGCTGGGTTCACCGCGATCGGGGACCACTCTCCTTTACCATATGCTCCTGTCGGCTGGAGGCTTTGCGGTCTATCGCACGGAGTCGAACGTTTTTAACCTCTTAGTGCCACGCTTCGGTGATCTGAGAGTTCGGGAGAACCGGCAGCAACTTATGAGAGTCTGGCTAGGGAGTAAGCTCTACGCACGATCCGGGCTTGACTCGGGCCAAATTGAAGCAAAAATCCTCCGGGAGTGCCAAAGTGGCGGCGATTTTCTGAGGATTGTGATGGAAGAAATTACCCGGAAGCAGGGCATGGAGCGATGGGCGGATTGTACTCCGGAGCATCTTTTGTACCTTGACCAGATCAAGAAAGCTTTTCCAGACGCTTTGATCATCCATATTTTGCGTGATGGACGAGATGTCGCGCTCTCACTCGAAAAACAAGGGTGGATCCGGCCTTATCCCTGGGACACGCAGAAAAGTCTTTTGGTTGCGGGCCTTTATTGGGAATGGATAGTCAACAGAGGTAGGAGGGCGGGCCGGGAATTGTGCAATGACTATATGGAACTACACTTCGAGGACCTAATTTCGGAGCCGCTTCCAACCCTTGCGGCCCTCGGTCAGTTCATCGAACATGATTTGAATTTCGATCGCATCCGAAAAGCGGGGATAGGTTCGGTCAGTGATCCCAACACTTCTTTTCAATTTGAAGCAAATTTCAATCCGGTGGGCCGTTGGCGAACTCAGTTCCCCGCGGATCAATTGCGAGACTTTGAGGGACTAGTCGGTGGGACTATAAAAGATTTGGGCTACGAGGTCCAGACGAGAGAAGAATCAGCACGCCGTGCTCTCGCTCTAAAGACCATGCGACTTGGTTACCGTAGTTTTTACAGCATGAAACTTTGGCTGAAGGCGAAGGCGCGGCTCGGGCGACTCTTCATGAGCGATGATTTGTCGTGGCTATAACCGTTAACCGACACTATCGTTGAAATCGATCACATACGAGGCTAGTGGGAGGTCGATTTTTGATGGAGACGCTGCGATATTGGACTAGCGTTTGGAAGGCATGGATCGAGCGCAGGCAAGCGATTTCATGCTTTCCACGTGGTTGCGCGAAGGAAAGTCTCCTTGGAGAGTCAGTCGCTGGCGGAGTTGTGTAGCAGCGTAAGAGGTTGATTTCACTCAACTCGCGACCTTTACCGAGTTCTCCGCTGTCGCGGTTGTTCGCCGAACGAATCCCTTTCTCCTCACCAGATCTCGACGTGACAATGAAATGTTCACTACCTTGAGGCGAATAGCGGGTCAGTTTTATGACTGGCTGAGTTGGCCGGATTCGGTCTGCGATGCGGACTTGATCTGTGCGCTTGCCGGACGCCGAAAGCGAATGATCTTCGCGATGGAGCTTTTCTCTCAAGGCCGGGCCGAAAGTGTTCTCCTGAGCGTCGGGCCTTATGAAATCGGCTGGGGACTGCCGAATCTGCCGTGGCCGGTTCCATTCGATTTCCCGGCATCGGCACTATCGTTCCGATCGCCGGAAGATCACTTGTTCGTCACTTGCGAAGCGGGCAGGAATGCGGTGGACGGGGTCGAGATAGGGAGATTTGGCACTCTTGGCGAAATCAGTGCTTTGGCTCGCTGGTTGCAGTCCCGCCCGCAAATCGCGTCTCTATTGGTGGTCAGCAGCGCTCCTCACCTCAGGCGCGTGCGAATGTGTTGCCGCGCCCTCCTTCCCCAAGACCTACAAGTCCGATGTCTGGCGGTGCCCTATGAGAATCCATTCTTGAACCGAGAGCGATGGTGGAAAAATCCACGAACTCGGGCGATAGTGATCTCCGAGTTGCCCAAACTTTTGCTGTACTCCATAATTGTGCGGAAATGGCTTCTCAGAGCCGCTATTGTTTACCGTTAGGAGAGAGCCAGAGAACGGACAATCCTGACTGCTCTCCTTAAGTTTGTCAGATGCCGACAAATTTGGAGCGCACCGGATCAGTCAGGGTACGGTCTCCCCATTCTATCTGCTTCGACACCTGTGAGCGTCTCTGAAGTGCCCGGTTTGCTGTACCAATCCCAATGTAAGTTCTCAGTTGATTGACCCGCTCCGGAAAACTAAGCCGCAGGAGGTTGGAAAGTTCGGCCTGCGTAATTCGGTTTGTGCCGGATTTACCGGTAGAGTTCGAGCTAATTTAATTCAAGTTATGGTTTGTAGCAACCGGGTTGAAGGTTGAGCGGCCTGTGAGAGATTTCCAGCCGAAGCCGCGCGGTGGGAAAGTGGGAAACGCGGAGCGTTTTCCAAGGCGGCTTTATCGCCGTCTTTTCCATCGCTCAGGAGCTTGGCAAATTCTGCCGGCGTTCGGTCGGCGAGCGATGAGTGTGGGCGTCGGTGGTTATAGTCCTCGGACCACAGCGCGAGTTTGTGACGCACGTCGGCCAAGCTGAAGAACACCTCGACGTTCAAACACTCGTCGCGCAGCTTGCCATTGAAGCTTTCGATATAGCCGTTCTCGACCGGCCGCCCTGGTCGGATGAAGTCCAAGTGGACTGCGTAATGGTAGGCCCACAGGTCGACTGCCTTGCTTGCAAACTCAGTGCCGTTGTCCACAGTAATCGACTGCGGTGCACCCCGATCGGCGACGATCTGGTCCAAGGCGGCTGCGACTTTCTCCCCGCTTAACGAGACATCGGCGAACAGGGCCAGACACTCACGGGTGAACTGGTCGACTACCGTCAGCACGCGGACCCAGCGGCCGTCGACCAGGCGCTGGGCCACAAAATCCATGCTCCACTTCTGATTGGGCCGGATGGCCGAACCTTGCGCCACGCGTTGTCGTTGCGCCTGCTGCTTACGACGTTTCGTGCGCACAATAAGACCTTCTTCCGTTACAGGTGATAGATCCTTTTCGGGTTCACCTCCCACCCCTCGCGCTTCAACAACACCGTCAGCCTCCGATAGCCATATCGCACCCGGGTTGCGGCCAGATCGCGCAACCGCAACGCATCCTGAGGGTCGCGACGGTCTCGATAGCGCAAGGTCATGCGTGGAATGGGAACCAGCCTCGCCGCACGCCGCCGGCTGAACCGGTGCACCTGCTGTGACCATTCCGCCAGTTCGCGCCGCGCCCGAGACCTTACAACTTTTTTGCGACGATCTCCTGCAGGACGTGTCGGTCCAGGCTCAGATCCGCCACCAGTCGCTTCAACTTCGAGTTCTCGTCCCGCAACTGACGGAGCTCTCGCAGTTCGCTTAGTCCTAGACCGGCATACTTCTTCTTCTACAAATAGAACGTTTGCTGGCTGATGCCGTGCTTGCGGCAGACCTCGACCACGCTGTCCCCCGACTCGGCTTCCCGCAACACTCGCAGAATCTCCTCTTCGCTATGTTTTTCGGTTTTGGGTCATCTCCTATTGTGTGACCAGACAGAAGAACCGCTGGCGGTAAATCTTTTGCTGGAGAGGGACACGAAAAGGCTCGCGCCCCCTTTTCTCAATTCTCTAATGCACAGTTTGTATGAGTGATGCCGAACTCTTGGCGATCTTCGAATTGCCGGCAAAGGCAACCTTCACAGTGCTCGACCCTGCCGGCAACGTGGAAACCGTGAAGGTTGCCTTTCCGAAGCTGAGCCGTTCCAAGTACCGTGGTCCCCGCAATAAGGGTCACCGGGCCAGTGGGTATGACCGGCGGCGAGGTGATCCTGGCGATGAATGTGACCGCGTGAGTTTGGGTCGATGGGTTTGGTGATGAAGTGATCGAAGCCGCAGTTGTGGCTGGCTTGATGATTGATTCAAGACTGCGGAAGTGCTACCCAAGTTCGATGTGTCGCCCAGGTACACGGCTGTGATCGGGTAGGGATAGGTCGCGGTGAGATTTGACTTGATCAGGGTCGCCATGCCGCTTGCGTTGAACGGAGCGGCGCCCATGGTGAAAGTACTCCCCAGTTGCGACGACCTGAACGCCACTCTCCCAGTCGGCGTACTTGAACCACGCGAGACGTGTCCCACGCCGTCAGGGTTACTCTCTAGATGGAGGGATTGAGGCTGGAAACGAGCGTCGTGGCGGTGGTCGTGGTGGGACCTGTTCTTCGGACAAACGGTCTAAACACTATATCATTGTCCTGCTGTTCGACTGTCTGTTGGCCTGGGCAACGACAGGCAGATGGACCCAGGAGTCCCAAATCAGAACACTGGGAGGATCACAGATGGGCGTCGTTCTACTTTCGCGGAGATCTCTGTTCGGCACACCGCCGTCATCGTAGTGGGAATAACCACTGCGAGAAGGTGGAGCCCACGCGGTGTCCGGCCCCCGGCAGCCATTGGCATTTTGGGGTATCTGCGTACCGACAATGACAAGCGGAAATGCTCAGGCGGAGGCAATGGCATTTCAGTCTTGAGAATTAGGAGGAGTAAGAAAATTGAATTCCGAAGGATTGGCGAGCGCGCCGGTGCCTTTTGAGATCTGGGACGGCGCACAACTCGCGGCGGTTGGCCTACGGCTTGCAGTGCAAGACTTCAGCGTCAAGCGACGTCGGAAGGGTAGGCGAATTCTTTAGAGAATTACTGCTTTGTTTCAGCAGGAAGGTTGGTAGTCGATGGCAAAACGGTCGCTACTCACGCGGAGGGTCACGCGGCTCAAGTCGATGAGCCGCGCAGAGGTGGTGGACCGGATTCGACAGCACGTTACAGCGCGAGTCGACGCATGGCGTTACCAACGTGGCCACGTTTTTGTCGAGGCGCTTCAGGGAGATCGGGTGAAGCCGAATGGACATTTCTTCTTCGGCTCCTGTGAGGTGTCGACCCTCTGCGACATCCTCCAGCAACGTTTCCCTACCCAAGTTCGGGAGATGGTTGCGCGAGCGGAGCAGATTTGCGCACATCGTTTCGATCTGCTCGGATATCGCGACCTCGAATACGGTGCGGGAATCGATTGGCACCTGGACGCAGTGCACGGCAAGCGCGGTCCAAGGAAGCCCTGGTACAAGGTGAATTACCTCAACTTCGAGGAAGTGGGGGACGCCAAGATTACCTGGGAGCTCAACCGCCACCAGCACCTAGTCATTCTCGCAAAGGTTTACCGTCTCACGGGTGAAGGCAAATACGCACGCGAGGTAGTCGCCCAGTGGAAACACTGGCAGGCGGAGAACCCGTATCCAATCGGGATGAACTGGGCGAGCAGCCTGGAAGTGGCCTTCCGAAGCTTGTCCTGGATCTGGGTGTATTTCCTACTCAACGATTCCCCAGCGATGACAAACGAGCTGAGGACCGAATGGGTGCGAGCTTTGGCGCTCAGCGGGCGACATATCGAGACGTTTCTTTCTACTTATTCCTCACCCAATACGCATCTATTGGGTGAGGCAGTTGCAGTGTTCTTCATCGGTGTGTTGTTTCCGGGCCTTCGACACGCTCAGCGTTGGAAGCAGAGTGGATGGAACATGGTGCTGGAGGCGGCGAAAAACCAGGTGCGGACTGATGGGTTCTATTTCGAGCAATCGAACTACTATCACGTGTATGCGCTTGACCTGTTCCTTCATGCGCGCATCTTGGCGATGGCCAACGCGATTACAGTCCCCGGCGAATTTGATCAGACCCTTGTCAGAATGCTTGATGCGCTATGCGTGTTGGGGAGGGCCGGAGTTCTGCCGACCGTGGGGGACGATGACGGCGGCAGGGTGTTTGATCCGCAACGCAATCGCGCGGAGCATTTGACGGATCCTCTCAGTACAGGCGCGATTCTGTTCAGGCGAGAAGATTTCAAGTTCCTGGCCGGCTTGCCACGAGAAGAGACGCTGTGGCTTCTTGGTGCGAAAGGACTTCGCGAGTTTGAAGAGCTTAAGAGTAGCGAACCTTCTGCTAATTCCTTAGCGCTGCGCGGGAGTGGGTTCTACCTGATGGCGGACGAGCAGACCGGGCAGCAACTCACGATCGACGCCGGACCACACGGGCCGGGGCACGGGCATGCCGATGCCCTGAGTGTAACTCTGGTTCGCAATGGGCGGGTGTGGCTGATGGATCCGGGCACATACGAGTATGTTGGGGTTAGTGGAGAGCGGGCGCTGTATCGCGGAACCGGCGCGCACAACACACTACGCGTGGACGGCTCGGATCAGGCAGAGATCGTGAGCCCATTCGGATGGGGGAAGCCACCCGTCGTCACGGCAGACCGCTGGGTCGCCGGACAATACTTCAACCTATTCAGCGGCAGCCATGATGGCTACATGCGCTTGCCCGAGCCCGTTCGTCATCGACGCTCGGTGCTTCACCGAAAGGGGCAGTTCTGGCTGGTGCGCGACGTGGCCGAGGGTCACGGAAACCATAAACTAGAATTGATCTGGCATCTCGGCTCCGGGTTGTCACCGTTATCCACAAAGGACAATGTGTTCGCTGATGGTCAAGAAAGTCTTGGCCTCATAGCGGCCGAATCAAACGGGTGGTCGCAGAGTGCCCACCGCGGCAGTTGGTCTCCGGTCTACGGACGTGCAGGACGTGCCACCGTGCTCACCTTCGGGCGGGAGGTGGACCTTCCGGCTGAATTTGTAACGCTACTGTTGCCAGATGCGGGAACACGGTTGGGAGTCGGGCGACTGGAGCAAATGTTGAGTGATGCATCCGTAAGCGCCTATCGCTACATCCGAGGAGGGCAGGAGCACCATTTCTTATTCTCGAATGGCGACCGGGCCTGGAATTTTGGCAAGTGGGCAAGTGACGCAGCGTTTCTTTACTGCGCATGGGACAGGGAACAGGAGCAGCGTTTGCTCGTCGCCTGCGGGGGCTCTTATGTCGAAATTGCCGGCCAACGGGTGCTCAGGAGTGAGCGTTCCGTGGATTATTCTGAGGTCATGAGTTCGGGGGCCAAAACCGAACTGTTTTCGTCCGACCCGGAGCGCGTCGTACTGCTAGGGTCGTTGGATAGCATGGATCTTGAAACGGCGGTACCTGGGAACGACCACGACGAAATGGGTGTTTAGTCATGTGCGGGATTTGCGGAATCTTCCACATCGATCAGATGCAGCGCGTCGATCGTGCAACGCTGGCCGAGATGAACCAGCGTATTGTGCATCGCGGTCCAGACGACGACGGTTTCTACGTCGAGGGCAATGTCGGACTGGCGATGCGTCGCCTCAGCATCATCGATATCCATACTGGCCATCAGCCCATTGGGAACGAAGACAAGAACATTTGGATCGTTTACAACGGCGAACTCTACAACCATCAGGAACTTCGTAAGGACCTGGAAGCGCGCGGGCACCGTTATCACACAAAGAGTGACACCGAGACGATTGTCCACCTCTACGAGGAATATGGCCGTGACTGCGTGAAGCACCTGCGCGGCATGTTTGCCTTCGCTATCTGGGATGGGCGAAGGCGGCAGCTGTTCATCGCACGCGACCGGCTCGGCATTAAGCCGCTTTATTACCACTACGATGGCAAGACGCTACTGTTTGGCTCTGAGATTAAGGCAATTCTTGGTGATCCGGGGGCGAAGGCAGAGTTCAATCACAGTACGCTGGCGGAATACATGGCCTTCGGCTACATCACAGAGCCGCAGACGATGTACGCCGGCATCCACAAGCTTCTGCCGGGCAGTACACTCGAAATCGATGAAGGCGGCGAGCTGAAAGTCTCATCGTATTGGGACCTGGATGTGCGGGCCGATGATGGCAGCCGTCCGCATAGCTACTACGTTGAGCGCTATCGCGAGCTCCTCGAAGGATGCGTTTCCAATCACCTGATGAGTGATGTGCCGCTGGGAGTATTCCTGAGTGGAGGTCTCGATTCGAGTGCGGTGGCGGCGTTGACAACGAAAATCCGGCGCGAGCCACTCGAGACCTTCGCCGTCGGATACGGGGAGGAAGCCTTCAATGAGCTCCCCTTTGCGCGGCAGGTAGCTGAGCATATCGGTTCCACTCACCACGAGGTGCGCGTGGGGCGCGAGGAGTTCTTCCAAGCCCTGCCCCGGTTGATCTGGCACGAGGATGAGCCGATCGTGTGGCCTTCGAGCGTTTCCCTTTATTTTGTAGCCCGACTCGCCCGCGATCGGGTTACGGTGGTGCTCACCGGTGAGGGCAGCGACGAAACTCTCGCTGGATATACTCGCTACGCATGGACTCTGCTGAACTCTCGTCTGGACGGTGTCTACCGAAAGCTGACCCCAGGATTTCTGCGAGACCTGGTGCGCCGCGGCATTCAGGCTGTGCCTCTGTCCGCGGGATTGCACCGCAAGCTGACTCACACCTTCCTGCTGCGGGATGGGGAGTCGTGGCCGTCGTTTTATTTCGACAACTTTTACTCTGCTTTTTCGTCGGCGGATCAGGATGAACTTCTCATGCCCGATGTGAAACGACAGGCCGGCGAAGTCTACGCTGGGTCCATGCGCTACTGGAACTCTTCCTCGGGCGACCTGCTGCACCGGTTGTTGTACACCGACGTTAAGACCTACTTGGTCGAATTGCTGATGAAGCAAGATCAGATGAGCATGGCGGCTTCTATCGAGAGCCGCGTGCCGTTTCTTGATCACGAACTGGTGGAGTTCACCGCCAGCATTCCGGCTAGACACAACATCCGGGGTCTGGCCGGAAAGTTTGTCCTGAAAGCAGCCGTGGAGGATCTTCTTCCACGAGGGATCATTTATCGGCAGAAGATGGGATTTCCAACTCCGTGGGCTTATTGGTTGGCAGGCACCCAACTCCAGGGTCTCGAAAGCATGCTGCTTGAGCCTCGCACCGTGGAGCGTGGATTGTTCAAGACGGATGTCGTGAAACGGCTGTTCGCCGAGCACCGCGCTGGCCATCGTGATCACGGAAATCGCATTTGGCGGCTGCTAAACCTGGAACTCTGGCAGCGTGTCTGTCTTGACGGCGAAGCGATTGAAGACGTCGCGCAACCTCGAAGGACGGTCGCCGCGAGATGAGCACCCCTCATGCCACATTAGAATTGAAACGGGGCGCAGCCGACCGATGACTTAGTTTCGGCCTTGTGAAGACGGCAGGCAGGGTTTGAGTAGTGCTAGTAACTTATCTCTCAAATGCGGACCTCCCGCAATCAGACCAGAGATCATGGGTTGACGGTTGTTTGCACGGAACGGAGCGCTCTCCAAGGTGGTGGCGAAGCCTCCAGAACTGAGAACCAGCGCGACACCGGCGGTAACATCCCATTCATTCTTAGGCGTCAGCGTGAAGGTAGTATCTGCAAGGCCGGCGGCGACCAGGGCCAGTTTGTAGGCAACCGAGCCCATGGGGCGTATCTGCAGCTGACTATTTTCAAATGGCTTCCACTCTCCGCGTTGAATCTCGCTGCGGCTGGCCAGCACGCTGGCACCAATCAAACTGTTGCGCTCGCTGGCGAGTGCACACTTTCCGTTGTACAGCACACCCGCGTCAATGGCGCCGATAAAGACCTCCTCGGTGGCGGGATTACAAATACCTCCCGCGACCGGACGGCCATCCTCCACGAAGCCAATCGAAACGCAGAATTCCGGAATGCCTTTTACGAACTCTCGCGTGCCATCAAGCGGATCGACGATCCAGACCCGGCTCTTGTCCAGCCGCGAGAGGTCGTCCACGCTTTCCTCTGACAGCCAGCCCTCGCCGTCGCGCAGCAGATTCGCGCGCAGGGCACTGTCGACGGCACGATCGGCTTCGGTGACTGGGTCGTGACCGACTTTGAACTCTGCCTCGATACGACCAGGTGTAAAGCGGCCGAAGATGGCACGTGCGGCGCCCAGGGCAGCTTCAATCCGTTCCAGTATCTCCGAGTACGAGGAGGACATTGCTTTTCTTACTCGCGTGTTGAAATCAAGCCCAGATCATTCTGGCGCCCGTTATGAGAAGAACAAAACAAAGAATTCGGCGCAGCCACAAGACAGGCACGCGTGCGCTGAGGTGGGAACCGATCAGTCCGCCGGGGATGGAGCCGATCAAAAGCGACGCGACCAGCGAAGGATCCACATTGCCCAAATGGAAATGGAGAAAGCCGGTTACGCCCGTCAGCAGCACCGCATGCACGATGTCGGTTCCCACGTTGACTTTGGGCGGGTAACTATAAAACAGCAAGAGCATCATCATGATGATGCTGCCGGAACCGACGGACGTCATCCCCACCAGGAAGCCAGAGCCCAGGCCAATGACAGTCATGCCAACGAAGGACTTCAACGTAGGTGGCCGGTTGACCATCCGCTCCTCGATACGGGTTTGGAAAATCAGGAGCATCGGAATGCATACGAGAAGCAGACCGATAGCCAACTTGATGAGATCGTTCACACCTGCCCCATAGACGTGCCGTAGATGAGTGAGGTAGGCAACGCCTATGGCTGACCCCGGAACGCTACCGACTGCCAGCGCCAACACAACCTTCCGGCGGACCGTGCCCTTTCTCAGGTGGACGAGGCTCGCCGGAATCTTGGTGAAGAAGTTAAAGAGAGCGTCCGAGCCCACGGCCATAATCGCAGGCACTCGCAGACCGAAAATCAGGATAGGCAAGAGAAGGACACCGCCTCCTAAACCGGTCAGGCCGATCAGAGTCCCCACGATAAATCCCACCAGGATTTTGGCGACTAGGGCCATGGTTCTGCGCTCATGAATCGACTCGCGTGCATCTGCTTAACTAGCTGGTCCCACTCCAATGAAACCTTGCTGCTCCAGGTGCAAGATGATTTCCTGAGCAGCTTCTTCCGGCGACAGTTCCGCGGTATTAATGACAACCTCAGCATTCGTCGGGGCTTCGTACGGGTCGGAGATCCCGGTGAATTCCTTGATGATGCCAGCCCTCGCCTTGGCATACAGGCCTTTACGATCCCGCTGCTCGCAAGTCTCGATCGGAGTCGCGACGTGCACCAGAACGAATCCCCCAAAGGGCTCGATCAGTTCGCGCACCTGTTTGCGAACGGAATCATAGGGTGCGATTGGAGCGCAAATCGCAATCCCGCCGTTCTTGGTGATCTCCGACGCGACGTATCCGATTCGGCGGATGTTGATATCGCGATGCTCCTTGGAGAATCCCAGTTCCGACGAAAGATGCTTGCGAACCAGATCGCCGTCCAGAATCGTTACGGGCCGTCCGCCCATTTCAAGGAATTTGGTCAACAGGACATTGGCGATGGTCGATTTGCCCGAACCCGACAACCCGGTGAAGAAGATCGTGACTCCTTGACGATGTCGAGGCGGATAGCTGCGCCGCAGTTCTTGAACCACTTCGGGATAGGTGAACCAGGAAGGAATGTCCCGCCCTCCGTTCAAACGCTCGCGCAACTCGGTACCTGAGATGTTCAGCACCCGCGAGCCGTTGGGAACCTCGTTGTCGGGGACGTATTTGTCCTGGTCTTCCAGGTACACCATCATGTTAAATGGCACCATGGTGACCCCGATGTCGGCTTCATGTTTCTTGAACAGTTCTTGCGCATCGTAAGGACCGTAGAACGGCTTGCCATCGGTGTCCTTGCCTGGTCCTGCGTGGTCACGGCCTACGATGAAGTGTGTGCATCCGTGGTTCTTGCGGATCAGGCCATGCCAGATAGCCTCACGCGGACCGCCCATGCGCATGGCCAAAGGCAGCATCGCCAGTTTCACCGTGCCGTGGGGATACTTGGAAAGCAAAAGCTCGTAGCAGCGAACGCGGGTGAAGTAATCGACATCTCCCGGCTTGGTCATGCCGACCGAGGGATGAATGAGAAGATTCGCTTCCACTTGGCGCGCGGCCCGGAAGGTCAGTTCCTGATGAGCCCGGTGCATAGGGTTGCGAGTCTGAAACGCAACCACTCGACGCCAACCCAGGCGCGAGAACTCAGAGCGCAGCTCTGCGGGCGTTAGCCGGAGAGCACGGAAGTCGTAGTGTGCCGGCAGTTGCAGACCTTCCAATGTCCCGCCCACGTACCAGGGATTGGCTTTGTTCTGGGCGTAGTCCGCGCCGGGATGGGCCTTGCTGGTGGTGCCGAAAACGCTCTTGGCTTCGGCAGCGCGGTCCGGTTGCCAGACATCTTCCACGCTCAGAACCGCCAACATGACGCCCTCGGCATCGCGCAAGGCGATTTTGCTACTTCCGGGCTTGAGGGACTTGGCGAACTCCTCGGTGACATCGAGTGTGATCGGCATGGGCCACAAAATTCCGTTCGCCAGCCGCATGCCCTGACAGACGCTTTCGTACTCTTTGCGGTTCAGGAAGCCGCGTAGGGGAGAGAAGCCGCCACTTAACAGCAGTTCCACGTCGCAAACCTGGCGAGGCGTGAGATCCCGGGACGGCCATTCTTTGGAGTGGGCTTTGAGCTCAGCGGCTCGATCAGGCGCCACAATCAAGTTGATGAGTTGCCCGCCGTGGGCGGGAATCAGATGGCTGTTAGAAGTCAATTCCGTGAACCTCCTGGTTCAATGTCATACGGTCCCGTTGATGCAGGGAACGAAACTCAGAAAAATGACGGCTCGACTACGTTGGACGGGAAAAGACAGAATTCCAATCGAACTCGGTTGGGATGAAAGCGGCAACCCGTGCCCTTCCGCAGCTGCTACCCAAGCTTTCTGGCTAAGCGATTGACCCCTATGCACTTAGAATAACAAATTGTTGGCATGAATTTAAAGTCCAAAGGCCGTGTGCACAACATTTCTCCCTTGCGATGCTTCGCAAGGCCGAATGAAACTGTCAGATATTGATCGCGGAGCCGCCCCGTTCGATTCCAAACATTACGATGGTTTTTTGCCCGTCCCCGTTTGCGTCGGGTCTGCATTTAAGATGGGCGGTGCAAGCGAGGTCACCAAAGAGTGAAACTAAAGGGGCTCGCGAAGATTCCGCAACAGTCGGCGGACTCCGATTGGGTTTTCGAGGTGTTAGACTTTTTTGGGGCGGCGACAATTACACCTGGTCGCGTGATGTTAGAACGAATTTCGTATTTTCCCCGATGCATCATGGATGACCAACCGTCCCTATGAAGGAAGACCAGGATTTCCCCTTGGGCTTTCCACTACAGACTGCGCTGGACGTAGTGTCCGCGGAGTTCCGGCGCCACCTGGCAATGCCGAATCCGATTGGTTCGTTTTATTTATGGAATCGCACGCGGCGCACCATAGGTTCTTCAGCATTTGGACTGCTGTGGCCCAGCGGACAACAGACCTGTGTTCCATATCTGGATGGCGACCTTTTGTCTTTCTTGTCCGCCATTCCCGACACCATGCTTGTGGATCATGGGTTACATACGGACACGATCCGGAGAGCTTACCCCGAATATGCTGATATTCCCTATGCAAGCAAGATTAAGCACCGAAATTTCGTTCATGGGCATCGACGGCTAGCGCTTGAGACGGCGCGTTATCCGTTCAGCCATTCATCCCCTGTGCTGAGCAGGCATATGGCGCTCCTTCTATTGGCAAGAGCTTTCCTCTCACCCAGCCATCTGGCCGATGTGAACTGGGTGCATGCAATTTCGGTGTACCTGGCTGAGTCCGGTACGCTGAACAACGGTTACCCTTCGGCTTGACACCTGAGGCACTGCACGGCGAAGGACGACATGAGCATCGACCCCAAAACGACGATTGATGGTTCCCCCGAGCCGACTATGGGAGCGGTCCCTGCAAAATCTGCAGTCAATCCCATGGACGTTCACCTGATCGACAGTATTGCGTGGACTGCAGTCGCGAAGTGGCTCACCCAGATTGTTTCGTGGGCATCGCTCCTAATCGTTGCACGCCTTCTCACGCCGGCAGATTTCGGCCTGCTGGGAATGACAACCATTTACTTGGGTTTGGTGGCGTTGCTGAGTGAGTTCGGCATTGGTTCGTCCATTATCAACTTGTGGAGTTTGACTGCTGACCAGGTGAAGGAGATGAATGGACTGGCTGTCCTATCGGCGGTGGCCGGCCTGGGATTGTCCTTCATTTTTGCGCATCCCATCGCGAACTTTTTCCGCGTGCCGGAACTTTCGCTGGTGCTGGTGGTGATGAGTAGTGGATTGTTGATTTCAGGTCTGCGCGCTGTACCGCAAGCCCTGATGCAGCGTGAGATGCGGTTCCGGGTGCTTGCCGGTATTGAATCAGGCCAGCAATTCGCGCAGGCTGCCGTCATGATCACATTGGCCGCGTTAGGGGCCCGCTACTGGGCGCTGGTGATAAGCGGGCTGGTTGGACCCGGCGTCAATATGTTGTGTCTTCTCTCCCTGAAAAGACCGGGATTTGCATGGCCCCGGGTGAAGTCGCTTCGCAGAGCACTGAGTTTCAGCGGAGCGGTGTTAGTTGCGAACGTGTGCTGGTATGCTTACTCGAACGCCGATTTCACGATTGCAGGCCGACTCCTGGGGAAAGCGACCTTGGGTGTCTATACCCTCGCCTGGACGCTTGCAAACGCTCCGGGAGAGAAGATCACCACACTGATTATGAGGGTGACACCGAGTTTCTTTGCCGCTTCCCAGAACGAGCCCGCTGCGCTTCGCCGTTACGTGTGTCGTCTGACCGAAGGAATCTCGATGCTTACGATTCCGGTCACGCTCGGTTTGGCGATCGTAGCGCGGGATTTTATTCGCCTCGCGCTGGGCCCTAAGTGGGAGGCAAGCGCCACTCCGCTCACGCTGTTGTGCATCTATGCAGCCATGGGTTCGTCCGTCTCGATCATGCCGCAAATCTTGAATGCTGTTGGCCAGGAAAGAAAGGGTATGTGGAATTCTCTGATAAAGCTCGCCGTCCTCCCCTTCGCGTTTTACATCGGGAGCCGGTGGGGCGCCGCAGGCATAGCAGCCGCCTGGGTCATTTCTTATCCATTCCTCACCGTGCCGCTGTATTGGTGGACGTTCCGGGCGATTGCGTTGCCGCCAACCCAGTATTTGCATGCCTTGCGTCCGGCAGCCATCGGGTCCGCCATAATGCTCGCCGCGGTAGCTTCAGTGAAGGTGCTGACTTCCACATGGCCATTGTGGGGACGTTTTGCTGCGGAAGTATGCGCGGGGATTCTCGCGTACAGTACAGTCATGCTCACACTGGAACGTGACCGTGCCTTAGGATACATCCGGATAGTCGGGACCTGGAGAAAAAAGGGGTTGCAGTCGAACTGACGGGGTCGAGCGGCGCATATTTGTAGTGCGTTTTCGTTGTCTAAACCTTCCTGTGGCGCACGGTTCCTATGAAGCAGGGGTGTACCTGTACGGACGCTCTGCGGGCGATTTGGGTAAGGCCAGGTGATCCGCATGGCATCGCGGAAGGCCTGCTACGGGCGCTGCGATTGCCCAAGCAATCTGGGCAGGATGCAGGTCGGCAGTTGTCTGGCCAATATCACTATCGTGGTTTGATCCGGCGATTGAGTTCATGGATTCGGGAGATTGCAACAGTTTAGCCGTCGGATTCTTTGCACCAGTCGAGCGACTTGTAGTTCCTGAGCGGATCTGCAAGGATGGTTCTCCATCCTGGTATCCACAGCCTGCGATCCGTATCTGTCGCGACATGGCATCGCATTTGCGATGCAAAAAGGCTAGAATGCCGGCCGTGACCCGATCGGAGGATAGAGTGATGCAACGACGTCGCTGGACTTCGCTCGCAGGCACAATTGCGCGAATCTTATTTATCGGAATTTTGATCTCTGGGCTCAGTGCGGAAGTGAGCGAAACCAGGCGGCGAGTGGGCCTCCCACAGGACTGGACTGCGCACCACATCAAGTTCAACACGGACGTGCTGCGGCAGCGACCGGAGATTGCCAGTCGTGAGCCGAGGGCGGCCTTCCAGTTGTACCGGGAGGCGCGAGCTGCGCTAGTCCCCATGGTCTCTCCGCAAGCCACGCCCATCGTCTCAAATTCCGTCAATGGAGATTGGACCGTTGCTCTCGGCAGTAAAGCAATTCAATCCGGACAATACCCGGCTAAGTGGACCGATGACCCCTTCGCGCCAGTCACCACCGCCAACTGCACTTCCGATTACGCCGTCTTTGGACTCAAGACCGTAGGTTCGACCACGCAGGCCAATCTTATTGCCTTCAATAATCTCTACAGCAGCCCGACCACGCCAGCTCTGTGCCTCGGATCCCAACCCTTATTCCTTTTTGCATACAATGTTTCCACGTCGCCGGGCGGGGTCATTCAAACCTCACCGGTGATATCCCTGGATGGCAAGAAGATTGCGTTTATCGAGTCCGATCCCACTGCCGGTGCTGCCCGAACCATTTTGCACGTCTTAAATGTTCCCGCGAGCAATCCCGCACCTGGTTTCCCCGAAGGAAGTTCGGCTGTCTCTCCGGTCGTGCCGCCGTCGGGTGCAATGACTTCGTTAACGATTTCCAACAGTACTACCGACACGCGCTCCTCGCCTTGGGTTGACTACATTACTGACACGATGTATGTGGGCTCAGACAATGGGCGAGTTTACAAAATCACAGGTGTTTTCAAGGGTACGCCTACGCTGGCGGGCGCCCCCTGGCCCAAACTCATCGCCGGTGGCCAGCGCTTGTCCGGCCCAGTTTTCGACGACGTTACCAACAAGCTGTTTATGGGAACGGGCACTGCACGTGTCTACTCAGTCAGTGCGGACGATGTTTCAACGGCCCTCACCGTCCTTCAGGTGGGAACAACGGGAGCTCTAAACCCCGCCGTGCTGGATGCTCCCATTGTGGACAGCACAGCTGGCACACTTTTGGCGATCTCGTCCAATGATTCGACCGTGCTGCACTCGGCAGTGGTGGTTCAGGCCAATACCAATTCCCTCGCCGAGATCAGGCGCCTGTCTCTCGGGTTGGGCAGTACCGGAGGAACGGGGGTGGATCTCTATGCAGGCGATTTCGATAACGCCTATTTTAACAACCCCGCAACGGGACACATGCTGATTTGCGGCACCGATCCTACGACCACGCTACCGACTTTGTATAATCTGAGTTTCAATGCCGCAGCACAAATGACTACCATCACGCAGTTGTCCGCGGTCGCTACCAATCTGGCCGCTCGCTGTGGGCCAATTACTGAGTTTTACAATGCAAACATCGCGGGAGGAACTGACTTCTTTTTCTTCGGTGTCACTCGGAACTGCTCGGTCGGTACTGGAGTGATCAATGGATGCGTTATGTCGCGAAGAACTGCCGGTGGTGTCACCACCACGATTGCCACCCCATCGAGGGCAGGCACAAGCGGAATAATTCCTGACAACAACAGCACTCAACCCAACGCCTCCAGCATCTATTTCTCGACTGAGGGGGCCAACCCGCTTGCAGTAAAGCTCACGCAACAGGGCCTCAACTGACAAGCTGTGGGGATCGTCGCTTTTCTGTTGGGTACCCGGCCCTCCTGGTCATTCTTCTCAGCGCACGCCTGTTCGCATTGCATACCCGGCGCGTGCGCCCGTATTACGCTCAGCCAACCCATTCATCGCTTCGCTCCCCTGTACCATCTCGAAAAGCCAGCTCTCAAGAAGATCAATGCGGCTGTTCCAGGAGTTCTGCAGCGCCACAGCACGCCGCTCGGCTGGGGTGCCCACGCCCCCGGAATCCAGCGCGCGAGCAATCGCTGCAATCCATTCATCGCACGTTCGCGCAACCTCTAGCACATCGGAGAAGGGACAAATGGATTCCAATCCTGCCCCAACGACTGGGCGGCCAACCGCCAGTTGTTCATGAATCTTCAGCGGAGAAATCCTCAACCACCAGCCCTTTCCTTCGGTGCGGTAAATCATTACGTTCACATCCATGTGGTGTAGATATTTAGGGACAGTCTCGAAACTCTTCTCGCCAAGGTAGTGAACGTTCGGGAGGGCCTCGCATGCCTGCCAGTCGATCCAACTCTCGGGTGATATGGAGGTCGTCGGCACGTCGCCCCCCAGCAGTAGCCTTCCAATCAAAACCCAGTGCCATTCGGGCTTCTTCCTCGCGATATCAGCAACGAGTTTGAAATCGAGCTTGGGATTGATCGCTCCAGCATAGCCGATTCGGGGATGAGGAACGTTCGCGAGATCGGCAGGGCAAACGCAGCCCTCTTCGGAAATGAATCGCTCGACCTCCGCCCCGTTGGGCAACACTCGCGCAGATGCCCGGACATCTTCAGGAAACGACATCGCAATTCCGGAAGATGACGCGATTCGCAGATCCGCTCGTCTGGCTAGGCTCGCGTGATCGCATTCCAATTGCACGCTCCAATAGTCGGTCAGATCAAAAGCGTCATAGGCATGGTATACGACGAAGCCAGGACTGAGGTGTTCTATGTACGGCCAGAAGGACGGATGAAAAACATAAGCAATAAACGGATGCGCAGTCCCCGGTAGGCTCGACTTGAGCCATCTTGCATGCTCACGAATTGCCAGCCGGTCCCAAAAATGGTTTCGCGGCCAACGCGGTAACAACCGTCCAGGCCGATCCACCCATACCTCTTCGAGACGGTGAGCGCTGCGGAACCAATCCGCCTCCGCCCACCGCTGCCCGTGGCGTTCCGAGATGGACAGCGCGCCCGTGGAGTACAGGACAGTCCAGCCACGCGCAGCCAGGCGCGAGAGGATGTGTTGGCGATTCATTCGAGGGCCCAGCCAGGAATTCGGGGCCATCGCTACAATCGGCAGACGCCTCAGTCCAGGTGCGTCCTTCGGAGAAGGTGCGAGCTTCGTTGTCATAATTGTGGCATCAGTCCATCATGCTAGCAGCTACGACAGTGCACACCTACGCTGTCACCCCTACGCCGTCGTACTTTCGCACCGCTCTCCGGATCAATCCAAACAGCTTCTGGCGAGCCGAGGGTACCAATGCCAAGAACAGGGGTACAAACACCACCTCGAAACCGATGAGAACTAGAAACTCATGCGCTCCAAATGCCCGCAAAGACATTGCAACGCTGTATGCGAAAGCAGCCGCAATGCACGTCACACCTGTTTGTAGGACCAGTCGCAGAGCATAACGAGCGTTGATTTGAACAGTAGCAATGACTCGCAGACCGACTGCGATGGAATACGAGATGATTCCCGCCAATGCGGCCCCAGTCGTCTGATACCTGGGGACAAGGGACAGCGTCAAAGCGATAAAGAGGATACCCTCCACGGCCTTTGACAAAGATTCCACAGCCGGCCTCTCAAGTGACAAGAACAGTGGTGCCATGCTGCGTGCCATGCCACGAAGAATGCCTACAAAGACGAGAATCGAGAGCATCGGAGCTGCGGCGACCCAGTTACGGCCGTAAACAAGGCGGATCAGCCACTCGGACGAGAACCGCAGCGGGACTGTAAGGGCGACGATTGCGGCTGTGGCGGAAACAAAGGCCACCTCGGACGTATTCAGTAATGTTTCTGGAGCTTCGTGACGGATTCGAGAATAAACAGGGAACAACACTGGCGACAATACATCGGTGATGGTTTCGCAGGGCAGGTTAGCCAGTTTGTATGCCAGCATATAGGCGCCAACGACAGACGCCCCTAAATAGCGCCCGACAGCAAGATTATCGAATTGTGTCGTAACATAGGTGAAGATACTAACTAGAAATAGATGAGAGCTGAAGCTGAACGATTCCCTCAGTA
>UEXW01000356.1_pt1 | contig 33007 bp, 31 predicted proteins | sample 4301151 | NCBI WGS metagenome assembly UEXW01 (sample SAMEA4773176, study PRJEB27434) | metagenome | biome: 2259; feature: agricultural soil; material: soil | place: USA | collected 2014-09 | depth 0.25 m | reverse complement strand
ACCTCCACCTCCTCCGCCTCCACCGACTAAGCGTGGACGCGCTGCCAAGGCCGCAGCTGCGGCCACGGCTACTGCGCAGGGAGCGGTTCCGCCGGCAGGGAAGAAGAAGGGCAAAGGTGCGGCAGCGGTCGTGGCAGCGCCACCTCCGCCGCCTGTGCCGAAGCCGGAGAGCAAAGCAAAGACCAGCGCCCCACCCAAGCCGAGCCCCGCCAAGCACGTTGCGCCGAAGCCCGCGAAAAAGGCTGCCAAGACTCCCGCAAAGAAGGGCAAGAACAACAAGAAAGGCCGTTGAGGGTTACAAAAACCGTCCCGGCTGTTCGTCCGAACGGGGCTATAATAGCGGCATGCAACGTCCTATTTTTCTTGTGACGTTCATCCTGACTGCGGCTCTCTCCATCGGCTGGGCGCAAATGAGGTCAGGAATGCGCAGCGGTGGAATGGCGCCGCGCTCCGGCTTCGCTCCCCGCGGAGCGATGATGCACTCTGCTCCCGCACGATTCACTCACCCCCCAGGTCGAGGGGTGCAGTTCGCCGGTGGCTTCCATGGGCCGAATCGAGGTCCCAACCGCTTCCATCCCCACCCCGTGGACAATCGGGGACATCATCACCGATTTAACTTCATTCCCGGAGTGAACCTGCAATTTTGGAGTCCGCTGTACTATGGCGGGTATTATTCGCCTTGGTATTGGGACTGGTGGGGATCGTCGCGCGATTCTTACGATTCGTCACAGAATGACTACGCGCAGACGCAGATGTTGCGCCAGATCGATGAATTGAGCCAAGAAGTACAGCGCTTGCGCCAGGAGCAGGAGTACAGCCAAATGGCGGCATCGGCACCTCCGCCAGCCCCGGCTCCCGCTCCGCAGGCCACCTCGGAAGCGCCCAAGGCAGATTCCGGATTACCCATTGTCCTGGTTTTCTTCGACAAGAAGATCCAGGAGGTCAAGAATTACGCGGTCATGAACGAGATGCTGGTCGTATTCGACGGCACGCGAACCAGAAGGATCCCGCTGCGGGACGTCGACCTGGCGGCGACCATGAAGCTTAACGACGAGCGTGGCGTCGATTTCCAGATACCGAACTAACGCGCTACACTGATTACAAGAGTTTCCGCGGTTCTTCCAGCCGGTAAGTCGAATAACTGATTCGACTAGCACACAACTTACAATAGACGAGGGCGGGATGCCCTCGTGACAGCCGGCGGGGACGCTGGCGCGACGGAGGAACACGAGCACCCAAATGTCTCAATTCGTCCACCTGCACCTGCACACCGATTACTCGATGCTCGACGGCGCTTGCGATGTGGAGAAACTCGTCAAGCGCGTGAAGGAACTGGGCATGCCCGCCGTGGCCATGACCGATCACGGCAATATTTTCGGGGCGGTCCATTTCGTGAACGCCGCCAAGGCCGCCGGGGTCAAGCCCATCGTCGGATGCGAATTGTACGTCTGCAAGAAGGAAGACCACCACACCCAGCGCACTCCTCCGGAGGGCGACACGTACAACCACTTGCTGGTGCTGGCCGAGAACGAAGAAGGCTATCGGAATCTGACGAAGATCACCTCTGAGGCATCGCTGCATGGGTTTTATTACAAGCCGCGGATCAGCAAGAAATTTCTCGCGGAACATTCGCGGGGCTTGATTGGCCTTTCCGGGTGCTTGAAAGGGGAAGTGGCCGAGCGCCTGGTGGAATCGAACTATGAAGCCGCGCGCGAGGCGGCCGCCAGCTATCGCGATGTTTTCGGGGAAAAGAATTTCTACCTGGAAATTCAGGATCAGGGACTCGCGATGGAGCACCGCATTCATCCGGGCCTGTTTCAGCTGGAAAAAGATCTGGGGTTAGCGCTAGTGGCTACCAACGACAGCCACTACCTCTGCGAAGACGACGCGCACGCGCAGGACGTGATGGTGTGCATCCAGACCGGGAAGTCGATTCAGGACACCAACCGGATGAAGTTCGAAGGCAACCAGTTCTTCGTGAAAAGCCACGAGGAAATGTATCGCGTCTTCAAAGACGCGCCCGACGTGTTGTCTCGGACGCTCGATATTGCCGAGCGCTGCAACTTGAAGCTCGAAAAGGTCAGCAGCCCGTTTCCCCATTTTGATGTGCCACCGGGTTTCACGTTGGACAGTTATTTTGAGCATGTAACCCGCCAAGGCTTCGCGAAGCGTCTTGAAGTACTCCGCCGGATGGCAGAGACGGGGCAACTCAAGCACAGCCTCGCCGACTATGAGCAAAGGCTGGCGCGGGAACTGGCCATCATTCAGCAAATGAAGTTCTCGGGGTATTTCCTGATCGTGTGGGACTTCATCCGCTACGCAAAGGAGCATGACATTCCGGTAGGCCCGGGCCGCGGATCGGCAGCCGGAGCATTAGTGGCGTACTCCCTCGAGATCACCGACATCGATCCTTTGCAACATGAGCTGCTATTCGAGAGATTCCTGAACCCCGAACGCATCTCGATGCCGGATATCGACATCGATTTCTGCATGAATCGCCGGGGCGAAGTGATCGAGTACGTCACCCGCAAGTATGGCCGGGAGAACGTGGCGCAGATCATCACCTTCGGCACGATGGCGGCGAAGGCGGCAATCAAAGACGTCGGCCGAGCCATGGACGTGCCCTACACCGATGTGGACCGCATCGCGAAGATGGTCCCCAACCAGCTCAACATCACGCTGGAGCACGCCATCGACGAGTCACCGCAGCTTAAGGATGCCTATGAAAAGGACGCGCAGATTCGCGAGCTGCTGGAAACTGCCAAGAAGCTGGAAGGATTAGTTCGAAACTCGGGCGTACATGCCGCGGGAGTTGTGATCTCGCCTCGTCCCTTGAACGAACTCGTCCCGCTCCACAAGACCAAGAACGATGAAATCGTGACCGCCTTCGACATGGTCGCGATCGAAAAGCTCGGCCTGTTGAAGATGGACTTCCTTGGGCTCACGACCCTGACCATCCTCGACGACACCATCAAGCTGATTGCCCAGACGCGCGGTCAGAAGCTGGACCTGGCGAGTCTGCCGCTCGAGGATGACGAGACCTACCACAAAGTTTTCTATAAGGGCTTAACGTCGGGCGTGTTCCAGTTTGAATCCCACGGCATGCGGGATGTCTTGCGGCGCTACCAGCCAAATTCCATCGAAGATCTGACCGCGCTGAATGCGCTCTATCGTCCGGGGCCGATTCAAGGGGGCATGATCGATGACTTCATCGATCGTAAGCATGGACGCAAGAAGATTGAATACGAACTACCCGAGCTGAAGGAGATCCTCGAAGAGACGTTGGGCGTCATCGTCTACCAGGAACAGGTGATGCAGATCGCTAACCGGCTGGCTGGATATTCGCTGGGAGAAGCGGATCTGCTGCGCCGGGCCATGGGGAAGAAGAAGGCAGACGAGATGGCTCAGCAGCGGGAGCGCTTTGTTGAAGGGGCCACGAAGCAGGGTTTTCCAGCGAAGAAAATCGAAAAGATCTTCGACCTGATGGCGCAGTTCGCCGGTTACGGATTCAACAAGTCACACTCAGCTGCATACGCATTGCTGGCTTATCACACAGCCTATCTGAAGACGCACTACCCGGTGGAGTTCATGGCCGCGCTACTCACATCGGTCACCGGCAATACCGATGATGTCGTGAAGTACATCAACGAGTGCCGTGAGATGGGAATTGCGGTCGAGCCGCCTGATATCAACGTTTCGGATGCGAACTTCACGCCGCGCGAAAATGCAATCCGCTTCGGATTGGCGGCCGTGAAGAACGTCGGCCACAACGCCATCGAGTCGATTGTGGCGGGACGCAAGAAGCTGGGACGATATCGCGACATTTTCGAGTTTGCCGAGAACGTGGACCTGCGGCTGCTCAACAAGCGAGTGCTCGAATCGCTCATCAAGAGCGGAGCCATGGACTCTCTGGGCCGGCGGGCGCAGCTCATGGCGGTAATCGACAAGGCTATCGATCGCGCCCAGAAGACCCATCGCGACGCAGAATCAGGCCAGCACGGGCTTTTCGGTGTCTTTCAGGACGAGGAAACACCCGTCACCCACGAACAACTTCCCAATGTTCCCGATTGGGATGAGCACCAACGTCTGGCTGCCGAGAAGGAAATTCTCGGATTTTTCATTACCGGGCATCCGCTCGAGAAATACGCCGACAAGCTGGTCGGGTTGAACGCTCTCGGCATAGCGGAAGTTTCGGCAATGAAATCCTCGACGGGGAAGGACGAGACGATCACTACCGCGGGCATCATCAGCAATGTTCGCGTGCTCAAATCCAAGCGTGGCGAATTCTACGCACAGGCTATGCTTGAGGATATGTCCGGCTCCGTGGACATGATCGTCTTCCCCGAGGCCTACCGCCGTGTGCAAGAGAAGGTAAAACTCGAAGTGCCAGTGCTGGTCAAAGCAGGCGTACGAGTGGAGGAAGGTTCGAATCCGAAAATCACTACTGCGGATATCATCCCGCTGGAAGATGCCAAGGTACCTTTGCCTCGTTCACTTCGAATTCGCATACCGGCAGAAGGTTCCACCGAGTTGACGGTCGACGCTTTACACTCCCTGTTTACCGAGCGGAAGGGCGAGGCGCGGGTGTTATTTGACGTGGAACGTCAGGGCGAATTCATGGTGGTGATGGAAGCGGAAGGCTATAATGTCCATCCGGATCGCAATTTCATTGCGCGCGTCGAAGAACTCTGTGGCCGAGGCAGCGTGCGCATTATTAATTAGATCGGCGGCAGATGAAATCCCCCAGGAAAGCGACTACCGGCCAGAAGGGTGCCCCTGACGTCACCAATGGGGCGGAAGTTGTGTCCGGCACGGAGTTTCTACTCTCCATGGTGGAGACGCACTGGTCGCAGCGTAATGGCGACGCACGGAAGGCGGAAGTTCGATTGAAAGCCGAACAGGAACTCGCCAGGATCGAGCAGCAGATCGAGACCTTGCAGGCCGTGCCCGGACAGAACGACGAGATCCGCCGGCAGGTCGAGCAACTGCATGAACGGGTCGAGGCACTGCGCCGCCAGATTCACTCCGGCCTTACCGCATGGGAGAAAACCGAACTGGCGCGGCATCCGCAGCGGCCTTACACGCTGGATTACGTCGAGCGCATTTTCACCGACTGGAGCGAGATTCACGGAGATCGCGCCTTTGCCGACGATCCTGCGATTGTCTGTGGCATGGCCCGGTTTCACGGCGAAGAAGTTGTCGTCATCGGGCAGCAGAAGGCGCGGGATGCCAAGCAGCGGGTTTATCGAAATTTCGGCATGCCGCACCCTGAAGGCTATCGCAAGGCGCTGCGCGTAATGCATATTGCGGAGAAGTTCGGGCATCCCATTTTTACGTTTGTCGACACCGACGGGGCCCATCCAGGGCTGGGCGCGGAGGAACGGGGTCAGGGCGAGGCGATCGCGCACAATCTACGTGAAATGGCCCGGCTGAAGGTGCCGATCATCGCGACCGTAATCGGTGTTGGAGGAAGCGGTGGTGCGCTGGCCATCGCGGTGGCCGATCGGGTGCTCATGATGGAAAATGCGGTGTACTCCGTGATTTCACCGGAGGGTTGCGCCTCCATCATGTGGCGCGATTCTGCCAAGAAAGACCTGGCTGCTGAGGCCATGAAGATTACCGCCAGCGACCTGAGTGACCTGGGGTGCATTGACGGCGTGGTGCCGGAGCCGGACGGCGGAGCGCATTTTGATCATGAAGCCGCCGCGGCGCTGCTCGATAAGGCATTGCAGCATCACCATGCAGAATTGAAGAAAGTGCCCGTCCAGCAATTGCTCGTGTCACGATATAATAAGTTCCGCAACATGGCGCAGTTTTACCGCGTGGAAGCCTAGTTGGTAGTCGGGTACATGGGCTTCTGATTGGGTTCTTCGGCTGTCCGCCTCGCTGCCGTTCCCGTATAATAAAGGGTTTTCCCCCAACTGAAATTATCGCGCCGGGCGCGCCACAAGCCCGTCGCGCCAAAAAAGGAAGGATAGGGATGGCTACCACGGATGTAGCGCTGCAGGACGCCTCGGGCCGCCTGGAGCGGAAAGCGATCGTCAACGACATGAGCATCCAGGTCGCGACGGTTAATGGTTCCGGTTCGCAAAGCTCTAACACCGTGCTCCTGCGCAGCATTTTTCAGATGGGCGTACCGGTTTCCGGAAAGAACCTGTTTCCGTCGAATATCGCCGGACTGCCTACGTGGTACACGATCCGGGCCAACAAGGATGGCTATATCGCGCGCAAGAAGGAGATCGACTTCCTGATCGCGATGAACTCGGAGACCGCGCAGGAGGACGTGATGTCCCTTGCCCCAGGTGCGGCCGCGCTCTACGACGAACCACTCAAGCTTAGCAGTCTGCGCAACGATCTTGTCTTCTATGCGGTGCCTTATGACAAGCTGGTGGCGACGGTTTGTCCGGAAGCGAAGCTGCGTAAGCTGGTCAAGAACATGATCTATGTCGGGGTCGTGGCCAAGTTGCTCGCAATCGACATGGCCGAGGTGGAGAAGGCCATTCGCAAGCAGTTTGCAAAGAAGGCGAAAGCCGCCAATCTGAATATGGCGGCGGCCCAGGCAGGCTACGACTACGCAGCGGCCAATCTCAAGAAGCAGGACCCCTTCCACATTGCCCGCATGGACAAGACGGCGGGCAAGATCATCATCGACGGCAATTCCGCCGCCGCCCTGGGCTGCATGTTTGCCGGCGTCACCGTCGTCACCTGGTATCCGATCACACCGTCATCGTCGCTGGTGGAAACGCTGATCGACTACATGAAGGAGCACCGCGTCGGTCCCGATGGCAAGGCAACCTTCGCCATCGTGCAAGCCGAGGATGAACTGGCAGCGATCGGCATGGTAATTGGCGGCGGATGGGCTGGCGCTCGCTCGATGACGGCCACTGCCGGACCTGGAATTTCGCTCATGGCGGAGTTCTCCGGGCTTGCGTACTACACCGAGGTTCCCGGCGTGATCTGGGATATCCAGCGCGTGGGGCCGTCGACTGGCTTGCCGACGCGCACTTCGCAGGGAGACATTCTTTCAACTGCCTTCCTCAGTCACGGTGATACGAAGAACATCCTGCTGATTCCGTCCTCAGTGTCGGAGTGCTTCGAGATGGCGCAGGATGCCTTCAACCTGGCGGAGCAATTGCAAACGTTGATCTTTGTGATGTCGGACTTGGATCTCGGGATGAATAACTGGATGTCGGATCCGTTCAAGTATCCCGAAACGCCCATCAACCGCGGCAAGGTGCTCGGCAAGGAAGATCTTGAACGGCTGGGCGGATTCGCTCGCTACAAAGATGTGGATGGTGATGGCATCGGCTACCGCACCCTGCCCGGCACCGATCATCCCGGAGCGGCGTACTTTGCGCGAGGCAGCGGGCACAACGAGAAGTCCCAGTACAGCGAGCGGCCCGACGACTTCGAACGCAACATGGAGCGCATCAATCGCAAGTTCGAGACGGCGCGCTCGTTTGTGCCGAGGCCTGAAGTTGTGTCGGGGGACAAGTCGAAGATCGGCATCATCGCCTACGGAACTTCGCACTGGGCGATCGTTGAAAGCCGTGATCAGCTCAGCAAAGAATACAAGTGCGAGACGGATTACCTGCGGCTGAGGGCGTATCCGTTTACTCGCGAAGTGCACGAGTTTATTGAGAAACATGAACGCGTATACCTAGTCGAGCAGAATCGTGATGCGCAGATGCTCAGCCTGTTGAAGCTGGACATCCGGCCTGAATTGACGACCCGGCTGCGCAGCATTAGCCATATTCACGGGCTGCCGCTCGATGCGCGCTCCGTAACCGACGAAATCATGACGATGGAGGGCAAGTAAGATGGCCACAACTCCGAGCACACCGGCACCGAAAATTAACCGCATTGGGCTGTCGGTGATGGAATATAAAGGCGGCAAGACTACGCTGTGCGCCGGTTGCGGGCACAACGCGATCTCTGAGCGCATTATCGACGCGATGTACGAGATGGGCGTCAAGCCCGAGCGCGTCGCCAAGTTGAGCGGGATTGGCTGTTCGTCGAAGAGCCCCGCTTACTTCATGAGTCGCTCGCACAGCTTCAATTCCGTCCACGGGCGCATGCCCTCGGTCGCAACCGGAGCGATGCTCGCGAACCGCAACCTGCTGGCCCTGGGCGTGAGCGGTGACGGCGATTCGGCGTCGATCGGGATTGGCCAGTTCGTCCACCTCATGCGCCGGAATCTGCCGATGATTTACATCATCGAGGACAACGGCGTTTACGGTCTCACCAAGGGGCAGTTCTCGGCTACAGCGGATCTGGGTTCAAAGTTGAAAACCGGCGTCGTGAATGATTTACCGGCGATCGATACCTGTGCGCTGGCGATCGAACTGGGCGCAACCTTCGTGGGGCGGTCGTTTTCCGGTGACAAGCGGCAGTTGCATAGCATGTTGAAGGCGGCCATCGCGCACCGAGGAACCGTGATGCTTGATGTGATCTCACCCTGCGTGACCTTCAACGACCACGATGGGTCGACGAAATCCTACAAATACATGAAGGATCACGAGGAGCCACTGCAGGACATTAACTTCGTACCGCATTTCGAGGAGATCGACGTGGAGTACGACGCCGGGACTACGATCGAGGTCACCATGCACGATGGCTCTCGTTTGCGACTGCGCAAGCTGGAAGAGAGTTACGATCCGACTCATCGGATCGATGCCATACACCGCCTGCTTGAGGCACATGAAAAGCACGAGGTGCTGACTGGAGTGTTCTATCTGGATCCAAAGGCGCCCAGCTTCTTAGACCTGCTCAACATGACGGACGAGCCACTGGCGACCTTGCCGCAGTCCGTCACACGGCCCAGCAGGGACGTGTTGGAGCAGTGTATGGAAGAGCTGCGCTAGTCGGTTCTCGAGTGAACAAGAAAGCCCTTCGAAAGAAGGGCTTTCTGTTTCCTGCGGAGACATCGTGCCGTGACTAGGCTACATCATCAATCTCATGTTCGTTGATGACTTCCGCGCCGCCGGTGTGTTCGGGATTCTCGCCGGGCTCGGGGAAGTCGGTGTCGGCGGCCTTGAGCATCGGATCCTGATCCCGATGCCCTAACTGGCCTTTCATCGAGGTGTTTCCGGTTTGCGTACGCTCGTCCTGCTCTACGGCTCCTTTTTCGCGATCCTGATCCTTAGGATTCGACATGAATGAGGGCTCCTAGGCGAATGACGTGGACGAGGGGAGACTCCCCGTCTCACAGGGCAAGAGTATCTTGGAAGATCGCTTGCAGGGAAGAGTTAATTCGTCCGGAATCCATTTCGGGACTTAGGCAGACATTGTGCTGCTCGTTTATCCTCCCGACCGTGCCGAGGCGGACACGCCTAGCTTCCTCAGGCGATCACGAGCCTGGGTGGCTTCCGTCGTCTTTGGATAGCGCTGGATCACGTGGCGGAGTTCCTGGACGCCGTCTTCGGTCTGTCCGAGTTCGATCAGGGCGAAGCCCTTCTTCAGCTGGGCCGAGGCTGCCTTGGTTCCGCTGGGGAAGTTCTGGATAACCTGGTCGTAGTTCGTAACGGCTTGTTTATAGTTGGCCGCTTTGAACTGAAGTTCCGCGAGGTAGAAGTAGGAGTTCCCGGCGAGATCGGTGTTGGGGTAAAACTTGACGTAATCGGAGAATTCCTGCGACGCCAGATCGCTCTTTCCGCCGTTGTAGTCGCGCAGGGCATTGGCGTACAGCACGTCGGGCGGTGGCGCATTGGCCTGGGCCTGCTGCTGTGCCGCGGTCGCCTGCGTGCTGGCCGCCAGGCTCTGCTGTGCCGACTGCATGTCTTCCAGCTGCTTGCTCACTTTCGCCAGGCGGGCTTTCAACTCGTCGAGCGTGTCATTCAGGGCCTGGATCTGTCCGGAAACTTGGTCGGAGTGGCCAGCCGATTCACTCTGCTGCTTTTGAATTGTGGCCTGCAGCGCCGCGATCGCGGCCGTGGTCTTGTTGGCTGCGTCGGTGTTTTGCTCCACCAGGTTCTTCATTACACCCATGCGCTCGTCGAAAGTCTGGCGCATGTTGGTCATCTGTTCCTGCAGTTGCTGCACCTGGGTCTGCAACTGGATCATCTCTTTGCTCGCGCCATAGGCTGGGGCTACGGCCAGCCACAGGGCGACCGTAAGGGCGAGAGTCTTGCCGATAGCTCGGGAAATTCGCTGTGTTGTCATAGGGCCTTCCTGTTTGTTTGTATTCAGTATCCCACAGGGAAACCGCACGGGCGGTAGATTCCACAGTCTCATTGTGGACGATTACCCGGACGGAATGGGGTTACTCAAGGGTTTCCCAGCACTTCCGAGGGGGACGCGACGCCTAAAAGGCGCGTTGACACCAACCTCTACGTCACACCCGAAGGCGTGACCTGAGTCGATCCGACAGCGGCACGCAGGAAGGTCTGCCCAACGCGATCCAGCACTGTTTTCCTCCCCTGAAGGAGTTTGGCGTTGTCGCCTGAAAACCTCTGCGGTGCTGTAACGCTGCCGAAGACTTGGGCGAATTGCCCATCGCCTTCGGCAGCGCTCAGTTTTACTTCGCGTACACGAAATGGCCGCGGCGATTTTGCTGCCAGCAGCTCTCGTTGGACTCGGTGCAGAACGGCTTTTCCTTGCCGTAGCTGATCGTCTTGACACGGCTGGCGCTCAGGCCGGCTTGCACCAAGGCGTTCTTCACAGAGTTGGCACGGCGATCCCCCAGGGCCAGGTTGTATTCGGTGGAGCCCCGCTCGTCACAGTGGCCTTCCACCGTGAACTGGATGTTCGGGTGCTGGCTGAGGAACTGCGCGTCTCCCTGAACCGAAGCCTGCTGATCTGGACGAATGCCATCGGCATCGTAGTCGAAGTAGATATCACGCACGTGCTGCGCGAACATCTCTTCCTCGGTAGCGGAGGCCTGCGGCGGCGGTGGCGGCGGCGGCGCGTTAACCGTAACCCGCGCGGTTGCCTCCTGTGAACCTCCCGCACCTTTGGCGACCAGGTGATAGGTCGTCGACTCGGTTGGAGTCACCTGCTGTGATCCGTTCGACTGAACGGCGCCGATTCCGTCGATGCTGACGTCGGTGGCCAGCGTCGTCTGCCAAGTCAGGGTAGTGGACATCCCTTTATCGATCGAATTCGGGTTGGCCGAGAGCGATGCGGTCGGCGCAGGCGGTGGCGGCGGTGGTGGAGGCGGCGGCGGAGCCTGCTTCTTCTTGCAGGCACCCAACATCATGATGGCGCCAAGGATGAATACCAAAGTAATCCACTTCATTAGCGGACGTTTCACATTCTCCTCCCTACAAAATAACTTGCCTCAGTCAGGCATACGTACTAAGACCGGTGCCGAGCGCCAACACCACTGCGGCTAACCGGGAATGATGACACTTATAGTAGTGTTTGCATCTTTACACTTTTGAGTCTTACTTCCAAGTCCAATTTGGTTGGCTGTTGCGACCGCTGAACGTTAGCTGCTGAACTTTGGTGCCGTCGGCCAGCATGGTCCAGATTTGTTCGCTGCCAGAGCGGCTGGATTGAAATACGATGTGCCGACCATCAGGGGACCAAGATGGGAAATCGTTACGTCCACCATCGTGGGTAAGCTGCACCCACTGCTTGCTGGCGATGTCCATCAGGTAAATGTCATTGGCTCCCGGAGCTCCAGGTCCATATTTGCGGAACCAGGACAGAGTCAAGAACTGGCCATTGGGCGACCATGACGGCGATACGGCATAACCTTGATCGGTAACACGCTGCACGTTGGTGCCATCGGCCTCCATAGTGTAGACCTGCGGCAGACCGGTGCGGCCACTCACGAAGGCGATCTGAGAACCAGTCTTACGATTGAAGGTAGGACCTACGTCGGGACCGCGGCCAGTGGTCAGGCGGCGCGAATTGGTCCCGTTGGCATCCGTCACATAGATATTCGATTCCCCGCCACGCGACGACGAGAAGGCCAGCTTCGTGCCATCGGGCGACCACGTGGGCGAAAGATTCGTACCGCCCAGCTTGGGAGACGTCACCAGCCGGTCCAGTTCCACTGAGTACATCAGGATTTCCCAGCTCGACTTGCCCAGCGAACTGAAGGCCAGGCGCGTCCCATCCGGAGAAATCCTGGGCGAGAGCGAGATGGAACCAATGTGCGTCACCTGGTGTTGGTTCGATCCGTCGTAGTCCATCTCCCAGATTTCTTTGTGGCCGCTGCGGTCACTCACAAAATAGATCTTGCTCTCCGCAATTCCGGGGACGCCTCCCCCCAGGCGAAAAATAATTTCGTTGGCGAACTTGTGGGCGGTGGTGCGGGCGGCGTCCACGGTGGCGGCGTCGGTGTACTGCTTGCCGAGAACCTGTGGGGAGCCGACGTTCTTCACGTCATAGAGCCAGCCGTGAACAATCATGCTGTTGCCGGCAGCACCCAGGTCGCCGAAGGCCAGCATCGACGCATTCGGAGGGGGACCGCTCCACGCCTCGAAGCGCACTTCCGCCGGGCTGCCCGGGACCTCGAGCGGGTAAAAGCTCTTCGAGACCATGTCGAAGATGCCAGCATTGTCGAGGTCGTTCCACAGCGTGTCGTTGAAGGTCTTCAGGAGGGTTGCGTTATTTGCATCCTGCGTGGAGGGCTTGAAATCGGACGCGGCCAGCCGAACTTTTTCGACTCCCAGGCCCGTGCCGGTACGGATCCAATCCTGCGCGGAGCAGGGAAGAGCCAGCAGGATGGTCAGGCCGCATAGTACGGAGATCCAACGCCCAGCAGTGACTACGATTCTCGCTTTTTCAGAAATGCTGTTGGAATTTATGTGATGGGTGCTATTCGGACGTGGTAACCCACCCTCCGCCAAAAGCGCGGAAGGGTGGGGCACCCGCCGATCGATGGAATTCGAAGTTATGACGTGCATCCAACTCCCTCACTTGGTTTGTGACTCGCTCTCTTTTTTTCGGGAGCGCTTGGGTTCTACCGTTTATTTCTGTCGTAATCGAACCAGAACTCGACCGTCACTTTGCTGCCGGAATAGTCGGGGGGCAAAGGGCCAAACGTATCGATCCGCTGAAGGGCCCGCAGGGCCGACTGGTCCAGCGAAGGCACGCCGCTCGACTGTTCGATGTGGACGTTGCCCGGCTGACCGGAGCGGTTGATATCGAACTGCAAGTACACGCGATTCGCCTGCTGAATTCTCGGGTCGACTTCGTACTTCAGCCAATTCTCTGATACCTTCTGGCTCACGACCCGGACGTACCATGCGTACGCGGTTCCAAAGTCCCCGCCACTGCCCTCGACACCGAATCCGCCTTTTGCCGCACCCGCGCTGAACGTTCCGTAGGGACCGCTGACGGGCCCACCTTTGCCGTAAGGGACCTCGTTAGTTTCTTCCTCGGGCTGAGGCGGTGCCTTTTGGTGGCTTGCCGTGCTCACCGGCTTGGGCTTGGTCTTTGTGTTCTTGTCGGGGATCGGAATGGCGTCCGGTTCGTTCTCTTTTTCCTGCGGCTTTGACTGCGTGAGCCCCTTCGAGTCATTGGCCAACACGTTCTGCTTCTCGGTCGGATTGGCGGGCAACGGAATGGTGCTGACCAGGCTGACACCGATGGCTTCTCCACCTCCGCCCGCGCCCCATCCGGCGCCGGACCGGCCGTGCAGAATCAGGCCGAAGAGAATCACGAATGCAGTAAACCCAACGTGAAGTCCCAACGACCAGGCCAAAGGTCGTCCGAGCCCGCTGTGCTCGAGAAAGATTTCAGTGTTTTGCATTCTGGTCGAGAGGTTGCGTGACGATGCTGACGTTGGTGATGCCGGCTCCTTTCACGGCGTCCATCACCGTGGCAAACGCGCCGAAGGGAACGTCTTCGTCGGCGCGGATAAAAACCGACTGATGCTGCGGGTCGCGAATCTTCTGCCGCAGCTTCATCTTAATCTCGTTGATATTGATGGCGTCGCTGCCGAGAAATACGCGCTGCTGCTTGTTGATGCTGATCACCATGCGCTCTTCGGTGATCTCTTTCACGGTCCGGGTCTTGGGGACGTTGACTTCGATGCCCGACTGCAGCACTGGTGCCGTAACCATGAAAATGATCAGCAGAACGAGCACAACGTCCACCAACGGCGTTACGTTGATGTCGGAGATGGAACTTTGGGTCCGTCCATTGGAGGTGGTGAAGGCCATCAGCGGCGAACTCCGGCGGCGTCGGCTGCCATCGGGGCGGCCTGATATTGGCTGCTGCGCTCCACGGCGTTCAGCATTTCAAGCGAGAAATCGTCGCCGCGCGAAGCAAATTCGCGAATGGAACTGCCGATCAGGTTGTAGGCAATGACGGCAGGAATGGCCGCCGCCAAACCGGCTGCCGTGGTGATGAGTGCTTCAGAAATACCGGGAGCGACGGCGCGTAAAGTAGCGGCGCCCGCGGTACCGAGTCCGTGAAAGGCGTCGATGATGCCCCACACCGTGCCGAACAGCCCGACGAACGGAGTAACCGCTCCCGTGATCGCCAGCCATGGAACGTTGCGTTCGAAGCGGGTCAATTCCTCGGAATTGGCGATCTGCATGGCGCGCTGCACTGCGATTGGATTTCGGACGCCGCCCGTCGGGTTGCCGACCTGGCGCTTGTATTCTTCAAATCCGTTTTCGAAGATTCCCACCAAAGGGCTGGGGCGGAACTGATCGGCGACCGCGGCGATGTCCTGCAAGCGCTGTGCCTTGCGGAAAGCCCGCACAAAGCGACCACTCTGCACGCGGGCGCGGCGCAGCAGGCTCCACTTGGACAGGATGATGGCCCAAGAGAGAACGCTAAAGGCCAGAAGAAGGAGAAGGACAGTCTTGGCGACAGTACCAGTTTGACCCACCAGGTCAATGATTTCGCCGCCCACGACGAGGGCGATCCAGGATGCAATGGGCATTGGGAATATGAAGACGCGCTAGCGCCGACTGACCTCCAGCATAGGTTTTCTGCGGTGGAATGCCTCCCAATTATAGCCCCTTGCATGTGGGACTTCAGCCAGTCAGATGGGCAAGTTTCCTTGAGAACCAAGGTGGGTACGTCGGGGCAACCAGCCTTGGGCCGAACTCGTCCTAAGAAGATCGGGGTCCCGCCCAGGCTCATAACATCAATGGAGACAAGAACATTATAGGCATCCGCAACAGCCATCAGGCTAGCGGAGCCGTCGTTGCGGCGTCCTGAGCGTCCAGTGGACGTTTCTTGCGTACGGGATCATCTGATTTCCTCCTGCGCTGATCACCTGATTCCAAGGCATCGTGCCGTGACATACGCTTCCGCGGGCTTTCCCTAAGGTGTGCCATGCACCATCGTAGTGTCGAAGAACTCCGCGACGAGCTCAGGCGCCTCATGCTGGAGCACATCGACAGTATGCAGAAAGAAACGTTCGGAGGACTCAACGAAGATGATCTGCGTCAACAGGAAGAGCGACTCGCACGCATCCGCGAGGTATCCGCCGATCTTCTCGCAGCCTTGAAACGAGGTAACCTGTAGTCCGATGGCGAGAAAGGTTAGCCTGCGTTGGAAGGGAGAACATGTGCCAGAAAAGCCAACCGAAAAGCCCAATGTAACCTTGCCCGGAAAAGTTGAGAAAATTATCGAGCCTGCGAGTCCTAGCGAACCGGAAAAGGCTGAGATATCGATTGAAGGAGCCGACACTCTGTATAAAGAAATCCGTATTGAAAATACTTTGACGGACGAAAACGGCAAGGAAGTCCGCCTCAAGAAAGGGGCGGATGTGGATGTTACCGTTGAAGCGGAAAAGGACGCCACCACCCCCAAGAGCAACGATAAGAAATAATCTCTGAGCGTCAGCGCTAGTCGCTCAGAGTTGGACGTCGCCACTTACGTCGCACCCGTGGCTTCCACTTCGATCCCCTCACACATTCGAATTTGGAGCAAGTTGGGACCGTTCCTTAGCTCGTGCAGCGCTAGCCTTGCTGGAACTGCCGCGAGAGGATTTCTTCTTGGCGGAGCGGCCCTTCGCGACGGTCGCTTTTGCGAATGCCACGGTGGTTGTCCTCAAAAAAGGTTTTTTTCGGGCATCGGCAAATCTGCGGTTAGATTTAGCCCAACCCAAGCTGCGCGCATCATTGAAGCAGCTGGGATATAAGGAATTCATAAAGAAACGGTCACAAATTTCGAACCGACCCTTCCAAACCAGCTCTGTTCCGGATTCAGCAACATCCCATCAGAATGCAAGCAGCTACTGCCAGCAGCCAGCAGCCGATTTCATGCTATGCTGCGCTCAATCTCACTTCCGGGAACCCATGCTCCTCGAACTGCGCCTTGAAAACTACGCGGTCATCGACAACTTGGCAGTAGAGTTCGCGTCTGGGCTGAATTTGCTTACGGGCGAAACGGGTGCCGGCAAGTCCATCCTCATCGATGCATTGACGCTGCTGCTCGGCGATAAGGCTTCGACCGATGTCATTCGCGCTGGAGCAGAGCGCGCCGTCATCTCCGCCGTGTTCGAGATTGAAAGCGGCGCGTCCAAGACGGTTACGGGAATCCTCGAAGACAATGGCCTCGATTCGGAGGATGAATCTGTCATCCTGCGGCGCGAAATTGCGGCTGGCGGCAAAGGCCGCGTCTTCGTTAATAACCAGCCCGCGACCGTGGCGGTGTTGAAGCAACTGGGACCATACCTCTCGACCGTGCACGCGCAGAATGAGACGTTGGCCGCCTTTGATGGGCCTGCGCGGCTCGCCCTGCTGGATGCGTTCGCGGGCTTGCACCTGGCGGGTGTTCACGACGCCTTCGACGCCTGGAAGGGAATCCGGGCGCGCATTGAGCAACTCGAGCATGACGAGCAGGACCGTCTTCGCTTGCTCGACCTTTGGAGCTATCAGAAGCGCGAAATCGACGACGCGAAGCTCCAACCGGGCGAAGACGAGCGGCTGGAGAACGAGAAGCGCGTCCTCGCGAATGCGGAAAAGATTTACAACGCGGCGATGAATGCGTTCGATCTTCTGTATGAAGGCGATGTCTCGACGGGCGCCTCGCTGCGGGCGGCACGGAAGCAGATTGAGGAGTTGGCGCGCTACGAGCCCAAATTTCAGGAAGCCCTTACGGCGCTGGAAACGGCGTTGATCAGCGTCGAGGATGTAGGCGCCACGGTGCGCGATTACGCGGGCGGGATTCACGCTTCGCCTGAACATCTTGCGGAGGTCGAGGACCGGCTGGCCGCCATCGATCGCCTGAAGCGCAAGTACGACGCCACCCTTGATGACGTGATCGCCTTTGGGGCCGATGTCACCCGCAAGCTTTCCGAGATGGAGAACAAAGACGAGGTGTTGCGCCGGCTGCGGGGTGAGCTGTCGAGTGCGGGCGAGGCCTATCTGGCCGCGGCGCGGTTGCTTTCCAAAAAGCGCTACGAGTGTGCCCGCAAGCTGGAGAAGCTGGTGGAAATTGCAGTTAGCGATTTGGCCATGAAAGCTACTTTCCGGATTGAGGTTACGGGGTCGGACGAGGAAGGGAACTGGTCGCCGTCGGGCTTTGACCAGGTCGTCTACATGATCTCGACCAATCCGGGAGAGCCCTTGCGCCGGCTGGAGCACATTGCGTCCGGAGGCGAGTTGTCACGGGTGATGCTGGCATTAAAGGCCAGCGTCGAGGCGGGAGCGGGGCCGGGCGGGAAGAGGAAGGGGCCGGGTGTTCCGCGCACTTTGGTGTTCGACGAAGTCGACACCGGCATCGGAGGGCGCGCCGCCGAAGCAGTCGGGAAAAAACTAAAAGAACTGGCCCGCACCAACCAGGTGCTATGCGTGACTCACCTGCCGCAGATCGCGACCTTTGCCGATCACCACTATTTGATCGAGAAAAAAGAATCAGGCGGTCGCACACGCACTTCTGTTCGCAACATCACGGGCGCCGAGCGGACCGAGGAAGTGGCCCGCATGTTGAGCGGGGCCAAGGTCACAGAGAGTTCTCTGAAGCATGCGGAGCAGATGATCAAGGCTAACGCGTGAGGACATCCGCCATCACGCAACAGTCCTTTTCCCTGTCATGCTGAGCGGCAGCGCGGCGAATGCCGCGCCGGAGTCGAAGCACCTTGTGTTTTCTGTTTTTCGGGCACTGAGAAGGTTTTCTGACGTTCTTCGGCGGCAAACATTTGTACGCGTACGTGATACCGCGAGCCAACTCAAGGTCCTTCGTCTTCGTTCGGCTCCGCCTCTCCGCGCTCAGGATGACAGTGAGGGATTACGCTGGGACACTTACTCCAGAATTGGCGAGCAGCAGGGCTTCTCGACCGGCTTCGGCTCCATCAGTTCAACCCGTGTGAAATTCGGGTCGTAAAGGTTCAATTGCCATTTGCCGTCGCGGCCGACTTTCGGCTTTTCGGGTTTGGAGCCACGCTGCAAGACCGTTTCGTACCCCGCCTTCACGCTGGGGACGCCCAGCGCCATGTGATGCATTACCCCTAACAACTTCGGGTCGGGATTGTGCACGTTCAGCATGTATTCCAACCAGTCGGTGCCATCGGGCACGCGCATGTCGACCCAGTCAGTCCGGTCGTCTTTCATACCGCCGTGCCAGATATCTTTGAAGCCGAGAATGTCTCGGTAGAAACGGTCGGCCGCCGCCCGATCGCTGACCGTTACGCCCACGTGAATAATTCGCTGAGAGATGCGGGTGTCGGGCAGGAACTTGCCGAAGTTGCGGCTATGCAGAGAGCCGTCGACGTACTCCACGAATTCCACGGTGTGCCCGTCGGGATCTTTGACCGAGAAGCCACGGTTGCCGTCCTGCCGTGACTCAAGTTTCTCGGGAACCTTGACTCCTTTGCTCGCCAGGTAACTGCGGAGTTGTTCGGCGTTTGTCGTTTCAAACGAGATGTGGGAAAGGCGATCTTCCTTCGGGTCGCTCAGTTCAGGAAAGACCTCGATGTATTGGTGGTCGTTCACCTTGAAGTACGTGAGCAACAGGCCGCCGTCATTTGGTTTGTCAAGCGTGAAGGGCTCCTGATAGCCAAGCAGGCCGCCGTAGAACTTGCGGGCGGTGGCAAGATCGTCAGTGCGCAGGCCGATGTGCGCAACGCCTACGATCTTAGGGCGAACCGCAGGCGTGGCTGCATTTTGGGCAGCGGCAGAGGCGAGCAAGCACAGAGTTGCGGCGAGCCGGCGGCGGAACGAGTACATTAACCTTCCCTTTAAGTTGAACTTTAACGTTACGACAAACGAGCGTCGGAAGTATATCCGAGTTGGCGGCAGGGAAGTGTCGGGGGTGGGATTGGGGCAGACGGGCGTCTCGCCCTGCCGTCTGCCCTATCTGTTAGTGACGACGAGCCAGGCGCGCGGCCATCGTCTTGATCAGAGTTGCGTTAAGGTCATCGTCCTTGACCGCCCACACGAAGGCGCCGCCGAGTCCGGCACGATTGATGTAGATCGTCTTGAGTTGAACGGTGGTAGGGTCGTCGTACGACCAGAAGGTTTGCGTGGTGTCGTTGTAAAGGGAAACGGCGATGCGGCGTCGATCGAGATAGCTCTTATATCCGGCACTGGTTGCGGTAGAGAGAGTGAGATAGGTTTCCACCCCCGGGGTCTGCAAAAAGTCTGCGGGGTCGAAGGGCGCAGGCGCCGTGGAGGTCTGATAAAGGCCGTGGTTTACGTTGGGAACGCCGGTCCAACCGCGCCCGTAAAGTGGGATGCCGACCACCAGCTTGCGCCCGGGCACGCCGGCTCGCAGATACGAATTGATGGTGTAGTCGATGTTGAAATTCTCCGACCGAACGGGATCTTTCCTGTCGTCAAACAGGGGCGAGGCGTGATTGGTGTCGGTTTCCCAGGTTCCATGAAAGTCGTACCCCTGTACGTTGTAGAAGTCGAGCGTGCGTCCGACCTTGGCGAGTTCGATGTTGGAAAAGTTCTGCTGGCCCGCGGGACCGAACATCGTCAGCAAATAGCGACGGTGGTTGGCTCGGCCGAGTGCGTTCAATTGCCTCCGGAATTCCTGCATCAGGAGGGTCGCGTTCTGGGTGTCGGCGGCGGTCGGAAACTCCCAGTCGATGTCGATGCCGTCGAAAACTCCAGCGGCTGAGATCCCCGGGGCGAGATTTCCGGTGATGAACAGGTCGAGGCAGGAGGCGACGAATGCCTGTCGTCCGGCCGCCGTGCTGGCAGCCGCCGAGAATCCATCCGCTCCCAAAAGCGAAATTAAGACCTTCAGATTCGGATGGAGTTGCTTAAGCTGCTGCAGGGCCGCGAAGTTACCGTAGAGCGGACCGGCATACGGCCCGGTGATGGTGGGCAGATAGGGACTCTGGTAGTCCGCCCAGGAGTCGGCAATGAAACAGCCAGTGCTGGAGACACCGCCGAACGCGTAGTTGAGGTGGGTAAGCCGGTCGGCCACACCGTTGTTCTGCAGATTGGCAATGTTGAAGTTCGCGAAGTAGATGCTCCATTCCTCGAAATAGCCGCCCACGACTTTGTCGCGGTCGTCGTCGGCAAGCGCAACGATTGAGCTGGTCATCAGCAGGGAAGCGATCAGCATGGCAGAGAGCAAAGTTGGCCGGAGCTGGGAGAAGGAGTGTGTACGCATAACTGAATCCTCTCGGAGGGAAATTCCAAGCGGCGCAGAGTATAGACCTATATAGCGGTTATGGCAAGAAAAGAGCTGTTGCTTAGAAAAGCTGAGGACAATCGCAAAGAACTATATAGCACTACCGGAACCCGAGACGAGTCATGGGGAACGGGCCGACTGGTGTTTAAGGTCCGCGAGCGGGCGATGGCCCGGACTCGGACTCAGGGTCCACTTCTGTCCGCAAGGGCAAGCAGTGGCGGCGTTCCAATTTCAGTACTTCCGCAATAATTTGCGGTTTCGCGGCTTGTTTCCGTCCAGCGTTCAGGTCTGCCGAAAGCCGAGACTTTGTGATCAAATGGTTCCAAATGGCTGCGGACTGAGTGAATTGAAATGCACTCCGGGGCCTTTGGCGGCTGGATCACTTGTGGTTAGCAAAGTGCACGTAACTGGGGTGAGGGGAAAGAGAAATATGAGCAAACAGAAGGGCTTTTCACTGATTGAGCTGCTGATCGTGGTCGCAATCATCCTGATCATCGCGGCCATCGCAATTCCGAACCTGTTGCGTGCCCGCATTGCAGCCAACGAGTCCTCGGCGGCCAGTTCCGTTCGCACCATTAACACCGCTGAGATCGGCTATCTGACAACCTATCCGGCGAACGGCTATTCGACGGCCCTGGCGAACTTGGGACCTGGCGCCGGCGCTTGCCCGAACCCGCCCACTCCGATCACTTCCTGCCTGCTCGACCGGCAGATGGCGATGGCAAACATTCCTCCGGGAAAGAACGGTTATCTAGTCGACGAGTTGGGAGGCAATGCCATAAACGGGGTCAATACGACCTACAAGACCGAAGCTTCCGCGCTTAACCAGAACACGACTGGCGTGAAGGCGTTCTGCTCGTTTGAGGATGGCGTGATCCGTGTCCAGGCAGTAGGACCGATTGCGATTGGGGCTTGTGACGGAACGTTTCCGGCGCTGAACCAGTAAGGTCCTCGGTTCGGTACAGACTTTCACCCTTCGCGCCGCCGGGAATCCTTCCTGGCGGCGACTCTCCTTTAGTTTTCTCTCGCCGAGATTGTGGAATACGCAACTGAAATTGGTTGCGATGGTCAACCGCGCGATTTAGTAGCCACGATCTGTACGCAGAAGACTGGCATTTGGACTGAGCTCCGAAGCCGGTTTCAGGCGGCCAGGATATGTAATGTCCGATAATTAGTATTATGTAAAGTACCTGCAAAAAGCGTTTCGTTTTGAACAGGGGTGCGCCTTTAGGCGCACCGTAAGGCTCCTAGAGTCCGTGCGGCTTTAGCCGCTGAGGTCCACACCGGACGATCAGAACGACTTCCTAGCTCTTACAACTGACCAGTCTGTGATCGCGCTCAGATCGCCTCCCACTGCGCCGCCAGCAGCCCCTTCAAATCGTCCCGGAAACGTTGTAGTGCCTCTAACCGCTCAGGTGTTGCTTCCACGATCTGCTGCTTGTTCTGAAAAACCCGACGACCGTCTTTCTCCACCAGCACCCCGATCGCCTCACCCATCCGCCATCCGGGTGTACCCAGCATTTGTAGTCCACCAATGCCCGGCACAAGTAACGCGATGCACCCGTCGCGCACCACGCCGATGCATTTAGGAAAGCGGTCGAAGGTCTGGACTTCGAAGCCGGCGAGGTAGATGCGCTGGAGTTGTTCGGCAGGGTCCAAGTGGATTTGGTACTTGGGAAATTTCGTAATTGACTAAACAGACTGGGACCGACAAATTAACCAATTACCAAATTACACAATTACTCAATTCCTACATCTTGTACCGCCCCATGTCCTCGTCGTTCAGGCCTTCCAGCCACTTGCGCAGCTCTTCGGATGTCACGCGGTCCGAGGCGTTCGCGGCCAGCTTGGAGGACTTGAGGACTTCGTCTTCCACGAAGATCGGGCAATCGACGCGCAGGGCCAGGGCCAGCGCGTCCGAAGGACGGGAATCGATGCTGATGACATGGCCGTCGCGTTCCACCCAGATCACCGCGTAGAAAGTGTCTTCGCGCAGTTCGGTCACGACCACTTTGTGCACCTGGGATTCCAGACCTACCAGCACATTCTTGATGAGGTCATGGGTCATGGGACGCGGCGTAGTCACCTTCTCAATCTCAAGCGCGATCGCGTTCGCTTCGTACACACCCACCCAGATCGGCAGCACCGTATCGCTGCCCACATCCTTCAGAATTACGATGGGCATGTTGGTGACCGGATCCATCATTAGCCCGCGAATTTTCATTTCTACTTCCATTACCAACCTCTGGGGATTCCCGATCGCCAACGGCCGATTGGCGATTCACTCCGAAGCGCACTCACCACACTCACTGAGATGCAACTCGACTGGAAATTTGACAGCGGAAACTTGGCAATCGGCGACTCCATGGCCCCTTATATCACCATTTGACCGAGCAGGCTGTTGGGAAAACTGCCTGTCACGAATACGGAAACATAACTACCGATCGCAGGATTCGCACCTTCCGGCGCGGAGAAATTTAGGACTTTGTTTTGCGATGAACGAGCGGACCACTGCTGACGGGCATTGTTCTTCCCTTCAACCATTGCTTCAACAACCTGGCCGATATGGCGCTGGTTGCGGCGCTTCTGGATATCTCGTTGTCTCTCCATAAGCACCGCCAGCCGGCGCGCTTTTTCCGTATCGGGAATCGCATCGTCGAGCACCCGCGCAGGCGTGTTCGGTCGCGGCGAATACTTGAAGGAAAAGACTCCGTCATATTCCACAGCGTCGAGCAGAGAGAGCGTTTCCTCGAATTCGGATTCCGTCTCGCCCGGGAAGCCGACAATCACGTCTGTGGTGAGGCTGATTTCGCGCTTGGCCGACTTCACCCACGCAATGCGTTCCAGATATTGCTCGCGGGTGTAGAGGCGCTGCATGACATCCAGCACGCGCGTCGATCCACTCTGCACGGGCAGATGCACATGGTCGCAAAGGGCAGGCACCGCCTCGATGGCATCGACGATGTCTTTGCCGAAGTCCCGCGGATGGGAGGTGGTAAAACGCACGCGCTTGATGCCTAGTACCTGGCCCACCGCGGCCAGCAACTCGGCGAACGACTTCTTCCCTGCCGGATCTTTGTAGGAATTCACGTTCTGGCCGAGCAGTTGGATTTCGGTGTAGCCAAGATCGGCCATCTGGCGGGCTTCGGCGAGCACCGAGTCGGAGGTCCGGCTGCGCTCCTTGCCACGCGTGAACGGAACCACACAGTACGCGCAGAACTTGTCGCAGCCTTCGATGATGGTGATGTAGCCCCGGTGCGGGTTGGAGCGGGAAGTGAACTCGGTTTCGAAGCACTCGTCGGTCTGGCGATCGTCGAGGCCCGTGACATGCCGGTTCCCTGCCTCGATCTGCACCAGCATCTGCGGCAGGTTCCTGTAGGAGGCGGAACCGCAAACCATGGAGACATGCGGCGCACGCTCGAAGATCTTTTCACCTTCCTGCTGGGCCACGCATCCCAACACGCCGAAGACCTTGCCCTCTTTCTGAAGCTTCTTGTAGTCGGCCAAGCGGTGGAACACCTTCTGTTCGGCTTTATCGCGAATCGAGCAGGTGTTGTAGAGGATGAGGTCTGCTTCCTCGACGGTCGGCACCTGGTGGTAGCCCTCGGAAATGAGCGTGCCGATGACCTTCTCGGAGTCATGCACATTCATTTGACAGCCGAAGGTTTCCAGGTAGAACTTCTTGTCTGCGCGGTCGGGCATGGGCAAAACCCAGTATACCGTAGCGGAGAGGCCCGTTCCGCGCAGACGATTGACACAAAGCTTCAGAATTCAAGCCTCTTTCTGAAGGGGAGGCGCCGGACGAGAATCGATCGTCTCGTCGCGCTCCAGATAGGCCTGCATCCATCCAAGCACTCGGACCCATCCTTGCCCGTGATCGCTGGCCGCCTTGGCGTCACCGGCAAATCCATAGTGACGGATCTTGCCCAGTGTTCCGGTGCCCATACGATGAGGTCCCCGAGGCTGGAGGCTGTGCACGTCTTGCGGTTCCAAGGACCAGCGAACGGTGGTCTTTGAGGACCCGCTCCAGCTGGGAAGCCAGGTGTAGACCAGCAAGTGCGGCGGCTCGACCTCCAGATATTCCCCTTCAACTCGAAAGGAAGTGCCATCGGCTCCCATGCCGACGCTCGACCATTTGCCACCCGGCCGCAGGTCGGAGGTGCCCTCGGTGATGCGATACATGCCTTGCTGTCCCCACCAGCGCGCGGTTTGTTTGGGATCGGTGATGGCTTGAAACACGCGCTCGGGCGGCGCAGCAATGAAGATCTGGGCCTCGACAGTGTCCTGATCGGGAGTGATCGCGACCGTTGCCATGATTGTTCCTTTCTAGGCTTCGATGAACTTCTTGATTTGTTCCACCACGCCGGGCCAGCCGCCACTGTAATCCTTGCGGGAGACAGGAAGATCGGCCAGGCCGCTATGCGTGACGCGTAGCAGGGTGCCGCCTTGACTGGCAGCGAGTTCCCAACGCACTACGGTGCGCTGCGCGGGCCGCTCGTGCCAGTTGGCGAGCCAGGTATAGGCCAGCACTCGTGGAGGATCGTATTCCAGTACCTCGCCGTCGCAGTGGAATTTCGAGATGCCGTTGACGTTATTTTTGGTCTGCTTGGTGTCGTAGCGCCAGCGCCCGCCGGCCCGGGGTTCGATCGTAAAATCTTCGATCGGACAGTCGTCGCTGGTCCACCACTGCAGGACCTGCTTCGGATCGATCAGCGCACGGAAAACGCGATCGGGTGGCGCGGCGATGTGAATCTCGCTAACCAGAGCATCCTGGTCGGGCGTAACGGTAATCGAAGCCATGCGGTTGCTCCTTGTCTGTGTTCCCTGCTATGTTCGCGATCCCGGTTTTTCCAAATACGCCTTGATGGCTCCCAGCACTCCGGGCCAGCCTTGGCCGTATTCGCCGCGTTCCTTCGGCAGTTGAGCCAGACCACTGTGTGTGATTCTTACGCGCGTGCCGGTCGGAATGGGCGTGAGTTCCCAGCGCACCACGGTGCGCTGCGACGGGATCGTGTGAAAGTCCGCCAACCAGGTGTAGGCCAGCACGTGCGGAGGATCAATCTCAATCACTTCGCCGTAGTGCCTGTATTCCTTGTTAGTAGCCTTTTCTATGGACGTGAAACGCCAGCTTCCACCGACACGCGGCTCCAAATCCCATGCCGTGATCTCGAAGGCCTCGTGGGCGCCCCATTGCAGGGCCTGCTCCCGGTCCACGATGGCTTTAAACACACGCTCCGGAGGAGCGGCGATCTCGATTTCCGAGACCACCGTATCCTGATCGGGAGTGACTTGGGTCTTCGTCATGACAAACTCCATTCCTCAAATCCCAAAGCAGCGCTGGGTTCGAGGCTTCTACATGGAAGCCTTGGCGCGGGCCAACTCGAAGTGTTCCTTCATCTCTTTGCCATCCGTTTTGAAGGTCCAATCTTCGGTGTGATGATCGGCATCCGGAATGGTGATGACCAGATGATCCATGTGACCGGCCTTCGGGCTGGAGAGATTGGTCGCATCCACGAACTTGAAGGTGATGATCTTTCCGTCGGGCGACATGCTGGCTTGCATGCGCGGCTGATTGCCGGCGCCGCAATAGTGCGTCATGAGCAGGCGATTGTTATCCATATGGAACATGGTGATCATGTCCTCTTCTCCAAGGATCTCGCTCATGATGGCCGATCCCCCGGCGGTGGAACGGAAGGAAACCTTCATGTTGTGACCATTGCTGGCCTTCCCTTCCCAGGTGCCGTTCAGGGTCTTCAGCTGATCGAAAGCTTTCTGCGCATCTTGCGCGAAAGCGGTGGCGGCTAGCAGAAGAACGAGAGAGAGTGCGATGCGGAAAGACTTCATGTTCAGCTTCTCCTTCTGTGTCGTGTTTTGCGTCCCAGGTAGTGTCTGGGAACGGACTGCTCCAAGGTTCTACTCAACGTGTCCCGTCTTTTCTTTTTCTCTTCTTGCGGCGACCGTTTAAGGGCTCAGCGGAGGATGACGGATTTTCCTCTTCCAACTCGCGGGCGTATTCGGTCTCCACGAAGGCTTTCAGATTGGCCAGGCTTGTGTTCCAGAAGGTGCGGTACTGGTCGAGCCAGTTGTCGACTGCGCGCAACGGTTCGGGGTTGAGATGGTAAAAGCGATGGCGCCCTTCACGATGTTCGTTGACCAGATGAGCGCGGCGCAGCAGGCGCAGGTGCTTGGAGATTGCGGGGCGCGAAACGGGAAACGCCTGGGCAATCTGTCCGGCGGGCTGGCGGCCCCGGCGCAGCAGGTCGAGCACGGCCCGGCGGGTGGGGTCTGCCAACGCGCTGAAAGTGGCCTCGGCGGAATATGTAACCGTTTGGTTCCGCATAATGTGTAACTGTACGGTTACATGATTGTGGATGTCAAGGGGAATTTGCGATTATTTTTTCGTCCTGATGAGGTTTATGGCGACTGAGGACGAATGCTCCAAGCAGCCAGCCGGTGCTAAGGCTGGGTGTGTCCGTTATTTACAAGTGCGAGGAAGGCTTGGTGTACTCGTCGATCTTCGCTTAGCTCGGGATGGAACGTGGCGGCCATCGCATTACCCTGCCGCACGACTACCGGATCGTTCCCCTCCGTGGCAAGCACTTCGACCTTGGGGCCGAGTTGCTCAATCTTCGGAGCGCGGATGAAAACCATCTCGATGGGTGATTCGCCGAGCCTGCCCGTGCGGATGGAGCTGTCGATCTGCCGACCGTAGGCGTTGCGGCGGATACGAATATCCAGAGCTCCTAGGCCAGGCTGGTCAGGATTCGTAACTTCTTTGGCGAGCATGATGGCGCCGGCACAGGTGCCGAAGGTCGGCTTGAGGCGCACAAACTCTTTGAGTTTGGCGAAGCCGCGCTCACCCAGGATCTTCAGGAAGGCTCCGGATTCGCCCCCGGGAATCACGAGGCCGTCGATGTCGTCGAGCTGCTCAGGCTTGCGAACGAGCACCACGTCGGCGCCAAGTTCTTCGAGGCGCTTCCTGTGGGCGTCAAAATCGCCCTGGATGGCTAGAACACCGATCTTCATGGTTGGCTCGTGGCTATCGGCTGTTGGTCGTTGGCTCGGGAGAATCTGTTAACTTTATCCGCGAAGCTCTGCCAACTCCGAATCCTACCAGCCTCTCGTCTGCAGCATGTGGGCCTCGTCGAGCGCCGACACTGCCAGTCCTTTCATCGCACCTACCAGGTCCTCGCTTACTTCAAGTAATACTTTAGGGTCTTGATAGTGGGTGGTGGCACGCACAATGGCGCGGGCACGCTTCTCGGCTTCTGCCGGATCAGCGAACTCCGTCGAATTCTTCATGAAGATGCCGGAGCCCACGAAGACGGCTTCTGCACCCAACTGCATGACTAACGACGCGTCGGCCGGGGTCGCGATGCCTCCAGCCGAGAAGTTCGGGACGGGGAGCTTCCCTTCTTTCGCGACGATGCGGATCAGTTCATACGGTGCCTGGTGCTCTTTCGCCTTCGCGTACAGTTCTTCTTCGCTGAGCACGGTGAGGATCTTCATCTCCTGCACGATCTGGCGAATGTGCTTGACCGCGTGGACGACGTCTCCGGTGCCGGCTTCACCCTTGGTGCGGATCATGGCCGCGCCTTCGGCGATGCGGCGGAGTGCTTCACCCAGATTGCGGGCACCGCACACGAACGGAACCTTGAAAGCGTGCTTGTCGACGTGATGGGATTCGTCGGCGGGAGTCAGGACTTCGGATTCGTCGATGTAGTCGACGCCCAATTCTTCGAGGATCTGCGCCTCGGCAAAGTGGCCGATGCGGCACTTGGCCATCACCGGGATGGAAACAGTCGCCATGATCTCGCGGATCTTCTTGGGCGACGCCATGCGGGCAACGCCACCCTCGGCGCGGATCTGCGCAGGGACCCGTTCGAGCGCCATGACGGCAACGGCGCCGGCCTTCTCTGCGATTTCAGCCTGTTTGGCGTCGGTGACGTCCATGATGACGCCGCCCTTGAGCATTTCGGCGAGCCCCGTCTTCAGTCGCAGGCTGGTGGAGTTTCCGTTCTTCGATCCATTGTTATCTGACATGATGGTCACCTTTCTGTTGATCTTGAAAGCGCAAATGCTTTATTTCCATTCCGCGACCGGGAGCGCTTGCGGGCCGCCAGCACACATTGCGAAACAAGCCCACGGTCGGCGTTTCCTTGAACGAGACTGAAGCGCACGCTGGGCATCTCCTTGAACATTGCGATAGAGAAACCCATAGCCAGCGTTTCCTTGAAAGGGCGCGGCTTCAGCCGCGCCGTACGACTCACACAATCAATGCCGGCTTTAGCCGCTGAGGTCGGGCCTTGTAATCGACCAATTTTCCCCGCGCCCTGACGGCGTCCTCTAAAACGCGTTATGACCGCCGCCAAGGTCGCCACCATCTGGCATCTGGTGGATTCAAGTAAAGTGTATTCGCAGATTGGTATTGTCACACCGTCCATTTACGGTATTCTTTCCATACCACTTTTATGCCCCGCGAAACTACAGCGCTTCCGCTTAGCCTGCCTGCTCCGCCTTCTGGCGGAAGGCTGTACCGCTGGCTCTACGCCGAACTGCGGACGGCCATTCTGGACGGCCGCTTGCGGCCGGGCGCTCGCCTTCCGGCTACCCGCGATCTAGCGTCCGCTTATCGACTCTCGCGGGCGACCCTCATCACCGCCTTCGACCAGCTCAAGTCCGAAGGTTACGTGGAGGGGCGATCGGGGTCGGGGACTTACGTCAGCCAGGTGCTCCCAGAGCAACTGCTGGACGTGCGCGGACCACGGGCGGAGAAGCGCCTGCCACATCGCCGGGTGTCGCTTTCTTCCTATGCGCGGCGCCTCCAGCCATTTCGGGGACCATCGCCGCGTCCCATGCGGGCCTTTCGCGCGAATCAGCCGGCGCTGGATCTGTTTCCCACTACGCTCTGGGCGCAAGTCGCAGCCCGACGTTTAAGGCGCGTTTCCACCAGCCTCCTGGCGGGCGGTGAGGCTTTGGGGTATCGGCCACTGCGCCAGGCGGTGGCGGATTACCTCAACACCTCGCGCGGCGTGAAGTGCACGACCGACCAGGTATTGATTCTTTCCGGAGCACAGGAGGCACTCGATCGCACGGCCCGCATTCTGCTGAATCCGGGCGAACCGGTGTGGATGGAGGAGCCGGGCTATCCGGGAGCTGCCGTGGTATTTCGCGCGCTGGGCGCGCGCATCTGCGGAGTGCCGGTCGATGCCGAAGGACTGGATCTGCAGCGCGGATTGAAGAAATGGAAGTCGGCGCGCCTCGCGTATGTAACTCCGGCACATCAATTTCCGCTGGGCGTAACTATGAGCTTGCGGCGGCGCTTGGCTTTGCTCGAGTGGGCGCGTCGGTCGGGGACGCTCATCTTCGAAGACGACTACGACAGCGAGTATCGCTACTCAGGGCGCCCGATTCCGGCGATGCAAGGGCTGGACCGATCCGGCGTGGTGATCTTCGCCGGAAGTTTCAGTGCGGTACTCTTCCCTGCCCTGCGACTGGGATATCTCGTCGTGCCCGAAGAGATGGTGGATGTGTTCGCCGCGGCCGAGTCGGTGAGTACGCACCATCCACCGCTGCTCGAACAGGCGATTCTTTGCGATTTCATTACCGAAGGACACTTTGCGCGCCATATTCGCCGGATGCGCGAACTCTATGCAGAAAGACTGGGAGTGCTGTTGGAGTGCGCGAGCGAGAAGCTAGCGGGGTCGTTGGAGATTTCTACGGTGGAGGCAGGGCTCCAGACAGTAGGTCGTCTGAAGCGCGGCCTTCGGGCCGAGCGCGTGGCGTCGCTGGCAGCGCGACGGGAGGTCGAAGTGGTGCCGCTCAGCCGGTATGCGTCGGGCCGGTCGAGGGGCGAGGGATTGATTTTGGGTTTTGCTGCCGTCGATCCGCGCGAGTTGCGGCGCGGGGTCGACGAGTTGGCGCGGGTATTGGATGGCTTGAGGAAATAGTTTTCGATCGAGTCCACCAGACCTCAGCGACTAAAACAGCTGAGCAGTTTCATGGAAGCCTGCGGCTGGGCTGCGGTCCTTGAGTGATTCTGGATTAGTTCTCACTTATGTAGACACTGCATTTCGCCTACATCCGTGCCGAGGTTTTCGCACCGTGGCCCGTTCACAAATCAACTTTGTGGCAGACCTGGGGCTGACTCAGTCGAGGGACTCGAACGGTCCTAACGGACGAATCGGATCTGTCGCCGATGTTGCCGGATGGTGAACATGATGGCGAGAAGAAATCCCAACAGGGCCCCGAGTAAAGCTGCAGTGACAATCTGGCCCAGCGACGCCAAGCTTGTGCCGCCCAACAATAAGAAGGCAGCATACGCAAGCGTCGGAATCCAGAGAATCATGCGCAATCGAAAGTCCATGAGGGCTGCACGATAGCGCTTTCACCGAGACAAAATCAAGGGCTAACCAATTGTCGCCAGGCTATCTTTCGATGCCGGGCTTACCCTCGCGATGAGGCCGTTTTGAGAGCTATGAACGAAGTCGAGCTTCGACGGCTCCCAATGGGTTATTGAAGGTGTCAAGGATCGGAAACTAGCCGCGAACAAGCCCGACAACTCGTCGCATAGCATAGGCAAGTGGCATGTGCAGAAAGCAGTTGGTCACAACGGACAACCCTGTGATCATCATGCCCGGAAGTGTGCTTCGCCAACCCACGACAAGCATCAACGAAGACGGCCACAACACGTACATCAGATCGGTACGGCCAACCACGAAAACACCCGCAACTCCAAACCAAAGAAGTGCAAGCACGATGCCCGACACACTAAGTCCAGCCACGCCACTGACCAGTAGGACTTGCCGCGTCGTCATGCCCGATTGTCCCATCAGCAAGAATCCCCAGCGAGTGACTGGTGTAACATCCTCAAGATGCCCGTTTACGCCAGTCATTCATCCCGATGGACCTAGAGTGCTGATCTCGGAGTCCTTGCATGAGCGAGCACAACAGACGGCTGGCCTACGATCCCCAGGATTTGGAACGGCTGTTGGTTACCAGAGAAAACCTTGGGGACGTCGACGGGATGGCCGCTTTGTACGAGCCACATGCCTTGCTCGACGCTGGCGTAGGACTTGCGGTGCAGGGTCGAGAGGCAATTCGTAATTTCTTTGGTGAACTGGTTGCTACGGGGAAAAAGTTTGAGATGGGAGAGCAGCGAGCGGCGATGGTCTGCGGAGATATAGCGCTCACATCGACGCGTCTCCCGGATGGCACCGTGACCGCCGAAATTGCTCGCCGACAAAGCGATGGAACATGGCTGTGGGTGATCGATCGGTTCTCAATTTCATCAGGGGCCACAAGCCCCGAACCTCGGGACCGCCACGCGCGTAGACCGCATTAACACTGCCCTCTTGGGCCGGGCAACTGTCGCGACAACGCGATAGCCCCTCACAACGTCTCAATGAGTGGCCTGTTGATATCAACTACGGTGGGTCCTTCACGCTTGTGGCGGCCTGGCTATTTCACGGGCTCCCATATTTCGGGATTGATTGAGACTTTGCCCTCTACCGTGACGACTTCGAGCAGACTGCTGCTATTGAATCCGTTGATTATGCCCCAGTAGTAATGCGAAGCGGTGCGACGAAGCAGTTTTGGATTGTGCACTAAGTCGCCTAATCGTATCTGATGAACAAGCCGTCCATCGTGCCACAGTTCGATGAGCACCACGTCGGTTTTGTAGTTCAGGGGCAACAGGTTGATGCCGTCATCGCCAATGGCGACGAAACCAGCGTTGGAAACAAACACGATTCTGTGCCAACTCTGTATCTTCCAAAGCGCCGTGCCGTCGGACATGCGGTAAACGGTCGTGTCACCATTTGGCACCGATTCAACGAAGTACACATGATCCTCTGACCACACGACCACCTTCGCCGGTGGTGGCAACGGGGTGTCCGCCCACAACGAAGTGCCCACAAGTGCACAAAAAAGTATCAGGTTGAGCTTAGCTGCAACTCGCACACGACCATCGTAAGCGGGCCGTAAGGCTCTGGTCCACGTTACGTTCGGACCATCCCCGTCGCTAGAATAAACCACCTGACACTCATTGACCCTCTGAATGAGTGAAGTCATTGTTCTCGCAACCATCGAGGAATTAGGCGGCCCGTTTGGGATAAAGTGCTGCTCATGAACAGAGCAAGCTCTGCGCTGTTTAGCCTTGCAATTCTTGTGGCTTTGGTTCCTGCCAACACCACGGCACAGACAGAAAGCCAACTTGACCAAAATTACCCGAGACTAAGAGCGTACGCTGTGCGACCCAACATCTCGTTGACTGCGAAGTTCGGTAATGATGGACGGGTTTGCCAGATGGTTCTTGAGCCACGACGTTATGGCGGGAAGAAAATCGGGCTGCTGTCGAATTTGCCGGAATCCCGGCGCACTAACATCGCCACATCACTCATCCTGTGAAAGAGGATGTCAAGGAAAAAAGTCTCTCCCGTCCCCTCGCGGGAAGCCAAGGCTGGTGACTTACATCCAGCCCCTGCCTCCTTCTTAGAGGGGC
>UEXW01000282.1_pt1 | contig 33601 bp, 36 predicted proteins | sample 4301151 | NCBI WGS metagenome assembly UEXW01 (sample SAMEA4773176, study PRJEB27434) | metagenome | biome: 2259; feature: agricultural soil; material: soil | place: USA | collected 2014-09 | depth 0.25 m | reverse complement strand
TAATGGCGGAGAGGGTGGGATTTGAACCCACGATACCCGTTAAGGTATGTCCGCTTTCGAGGCGGATCGTTTCAACCACTCACGCACCTCTCCGCGTCAAAACAGTGGTCACTGGCTGGTGGTCGGGGCCAGTGGCAGTTGGAGTTCCTCACGACTAAAGGAATCCCCTCGCAAAAGCAGATTCCTTCGCCTCCCCTGCGCTCGGTGTTTGACTGACAATCCGGACAAGGCAAGCTACTTCTGTTCAACCCGACGCTGGCGGAAGAATGACTGCATGACCTCCGCGCAGCGGCCGGCCAGGACTCCTCCCTTGATCTCCATGCGGTGGTTCAGTTGCGGGTGGTTGAGCACCTCCAATACCGAGTGCACCGCACCAGCCTTCGGGTCGTCGGCACCATAGACCAGGCGCTTGATACGCGCATGGATCAGGGCGCCGGCGCACATCGCGCACGGCTCAATTGTAGCAAACAGCTCGCAGTCTCCTAGGCGGTGATTGCCCACGGCAGCGCCGGCTTCGCGCAGGGCTACGATCTCCGCGTGTGCGGTTGGATCATTGCCGGTGAGATTGCGATTCCAGCCTCGCGCGAGAACCCGCCCATCACAAACCACGACTGCTCCGACCGGAACTTCACCAGCGTCCAGCGCACGCTTCGCGGCGCGGAGAGCTTCTTCCATGAACAGCTCGTCGGAAGAGCAGTCATCGGTCGTCGGTCGTCCGTCGTCAGGCAATCCGCTCAATTCCTCGGCAGGGTGATGCATTGGCATTGTAATGGGAGACCTGTAATGTGACCCTTGCAAGGGAGCCTGATACGCCGCACAGAGCTCTGTCATTCCCGCCCGGCGCAGCGACGACAAAGGAACCTGTTGTTTCGGAGGCTGCAGGCTAGTGAAACGCCGAGCCGGATTAGAGCAACTGCAGTATCGTGCGCACGCTCTCGGGCAGCAGATGCGAAAGATGCAGGCAGACGATGGTCACGATCCAATGAGCCAGCAAAACAGCTGGGATGGCCGCCGCAGCCCAGCGGAGTTCGGGTCGGGATGTTAACAGGGCCTTCATGGCGCGTCCTAAGAACAATTACGGGTTAGACGAACGAAAAGTTCCCAGGAAAGCACCCTCTAAGGTCCCTCCCTGAGTAGGCGGACCTTCGCTCGGCCGGACAGACGGGGGCGTCTTTCGTTATGCGAGCCGTGGTATCCTAGCCTCGATATGGGGATGCCGAATCTGCTCCGCAAGGTGTTATTGCTGGACCTGTTGCAGGGACTGAGGGTTACGTTCCGCTACCAGGATCCGAAAGAAAATTACACCGAGCAGTATCCGCTGGAACGGCCACAAGTGGCTGAGCGCTACCGGGGAGCGCCCCGCCTCAACGTGAACCCCGACACCGATGAGACCATGTGCATCGCCTGCGACCTGTGCGCGCTGGCGTGCCCCGAGCACCTGATTGTCGTCTCCAGCGAACGCAACGAGAAAACCCGCCGCAAGGAACTCACCAACTTTACCTACGACCTGAGCCGCTGCATGTTCTGCGGGCTCTGCGAAGACGCGTGCCCGACTGATGCGCTGGAACTAACCCAGGATTTCGAACTCGCCAACTACTCCCGCGAAGACATGATCTGGGACCGAGAGACTCTGGAGAAGGGTCCACGGCCGACCGTCTACAAGAAGTAGCTAGAGCTTGAGAGCGTCCATTTTCGGATTCTCGTAAACATCATCTTCTCCGGGATAGCGCAGTTCATTCTCGAATTTGCCGCTCTGCCTCGCCAAGGCCCACACCAGACTCTCGCCCGCTGGCAGCACATTCGGCTGCTGGTCGTAAACCGGGTCCGCGTATGCTCGCTGCGCATCAACTGGCTTCCACCCCTTAGCCACGAACAAGGCGATGAGGTCATCGAGGAACAATGCGTTCAGCGCATTGTGATGCAACAAAATCGTGTGGCGAATTGAATATTGCAACAAGCGCCGCGAGAGTGAGTCGTAGAATAGCGCTCTTTCCCAAATGTGCTGCAGAAAAAAGTCGCGGTAGGGAGTCAGGTCGGCTTTAGGGTTCTGCCTAACGCGGGCTTCGAGTCGGCTGCTGATGGCCCAGTCGGAAGCATCGATCGTCGCCCTCCCCATACGGTAGCCGTGGTGTTGTAGGAAGGAGCGCATTCCGTCACGCTTGTCGACGGTGTCGCCCTCTTTGAAGAACGGGAACCGAAACAAGCGAACGAAATGAGAGTATCCCGTGATGAGTGGTTCGTTTTTGAGAGCGTCCGCTTCAAATTCGGCGAGGGTCACCTTTGGGTCGTCGGAGTTGGAACCGCCACTCGCGTTGAAGTAGAGATGGGAATAGGTGTGGTTACCGATCGTATGACCAGCGTGATCCCATTGCGCAATTAACTGTCGCCCTTCCGGACGATCTACGCGCTTGCCGCAAACAAACAGCGCTGCCTGAATCCTTCGCTTTTCGAGCGTATGAAGGAGACGCTCGTTCACATCCTGCCAGCGCAGCCCCGCACCGCCATCAAGTTTGGGATCGTCGAAGGTGAAAGCGACTTCGGGACCTTGCCCGACGGCCTGCAGGAATGGGCACCAGGCCAGCGCAGTGAAAGCGGCACCAAGCTCCACGAACTCCCTGCGTTTCATTCCCTAGAACGTAACAGGCGAAACGTGAGACGTCCAATTCGTTGCGCGCGGAATGACTGAAGAACGCCGAATCTGGGCGAACCACCATCGGCTAACGACCAAAGGCCGGTTGCTGCTGCGTCATGCAGTGCAAAGCACCGAAGCCCCAGATCAAATCGCCGGAATAGATCGGCACAATTTCGCGGTCGGGAAAAAGATCGGCGAGAATATTGAGCGCAACGCGGTCTTTGGGGTCGTTGAACACCGGCACGAGAACGACGCCATTCCCGATGTAGAAATTGCCGTAACTGGCGGGCAGGCGTCGGCCCTCGAAGGTCACGGGCGCGGGCATGGGCAGTTCGACGATCCGGAAGGGCCTTCCGTCCTGATCATTGGCAGCTTTCAGGCGCCGGAGATTTTCCTGCAAAGGCGCGTGGTTCTTGTCTTTCGGGTCCGGCTCGACCACTGTAACAATCGTGTCACGCGCGACGAAGCGGCTGATGTCATCGACGTGGCCGTGAGTGTCATCGCCTGCAATGCCTTGGCCCAGCCATATGACCTTCTTGATGCCTAGGTAGGTGGCGAATACCTGTTCGTAATCTCCTCGGCGAAAGCCGGGATTGCGTTGCTGAATCTTGCTGAGCAGGCATTCTTCCGTGGTCAGCAGGGTGCCCGCGCCATTCACATCGATGGAGCCCCCCTCTAGAACGACGCGGGTGTTGCTACGCTCGGCGCGAATCTCCGGGGCACGGGCTGCTTTCGCCATGAGGGAACCGATCTTTTCGTCGTGGCCATAGTTGGGATATTTGGCCCAGGCGTTGAAGCGCCACTTGATGGCTTGCAAGGCTGCCGAACTGCGCTCGGCTCGACGGGCTTGGACGCTCGTTCCTTCGCGAGTCTCATGGAGATCACCCCCTTCGCGGACAGGAGTGTCCGCGCCCCATACGAAGGTGCAGCCGCTGTCGCGCGTCCAGACCCGGTTCGTAGGCCAGCGGTGAAAGCGAGTGTTCTTGGTCAGGGCGTTCGCCAGCTTCAGCGTCTTACGTGCGCGTTTCTCCGAGTCGGCGTTGTTGACGATCAGATCGACACGTTCGTGGCGCGAGAGATTTCGGATGATTTCCGCGTACACCCAGGGAATTGGTTCGAACTTTCCGGGCCAGTCGCCGCGAAAATGCGGCCATGCTAGCCAGGTGGACTCGTGCGGTTCCCACTCGGCGGACATTCGGTAGGAACTCGACACAGTTAAAGTATCACTTGAAGTGGTGGTTTTCGCAGATGTCACGAAATCAATCGTCCTAGGGCCGCTCTCAATCAATCAATCGGCTTGTAATCGGCGCGTAGCTGTCGATGCGGCGATCGCGCAGAAAAGGCCAATTGCGGCGGATGTCTTCCATTTTGCGCAGGTCCACTTCCGCAGTCAGGATTTCTTCCTTGTCGTGTGAAGCTTGCGCCAGGATGCGTCCAAACGGATCGGCGATGAACGAACCGCCCCAGAATTCCAGGCCTGCCCCTTTGGCCTCACTCCCGCGAATGTTTCCCGTTTCGAAGCCCACCCGGTTCACCACTCCCACATAGACGCCGTTCGCAATCGCGTGCGCCCGTTGAATGGTCCGCCAGGCGTCGTACTGCGCTTCACCCAATTCGGCTTTTTCCGCGGGATGCCAGCCGATGGAGGTTGGATAAAACAGAATCACTGCACCCTGGAGCGCGGTCAGGCGCGCCCCCTCCGGATACCACTGGTCCCAGCAGACCAGCGTTCCAATCTTGCCGGAGTTAGTCTCAAACGCCCGGAAGCCCAGATCCCCAGGAGTGAAATAGAACTTTTCGTAGTAGAGCGGGTCGTCGGGGATGTGCATCTTGCGGTAGATGCCGCGCAACGTTCCGTCGCTGTCGAAGATGGCGGCAGTGTTGTGATAGACACCCATTGCGCGCTTCTCGAACAGCGACGCGACCAGCACGACGCCATGCTTCTTGGCTGCGGCTGCGAGTTTCTCGCTGGTTGGTCCGGGAATAGGCTCTGCCAGATCGAACAAGGCATGGTCTTCGCGCTGGCAGAAATATTGTGTCTGGAAAAGTTCTGGCAGGCAGACGACTTGTGCGGTTTTCGCAGCGTCAGCCACGCGGCTTAGCGCCTTCGCAAGATTCTCTTCCGGATTGGGGCCGCAAGACATCTGCACGAGGCCCACTGTGAATTTTTCTGACTGCACTCGCAAGCCTCCCGTCAACGAACGGAGGATAGGATAGCAAAGGCTGGTTTGTGCGGCGGGGGAACGCGTGTCTTTTTCATGCGAATGAAACATCCTAAACCGCAGAGATCGCTGAGAACGGCCGCAGAGGACGTTGAGTTTTTATTTTCCTCGCTACGATTGGCAGCCGTTCGCTGCCTTCTAGTAGAGTAGTGCTACACATAAATGAGGGTTTTGAGCTTGGAGGTGTGTGGTGAAGCAGGGAAATCATGACAAGCACGGTCATCATGAGAAGCACGGGAACGGAAGCCAAAGCGACGGTTCGGGTATTGATCGCAAGCTGCACAATCCCAGTGAAGATCGCCTGATCCCGCTCGAGCCGCTCGATCTCGGGCAGGTCAAATCCATCGACGATCTGGTGCGCGCGATGTCGAAAACCGCGTTCACCGGCCGCCAACTGGGAGAAGCAGCGGACGTTCTCGAAGCGATGGCGCGCGACGAAGAATGCTTCGTCGTAATGACCCTCGCGGGCGCGATGACCGTCGCCAAACAGGGCTTGATCATCTCCGAATTGATCGACCGAGGCATCGTGAACGCTATCGTCTCGACCGGGGCGCTGATGGCACACGGGCTGGTGGAGGCTACGGGACGCGCCCACTTCCGGGTAAATCCTGAAGTATCGGATGAAGAGTTGTACGAGCAAGGGTACAACCGCGTCTATGACACGCTGGAGCCGGAGCAGAATCTTGATGACGTGGAAGAAGTAATGTCGGAAGTGCTGGAAGGCTGGGACCATAACGACGTCATGTGCTCGTACAAACTGAATCACGCGATCGGTTCGTACCTGACCAAGACTGCCAAGGATCAGCGCGGAATTCTGAAGTCGGCCTTCGAGCAGGGTGTGCCGGTTTTCGTGCCGGCGTTCACGGATTCGGAGCTGGGTTTGGATGTGGCCCTCAACAACCGTCTGCGCGAATCGACGGGACGGCACAAGATTCGCTTCGATCCGTTCCTGGATCTCGAGCACTTCGCGGCGACTCTTTTGCGGCAGAAGCGGCTGGGGATTCTCACTATCGGGGGCGGCGTGCCGCGCAACTGGTCGCAGCAGTTCGGGCCGTTCATCGAGTTGCGCCACCGGCGTTTGGGAGAGAATGTTCCCCTCAAGCGCTACCACTACGGCGTCCGGATTTGTCCGGAACCGGTGTATTGGGGAGGATTGTCCGGCAGCCCGTATAGCGAGGCGATTTCCTGGGGCAAGTTCGTGCCACCGTCGGAAGGCGGAAGATTTGGAGAAGTTTTCCTGGATGCCACTGTGGGTTTGCCGATCATTGTGGCCGCAGTTCTCGAGAGGCTGGATAAGGACAAATCCCACAAAGGGAAGGCTCGGAAAAAGATGGCCGCGAAGTAGCGCGGCGAGGACACTCATTTAACACGGAATAAAAAGCCTTTAACCGCAAAGATCGCTAAGGAGTTTCGCGAAGTTCGCAGAGCAACTTCTTTGCGTCCTTCGCGTAGTCTTAGCGTCCTTTGCGGTTAAAGGCTTTAATGCACCGTTCTTAATATCTTCAATCGAAAATCAATACTGCCGATGCGATCACCGTCGTCCATAGCCCGCGCTTGTCACCCACCGCGGACTGCGTGACATTGGCGGTGCGCACGATTTTGTTCGATAGACGATAGATCTGCTTCTTCTCGTCCCAGGAGCGGTCCGGGTCAAATTCCACGTTGAGGGTGGTGGCCAGCATCTCTGCGGCGAGTTCTTCGGCGTAGTCTCCCGCCGCGTCTTCTGACTCTCCGAAGGAGTGGTGCTCGCTCAGGTAGCCATACGTGTTACGGTCGGAGGGAATCGCTACGCCAATGCTTGAGGCCAGCAGCCGGTGGGGTTCGCGGGTGCTGTTTTCGGCGACCACGGCGAAGACGACTTCGCCGGGGTGAAGATATTTGAGTCCCGTGGATCGCGGAACGAGCTTGCAGTTGGGCGGGAAAATCGACGAGACACGCACCAGGTTTTGGGCGGCGATCCCGGCGTCCCGAAGGGCCAGCTCGAAGGAAGTCAGTCGTTCGCGATGTTTGCCGACTCCCTTGGTGAAGAAGATCCGCTTAGGGACCATGTCCTTGCTCAATTCATTTGCCTCCAGAAAACTGCCAGAGTGGGAGAAAACGCAAATCTAACATAGCGATTTGTGAACGTTGGGTGAAAATCGCCCCACGAAGCAAAAAAATCGCGGGAGCCTGGGAAAGCTCCCGCGTTGCTGACCATGGGGGAGGGCAGCGAAAACTCAAAAGACTACTTGCCGGCGACCGAGGCGACCTGGATGGTGTCGCCATTCAAGGTGCCGGTGACCTTGGCCGTGCTTCCGGCCGCCTTATCGAGGGTGCTGAGCGAGGCCTTGTCAGTGGTGTCGAGGGTGTACACCTTGTCGTCGACTACCAAGGCATATTTCGAGCCCTTGTTGACGCAGGCCCGGGTGCAAGCGGCGTCCGAACCGGACATCATGTGCGCCTTACCGCACATGGCGTCGCTGACCTTGCCGGTAAAGCTCTGGGCCTTGTCGGCGGCGAATGCGGCCACACACAGGACTAGCGCCACCAGGAACATTCCACACTTCGAACGAAACCTCATGCAACTTTCTCCTATCAGTGCCGAAGGTGCCCGCTCGGCACATTTTTCAGAAAAGCGTTCCCTACACAGATTATCAGAGAGTGCCCGAGGTTACGCTGCTCGTGAAGATTTTGCCCCCAGCAAAACCGCTGGAGTTTCCTATGTCACTTCGGGTAGAAGCGCTATTGGCGCGAAAGGAATTCCATGATGCGGCGGGCCAGATTGGTTCCTCCGGGAGGGTCGTAGTTGCTCAACACGATGACGGTGTAGGTTCCATCCCAGAACATTCGAAAGTTGGAATCGATCCCGGAACTCGGACCCCCGCCGGCGTTTCCGCGAACATCTTTCTGATTGGTCTGCCACTGCCAGAATCCATAACCATAGCCGTCATCCGCTGCCGCGACTTTGCCGGCGGTGACTCTGTCTGTCATCGCAGCGTCCAACAGTTGGTGGTTCCGCAAGGCTTGAGCAAAGCGCAGAAGGTCAGGGGCAGTGGAGTAGCCACCGCCGGCCGAGTTTCCTTTGTAGCCGAGAAACACCACGTTGCTACGTCGAGGACCGATACCCAAAACGTCGTCTTCGAACCGGGCGTACCCGATGGCCAGATTGGGCACCGCCTGGTCCAGTTCGAAATAGCCGCTATCTTTCATCCCGGCAGGAACGAAGACATGATCGCGAACGTAGTCGAAATACGACTGGCCTGCGGCCTTCTCGATCACGGCCCCCAGCACAACGTAGCCGGCATTGCTGTAGCCCCAACCAGCGCCGGGCTCGAACCACAAGGAATCATTGACGAACAGGGGAAAGTAGTCACGCGGATTTCGGAAGTTCTTCTTCCTTTCTCGCCTCTCCGGCTTGAGCGCTTCACCCAGGCCCGAAGTATGCGTCAGAAGCTGATGGATCGTGACCTTGCTGGCGACCGACGGATTCGGGTAGTCCGGCAACACCGCCGAAAGCTTGTCTTCGAAGGAGAGTTTGCCGGCCGCCGCCAGCTGCCCGATGGCGACCCCAGTGAACATCTTGTCCATCGACGCCAGGTTGAATTTCGTGTCCAGTCGATTCCGCGACTCAAACGACTTTTCCCCCACTCCATACGCTTTGTGGAAAAGCACCTGATCCCCATTGGCCACCAGGACAACGCCGGAGAGCAGATCCCGCGAAGCCGCAAAGTCGGCGTGACGCTCGATTTCCCCGCGAATTTGCGCCTGTGAAACTTTCTCCCTTGGCCAGTCGTCGGAGATGTCTCCCTCAGGGTCTGTAGCTGTGAGCAGGAAGAAGTCGGAGATCTTTCCGGCGTCTTCGAACGCCACGATGCGGACAAAGTGACGTCCCGTCCGGGTCCGCAGCAGGATATTGGCCTGACCCGCCATCTCGGGCTTGAGCACAACGGCGACGTCGAGACCACCGCTCTCGGATTTCATTTTCTGAAAGCGCTCGACCTGTTGATCGACCGGCGTGTCCTGCAGGAATCGCTCGGAAAGGTGCGTCAGGGCAAAATTGCGCAGGGTCCCGGCACTCGCACCATTGATCGCCTGGAGCATCTGGCGCACCAGTACCTCGCTGCTTGTTTCTGCCGGATGGGGAGGGTTTCCGCCGGCCACCCGACCCAAGGGTGCGAGCAAAATTGTGATCACTACCAGGAATGGAATCAAGAAGCGCTTGCAGCTTGCTCTCATCGACCTTCCCTAAGGTTTCAGCCCGTATCGCAGGCTTACGTCCACGGTCTGATCTTTCTCATTCACCGCTTCCTGAATGCTCACCGTCCAATTCAGGCCGGTCGGCAAGAGTTTCCACGAGCTTTCAATGAACCGCTGGACGTAGGAACTGTCGTAGGGATCCGTTTCACGCATCGCCCAGGCATCGCGTAGTTTGTCGGCCACCTTCGCGTCCACCCCCTGAATCTCAACATCTCCGAGGTGGAACACCTCGCCTTCCTGAACACGCAGCACGTACGCAACTGTGCCAGCCGCGTCGTCGAAATCAGGCTCGGGCTTCACGGAGGCCGTCATCCGGCCCACTGTTCCATAGAGCTTATGAATTGCCTCAAGGTCCGCGTTGAGTTTCGCGTCATTGGCAGGCTGTCCGGCTTCCTGATGAATCATGCTTTGTAGCTTCTCCACGGGGAAAGCCTTCTGCCCGACCCAGGAAAATCCGGAAATCTTGTACTGAACGCCGGGCGTGACCGGGAAGGCGACGTCCACCTGGGTCTCGTCTTTTTCTTCGTGAGATACCTTGGCTTGCGGGTCCGAAAAACTCGCCTTCAAAAAGCCGCGGTCGAGATAGACAGGCAGCAGTGCGGTCTTCGCATATGCGATGACAGAGGAACGCATGTAGTCCATTCCGTGCATTTTTTTGGCAGCCGCCGCCAGAGCCGCCTGATCTTCGGGCGCAGCTCCGGGGAACGAGACATCAGCGATCTGAATACTGATGTCGTGAGCCCTGAAGTTGACTGCATCGATCGGGCCATCTGCACCCTTGCCTTCGCGGAGATAGTCGGCCCTGGCGCCCAGGCTGTGCTGCAAGAGCAGGACCTGCAGCGCATCGGAAACCTGGTCCGATAGGTTGCCGCCGAGGGGAACCTGCCCGTTGAACAGAGGCACGTGCTGTTTGATTTTCGAGATGAGTTCGTCATCCGTAAACCAGACGAAGTTCTCAAAATGTGTAGGGACAAGTTTCTCGTTATCCGAGACCTGGAGATCGAGCTTGGTACCTTCGCCGGAATAGGAGTAGCTGTAGGAAACGTCGGTGAACAAGCCGGTCTCTCCCAGTTCCTTGGTCACTTTCTTGAGGTCGTCATCGCTGACAACCTCGCCAATTTTCAAGCCGGTGGCGGCGACGATCTCCTCGGGCTTGTAGCGCTGGCTACCGTTGACTCGAATGGAGATGAGCCGGTGGTCGCTGGCGACTGCCTTGCTTGACTGCTTGTGAGCGGTCTGGGCAGCGAGAAGTGGAGTGAGAAAGCTGATTGCGAGGATCGTCGAGAGCCGGAAACGTGTCACGCAAGTGGATTTTAGCTGATGGAGCCTAGTGGATGTAATTTCGATAAAAGGCGGCCATTCTGGCGGCCGCCCTCGGGCTAGCCGGCAAGATGCAGGCGCTGCTAACGACTAGGTTTGCTTGGCCGTTTCCAGGGTCGAATCGTGGGTCTTCAGTCTCACGGTGGTGTCGATAAAAGCCAGCGCAGCGCGGCTCAGCGCCTTGTCCTTGCGGAAAATCAAGGCCATGTCCCGGCGGATCTGGGCGTCGGCGATCGGAATGATCGAGAGGGTATGCGCCCGGGTATCTTCCGCGACGCTCGAGCGGGCGATGAAACCTACGCCAACGTCAGCCGCGACGAAGCGTTTCAGTAATTCGCTGGAGTCGAGTTCCATCGAGATCTGGGGCTTCAGACGGCGTTCGTGGAACAGATTCTCCAGCGCGTCGCGAGTATGACCGCTTTTTGGCATCAGCAGAGGGAAAGAGGCGACTTCGGCGATCGTCGCTGACTTCAAGTGGGCGAGCGGATGGTGCGGTGGAGCAATGATGATCAATTCATCCCGATGGATAGGAACCACCGACAGGCGGGTGTCACTTACGGGCAGAGAGACGATGCCGAAGTCCACCGAGTTGTCGATGACGGATTCGAGCGTCTTGGCGTAGTCGGCGCGCTTGATTCCGACCGAGACCTCGGGATAGTTACGCTTAAATTCCGCAAAGACCTCGGGAAGGATATGGAGGCAAGTGCCCTCGTTTGCGCCCACCACGATCTCGCCGCGCGGAATGCGCTCGGTTTCTCCGATGGCTGTGCAAACGGCCTTGCGCGCATCGATGGTTTCTTCCGCGTACTTCAGGAACAGCTTGCCGGAAGCCGTAAGGGAGACCTTGCCGCCCGAGCGGTCGAGCAGACGAGCCCCGACTTCTTCCTCCAGCGCGCGGATCTGCGATGACACCGCCGGTTGGGTACGGAAGCGCTTTTCGGCGGCGCGTGAGAACGAGCACAGTCGCGCCACCTCCATAAATGTTTCCAGCTGGTCGAAGTCCATTGGTTCGTTTTGCTACATCACGGTTTGCGCAAAAGTCGGCGGCATCAATCTCGGACTGCCCGGTATTGTTCCGCACCATGATAAACGTTTCGAATCGCAACCATTGAAAGAATCAATGACCGTAGCAGCGGGCGAGGAGGTACGATGGCCGTCACCGAGAGACCATGTGAGCGCAGGGTCAAAAGGGCTTTGGCCCTGCTTTTTTCACAGAAGTTTCAATGCGGACTCCTCACTCCCGACGCTTGCCGCACAAACCGCTGAAAGCGTTGAGCTTTTGTGTGCATAACGCGCTCTTATTGGTTCCATAAAAACAATCAATCTCGATCGCATAGCCGCAGCCGTACACTCGACGTGCGGTCAATGACTTTCCGGGCGCCGTCGGCATTGTCGAAATCCCAATTGAAGGGTGCAGCGTTTTCCGTGGAAGCGCGGGAAGCGCGAAGACCGCCAGCCGCAGGTGTGTTTTGAGATTTCCCATCGTGCCCGCACGAACTAGAGCAGTCTGCGAAGGAGACCCGTTATGGCCGACCCGAAAGCCGTGCTGGAGTTCGCGAAGAAGAATGACGTGAAAATCCTTGATTTGCGCTTCACCGATTTGCCCGGGCTCTGGCACCACGTGTCCTATCCCATCGAGCAATTGGCCGAGTCCTCGTTCGAAGAAGGCTTCGGCATGGATGGCTCCTCCATTCGTGGATGGGCTGCCATTCACGAAAGCGATATGTTGCTTATTCCGGATCCGAACTTTTTCCTGCTGGATCCCTTCACCGAGGTGGCCACGCTGGTCATGGTGGCGAACGTGCTTGATCCGGTGACCAAGCAGCGCTATGACCGCGACCCGCGCTACATCGCACGCAAGGCGGAACTCTATCTGACTTCCACGGGCGTGGCTGATACCGCGTATTTCGGAGCCGAGGCGGAATTCTTCATTTTTGACAACGTTCGATTCGACCAGCGCGAGCAGCACGGGTTTTACTACATCGACGCCGAAGAAGGCCGGTGGAACTCTGGCAGGTCCGACAACAATCTGGGATACCGTCCGCGCTACAAGGAAGGATATTTCCCGGTTCCTCCCACCGATCACTATCAGGACATCCGCAGCGAGATGGTAGTCACCATGCAGAACGCGGGGCTTACCGTGGAGTGCCACCATCACGAGGTGGCGACCGGAGGGCAGACCGAAATCGATCTACAGTTCGATTCGCTGGTGAAGTCGGCCGACAGCATGCTGCTCTACAAGTACATCGTGAAGAATATCGCCAACCAGTACGGCAAGACCGTGACCTTCATGCCGAAACCCATTTACGGAGACAACGGCAGCGGCATGCACACTCACCAGTCGCTGTGGAAGGGCGGGAAACCTCTGTTCGCTGGCGATGGGTATGCTGGGCTCTCGCAGACGGCGTTGTGGTACATCGGGGGATTGATCAAGCATGGGCCGGCGCTGGCCGCTCTCATCGCGCCGACAACCAACTCCTACAAGCGGCTGGTGCCGGGTTTCGAGGCGCCTGTGAACCTGGCGTACTCACGGCGCAACCGTTCGGCGGCTTGCCGGATTCCGATGTATTCGGCCTCGCCCAAAGCCAAGCGCGTCGAGTTCCGCCCGCCCGACCCGAGTTGCAATCCTTATCTCGCGTTTTCGGCGATGATGATGGCCGGACTCGACGGCATCGAGAACAAGATCGATCCCGGTCAACCGCTCGACAAAGACATCTACGATCTGGGCCCGGAGGAATTGTCGAAAGTGCCGTCCATGCCTGGATCGCTTGAAGATGCTCTCGACGCACTGGAGCGCGACCACAGTTTTCTTCTGAAGGGAGACGTATTTACGGAAGAATTGTTGCGAACCTACGTTGAATACAAGCGCGCCAAGGAAGTGGACGCAGTGCGACTGCGGCCGCATCCTTACGAATTCCATCTCTACTATGACATTTGAACGGCAGTCCCCTGATGGGCGTGGGTGGCGGGTGAAAGCAGGGACTGCCGTAGTACTCAGCTCCTCTCAGCATTCTGAGGACTTCTCCCCGAGGTGGTGGCGCTGCGGCTCGATAGCGCACACCGTGGGGTCGAGTTTTTCCCTCTGAAATTTCAGGTAGTATGGAAGGAAGACGGAAATTCCTTCAGGTGGCGCATGCCGAAGTTTGTCATAGAACGCGAGATACCGAACGCGGGGGATCTGTCGGATCGCGAACTGCAAGCGATTTCGCAGAAGTCAGTCGAAGTACTTAAAGCCATGGGGCCGGAGATTCAGTGGCTACATAGCTACGTTACCGGGAACAAGATTTATTGCGTATATCTTGCTCCGGACGAGGCCACGATTCAGGAACACGCGCGAAAAGGTGGCTTTCCCGCCAATAGAATTTCTGCCGTGCGCCGCCTCATCGATCCCACAACCGCAGAATGAATCCGATCTGATCGATTCGAGGAACTGCTTCAAAATATGCGGTGTGGCGGCAATCAGCCGGAGGCTAGAGCTTCCTCGATAGCTTTATCGGTGGTCATCGTCCAGCCCTCCATCCACGCGGCCCCAGCGGCGGTCGGAGAGACGGATTTGCGAGCCAGTTGAAGGTTTTTTCTAGTTTCGCTTGCTCCCCTATGGGCACGGGGGCGCGTAGCACATGGCGTATGGCGGCCGCCGCTCCCGCCAGTCGCAGCGCCCGCTCAGGCTGGGCCTGAGCCGCGGACCAACAGGCAAGACAATCCAGCAGACGTGCCATGCCGCGCTTCTGGCCAAGTTCCTGGAACAGTTGCATGCTTTCGATATAGTAAGTGCGTGAAGCGGCGTAATCGCCGTGATCGCGTGCCAAGTTCCCCAGGTCGGCCAGACACCCCGCCATTCCCCACTTGTCACCCAGTTGACGGAAGGTGCTCAGACTCTCCTGGTAGAGCACACGCGCAGCTTCATCATCGCCTTGCTCGCGGACCACATCGCCTTCGTTGTCCAGAGACCATGCCATGCCGGTCCGATCTCCGAGGTCGCGAAAAATCCCGAGGCATTCCTCGTAGAGCTCTCCCAGAAGCTTGACGACGCTGGCCAGATTGCTGACAGAGCGGGCCTCGACCGCGCGGTCGCCCAAGCCTCGCCAGACCGCAAGGCTTTGCTCGAGCAGCGGCCGAGCAGCGGCGAGATCGCCGCGGTCGCGGAAAAGAACCGCCAAGGCGTTCAGCGCGATTGCCACGCCACGGGTGTCATCCAACTCGCCAGAGATCGCCAGGCTCCTCTTCGGCCAGCGGAGTGGCCGCGGAGTAGTCGCCTTGCTCCCCAGCCAGGACGCCCGCCGCAAAGAGCACGCGGGATCGTGCATTCGAGCGCTTGGCAGTCTCAAGCCGAAGCAGCTTTCCTAACCGGTCGCGGCCTTCGGTGAGATGCTCGCGCATGTCCCAGAACTGGAAGAGCGCGGCTCCAAGGCGCAATCCCCAATCCGCGTTACCGATTTGCGTGAGCCATTCCAGCGCCGCGCGAAAATTATCGTGTTCTAACTCGAAGAATCGAACCCACTCTGTGTTCGCGGGGTCCGAGGCCTGAGATGCAGAGTCTTCCGCCAGCACCAGGCAAAATGCAGCGTGAGCGCGTCGGGTTGCTTGGTCCTCGCCGCTGGCGGCGAGACGGTCCAACCCGTACTCGCGAATCCTGTCGAGCAGGACAAAACGCGTTTCGCCTCCCCCCGCTTCAATCTGCTGGACCAGGCTCTTATCCACCAGCGAGGCCATGCCCTCGAGCACATCAAGTTCGAGATCGCGCCTGGTATTGCAGACGGCCTCGACTCCTTCCAGGGTGCAGCCGCCAACGAACACCGAGACCCGGCGGAACAGCATTTGCTCGGCAAGGCTCAGCAGACCGTAGCTCCAGTCGATGGCTCCGCGCAGGCTCTGTTGCCGCTCGGGGAGATCTTTGGCGCCACCGGTGAGCAATTGCAACCGGCTCTCCAGCCGAGCCTGCATGGCCGAAGGCGAGAGCAGTTTGATGCGTGCGGCTGCCAGTTCAATGGCCAGTGGCAGCCCGTCGAGGCGGGTACAAATGGTGGCGACTGCGACGGCATTTTCGTCGGTAAGCTCGAACGCGGGTCTCACGGCACGCGCGGTCGGGGAACAAGCTACCGCCGGATTTTTCGCGAGTGCTGGCAGAGATCTGCTGCGAAGATTCGGCAGCGCGAGCGGTGGAACGGGAAATTCGCGTTCCCCGTAAATGTGTAGTGGGGCACGGCTGGTCACCAGTATTTTTAGCTGCGGCGTCATGCTGAGCAGTTCCGCGACCTCCGTCGCTGCCGGCAGCAAGTGCTCGAAGTTGTCGAAGATCAACAACAGGTTCGCGCGCAGGTCCTGGAGATATTCCCTTATGGTCTGCATAGTGACCGGGCGACCTGTTTCCCCAATACCTAGCGCTTGCGCAATGGTCGGAGGAATCAGCGAAGCGTCCCGTACGCTGGCGAGAGGTACAAAACATACGCCGCCGCGAAAGTGGCGGTCGACCTCGCTTGCGACCCGCAGACCGAGCCGGGTTTTTCCAATGCCCCCGGGCCTGTGAGCGTGACCACATGCACATCGTCGCGCAACAGCAATTCCTTCACATTTGTGACCTCGCGTTTGTGACCTCGCGGTCGCGGCCAATCAGAGTTGTTCGCTGGTTGGGAAGGGTGCTCAGCCGGGGAACAGCGTGTCTGGAAGGCACTTCCGAGAGCCGGCCCCGAATGGTTGCCAGATCGCGCGCCAAGTCGCGGGTCGATGCGAAGCGATCGCTAGGATCTTTGGCCAGACAGCGGTCGATCAGCCAGCATAGCGGCGCAGGGGCCTGCGGGTTCAGTGATGCGGCGGGTTCCGGATCATCGCGAAGAATCGCCGCCAGAGTTTCCGCCTGGCTTCGTCGCTGAAAACTGCGCTTACCAGTCGCCATCTCGTACACAACTAATCCAAAGGAAAACTGGTCGGAGCGGGAATCCAGGGGCAAGCCGTTCGCCTGTTCCGGAGACATGTATTCGGCGGTGCCCATGATCGTTCCCGGGATGGTCGGGGAAGCTTCCAGGGTGAAGGCATCCTGGAACTGGCCCAGCACCGGATTGATGAGCTTGGCAAGTCCGAAATCGAGGATTTTCACGAAGCCGTCGCGAGAGACCATCAGGTTCTCGGGCTTCAGGTCGCGGTGCACGATGTGATTTTCGTGGGCTTTTGCAAGGCCGTCCGCAATTTGCGCGGCGAGGTGGATAGCCTTCTGCAAGGGAATGGCGCCTCCGGTGAGCATTTCGCGCAGAAGCACTCCCTCGACAAGCTCCATGGCGATGTAGTAAGTACTATCGACTTGCCCCAACTCGAAGATGGTGACGATGTTTGGGTGGTTGAGCGCTGAGGCAGAGCAGGCTTCGCGTTGAAAACGATCCAAGTCTTGCTGGTCAGACGTGAGCCTGCTGGAAAGAACCTTGATGGCCAGGTCACGGCCGAGGCGTGTGTCGCGTGCGCGATACACTTCTCCCATACCACCGGACCCGAGTGAGCCGAGGATGTCGTACCGGCCGAAGCGAGTGCCAGGAGAGAGCGTCAGCGATTCGGTTTGAGCGGGCGCGGATGGGCCCCGTGTGGTGAACAACTCGTCCATGGATCGCCTCGGTTCACGCGCGGTGCCAAGGGCCCCACGCTGCGAAGAGCTTAAGAATAACCAATTTTTCGGAGGAGTTATGGACGTTCGATCGCTGCAGCGCCCGCTCAAGGAGCAGTACCGCCGCGATCCGGGCAGTTCGCGCATTACATTGACCGCCAAGGGCGCGGAGACCGCCACTCCGATGGCCTGCTCAGTGGACTTGGGACGAGCGATCTACCAGGCCGAAGCCCATACAGGAGTGGGTGGAGCAGGGACGGCGGCTTGTTCCGGCGATCTGCTGCTGGGCGCGCTGGCCGCTTGCGCCCAGATCACCTGCCAGTTGGTTGCGGTGGCGATGGGGATTCCCACTCGGCACGTTGAAGTTACGGTGAGCGGCGATCTCGACCTGCAAGGCACTCTTGGAATTTCCAAGGAAGTCCCGGTCGGCTTTGAAGCAATTCGAGTGCAGTTCGCTATTGACGCGCCCCAGGCTACGCCGGATCAAATGCGCGCCCTTCAGGAGAAGACGGAGCAGTACTGCGTCGTCATGCAAACCCTGGCTCGTCCACCTGTCATAAAAACGGAGTGGGCTCACTCCTGACGGCTCTGCCAATCGAAATCCCAGGCCACGATGGGACACCGGAGGGCGTGCACGGCCGATCCGTCCTATCGCGTTCGCGATCCCTCACGGTAGAATGGCGCGCTCTTCCAATTGGGCTGGGCCGGCGCACGCTTGCGTGACTCCATCGGTCGACCCGTTTCCCAAGAACAGTGAGACAAATCGCGGTTCCCGGAGCTTGCATGAAACGTGTGCTGATCGTGGTACTCCTGCTCGCCATGGGTGGCGCGGCAGTTGCCCAAAAAAATCCATCCTCGGCGGTAAACGGAGGGCGGCGATTTTTCCCGAAAAATTTCATCTGGGGCTATAGCCAGTTTGATGTGGCCCCTCCGCACAACGAGCCCGATCCGAATTTGTGCGCGGCCAATGCGGGGCAGTTCGGTGGCAAAGATGCGCCCTGTAATGCGTTCGCACGCTATCTGCTGTCGGGATACGTAGAAGTACGTCCCTTCGCGCGTACTCCACTCCGGCGCTTGCTATTCTTCGGCGCACCGACGTTCGTCTTCGGCAAGAACATTCCGCAGACGCTTTACACCTGGTCGCCAGCCGCCATCGGATGGGAGCGCTCCTGGGGCGCGGGCATCGAGATTACCCGCGGCTTCGAGTTGCGCGTGACGCAGCACTTCCTGTTTCAACGGTTCGGATCGCGTGACCGCTACCTCGGACCCGCGGATCTCGGTACCAACGGTCCGTGGGGACGCTACAACGTGATCGGAGTGCGGAAGTACTTCGGACATCGCGAGCCGGATTGAGGAGCTTAGGCTTGGCCGGAGGTGGTCAGTGCCTGGAAGGCGTCTTCCAGACTGGGAAAGGTCAGGAACAGGGGTTCCACTTTTGTGATCTGAAACAACTTGGCCACGCGTTCATTGACGCCGGTCAGTACGACTTGCTGTCCAGCCTTGTGGCTGGAAACGTAGGTACCCACCAACGAGCCCAATCCGGCCGAGTCGATGTACGGAACCTCCGTCAGGTCAAGGATCAAGGTCGGAGTAGTTTCCCGGCGGATCGCATTCTGGAACAGGTGCAGATTATCGTAGGTAAGAGGTCCCCGCAGGCGGAGTACACCCTGCCCTTCGAATTCCGGGAAGACTCGCTCCACGACCAGTTCGGCGTCCATGCGGCAACGATTGTATGGTAGTAAGGGCGAGTTTCAAAGGAAAGAACAATGGCACTTTTCGGTTATATGCCCGATTGGCGCAGCACGGTACAATAAACAACTTATGCTTAAGTCCCTGAAGTGTTTCCACAAGCCGTTGTTGGTGGGGTTCGTTGCCAGCAGCATGATTCTATGTTCCGCACAGACCGCCACCACGCCTTCGGCCACCAAGACTACTCCGAAGAAGTCGACCACCCCTTCCGGTAAGACTGCCACTTCCACCAAGACCACGGCCAGCAAACCAGCAACCAAGTCCCCGGCGGGACCCCTTACCACCGATAAAGACAAGACAAGCTATGCCATCGGACTGGATTTGGGCAACAAACTGAAGAGCCAATCCATCGACGTGGATACCTCGATCCTCGTGCGCGGGATGAATGACGGGATCTCGGGCGCAAAGCCGGCCATGACCGACGAAGAGATGCGGGCTTCGCTGACCGCCTTGAGCACGCAAATCCGCGCCCAGCAGACGGCTATGCTGAAGGATTTGACCGAGAAGAACAAGGCCGAAGGGGATGCCTTCCTACTGGACAACAAAAGCAAGGAAGGTGTCGTCGTTCTGCCCAGCGGTTTGCAGTACAAGATTCTCAAGGCCGGCGATGGACCCAAGCCAACGGCGTCCGACAGTGTGGTTTGCAATTACAAAGGGACGCTGATCAACGGCAAGGAATTTGATAGCTCCTACAAGCGCGGCCAACCTGCTACGTTCCCGGTGAGCGGTGTGATCAAAGGTTGGACTGAGGCATTGCAGTTGATGCCTGTGGGCTCGAAGTGGCAACTCTTCATTCCGCCCGACCTGGCGTACGGCGAGCGCGGCGCAGGTGCTGATATCCAGCCGGATTCCACGTTGATCTTTGAAGTGGAGTTGATGTCGATTGCGGCGAAGGCTCAGGACAAGGCGCCAGAGAAGGCCCCGGAGACACAGCCAGACAAGAAGTAGGCCATCTGCGATTGTGCACGGAGAGCCGGGCGGCCCCGCCCGGCTGAACGGGCGACACTGTTCTCAACCTTACGCCGGCTTTTTCGCGCGGAAGTTCTCCAGGCACTTCTTCACGGTCTCTAGCTCGGAGAGGCGGCTGCCCTCCTGCTCCACGAGGTAGTACTCCACTCCACCTACGCTTTCGGCGGCGGCGAAAATGTTGGCCCAGGGTGCGACGCCCTCCGAAAATAAGACTTTGTATCCCTTGTCCGCATCGGGCGACCAGTCCTTGCAGTGGATGGAACGGATACGTCCGGGGTTGGCTTTGATCCAGGCCACCGGATCGCTGCCGGCTTCCAGACACGTGCCCACATCCAACTGCAGCATGATCGATGGCTTGGTATTCTTCGCCAGAATTTCCATCGGACGCTGACCTTCGGTCCCTGTGAATTCGGCCTGGTGATTGTGATATCCGACTTTCAGGCCGGAGGGTTCCAGCTTGTCCGCGGCCGCATTCAATTCATCGGCCACACCCTTCCAGCCGTCAGGCTCGGGTTTCGGGTCCGCGTGCGCCAGCACGACGTACTTGCATCCCAGAATCTTGTTCCGGTCGCGCGTGCGATTGATCTTGTCGGCGGCGAAGGACTCTTCGCCGTTGTGAGTCGAATAGCAGCGGATCCCGAGGTTATCCATGAGCTTGCGCATCTGCTTGGCCTGGCTCTCGGTCCATTCAGAGTACGGCGCGTAAAACTCGACACACTGGTATCCCATTTCCGCTACTGCCCGAACGGTTCCTTCCAGATCTGTCTTCAATATCTCGCGAACAGAGTAAAGTTCGAGGCCGACAGGAATCGACTTGGAGGCGCCGCGAGCCAATGCCCAAGGCAGCAAGGCCGACATCGCTACGAAAGAACGGCGGGAAAGTGCAGTCATGGAGGGAATCCTTCCCGATAGGTTTTTGGTTGCGGTTCACTATAGCAGCTCTCAGGTCTTGAGAACTCGCTGGAAACACTCCGGTTCGGTGCAGGCATAGGTGACGTGATTGCGCTGGCGGTCGAGACTGATGATAAACATGGGACGGCCGTGAAAGTCGCAGCGGGGTTGGTCGGGGGCGATGGCCGGGGGCTGGTTTCTTTGCGGGGTGACGTATCCCACTCGCTCGCCAAAACAGCGCCCGCAGAACTTGTCGGTGCAACGGAAAAAATCGATGGAGTAGTCAGCGTTGTAGGGAGCGATGCAAGCTTCCATGGTCCGAAAATGTTTGTCACAAAGGGGGAGGATGTCCGTCCGCATGACTGTGGCGAGTGTAGCATTGGCGCCGGGAAGGAACGAACGTGGGTTGGTAGCGAGGACAAAATGGTTTAGCGTGCGATAGCGCGCGGCCTTCGCTGCGCCGACGACGCGCGGGACAGCGGCGCTCCATAATCACACCAGTGTCTTTCTTAGTTCTCTGCGCAGAATTTTTCCCGACGGGGTTCGCGGCACGGCTTCCACAAAGTGGATTTCGCGGGGCTGCTTGTAGTGTGTGAGACGGTCGGCGACGAAGCCGCATAGGGTGCGCTTCATCGTCTCGTCGGAAACCTGGCCTTCCCGCAGGACTACAAAGGCGCAGGGAATCTCGCCCGCTTCTAAGTTGGGACGAGCGACCACTCCACAATCGCGCACCGCCGGATGCTCCATCAAAACCGCCTCCACCTCTGCAGGCGCTACGGGGAAGCCCTTGTACTTGATCATCTCCTTGCTACGGTCGAGCACGAAGAAGAAGTCATTCTGGTCGCGGCACACCACATCACCGGACCAGTACCATCCCTCGCGCAGAACCGAGGCGGTCGCCTGCTGTTCCTTCCAGTAGCCCAGCATGAACTGCGGGCCACGCATGACCAGTTCTCCCGGCGACCCGGGAGCGACTTCAACGTCGTTGGCATCGAGCACGCGGCATTCGGTCTGCACCAGTGGCTGACCAATGGATTCCGGCTTGTACAGTTCCGGCTGCAGATAGCCGACGTGCGTGACCGGCGAGGCTTCCGTCATCCCATATCCCTGACACACCAGAATTCCGGTGAGCCCGGTGAAGCGCCGAGCGAGTTCCGGGGGTAGCGGCGCTGCCCCGGACTTCACCCAGCGCAGGCGGTGATCCCTGGGGAATTGTCCTACTTCAGCGGCCTGAGTTAGCGCGTTCAACGCGGGCGGAACCACAGGCATCGTGGTAACGCCTTCGGAAACGAGCAGGGCGCCGAGTTGCTGGACGTTGAAGCGCGGCATAAGCAGCAGTGTGCCGCCGAGAATCAGGATCGGGTTCAGGCCGACGTTGAGTCCGTAAATGTGATAGAGCGGCAAGAAACAGAGCAGCGTGTCGTCGCCGCGGATGGCGGTTCCGTTAGGGCCGACGAGTTGGTAGACGTTCGCGATCAAATTGTGGTGAGAAAGCATCACGCCCTTGGGCAGTCCGGTGGTGCCGCTCGAGTAGGGAAGTGCCGCTAAGGTTTCGTGCGCGGGCTTGTCCGGAGTGGGTAAAGCCGCGCTCGAACCGCGCAACAGACCGGCAAAAGATTCGGTGCCACTGGTGTGCCGGCGCGTGGTGTAGACGCGCCGCAGGTTGGGCAATTCCGCGAGATTGATGCCGCCGAGAATCGCGGCGTCGGTGACCAACATGGCAGCGCCGGAATTTTCCAATTGGTAGCGAACTTCGCGCTCGCGATAGGTGGGATTCAGAAGTGTGGGAATTCCGCCAGCAAGAGTTGCCGCGTGGTAGGTAGCGGCAAACTCCCACGAGTTCGGAAGAAAGATGGCCACAACCTCGCCCGGCCTGAGGCCAGCAGCGACGAGGCCGCGGGCCACGCGTTCCACGGTCTCGCCATATTCTGAGTACGTGAAGCGGCGGCTCGCGGACGCGTCAATCAACGCCGTTTTCTGTGCGAACTTGCGGCAGGAGTCGAGAATGACATTGTGTAGAAACAGCCCGGACGGGTCGGCGTACAGTTGGGTGCGCAACATGGGCGGCTCGATTTTAGCCGAAAGGCGAGGCCTGGGGAGTAGAAGAAGGCCGGAATCGCTTGGAGGGACTCGGAAGTCGGTCGCTTGCTCTACGGGAATGAAAAATGGTGAAACGTGCCGGACGGTGAGGGATCTAGCTGGCCAGCTTCCTCAGAAATTCACGCTCGTCCATGCGGTACTTGAAGGCCTTGCGGCCGTCGATGAAGACAACTGGAACTTCGTCGTTGAATTGCCGCCGAAGCTGCTCATCGGCATCGACGTCAACTTCGCGCCACACGAAGCCGCCTCGGCGTGCGAGCTTGACGATGCTCTCCTTCACGATTTCACACAGGTGGCAACCCTTGCGTGTGTAAACCAGGACTTGGCGGGGTACGTCCATCAAGCGGGAGTGTAGCAGTTTTTGTGCGTTTTTCAAGCAAACGACTGCCCAAAATACCCCAGCGGCTGGGGCAAGAACCCAAGAAACGCGGAACAAACGACAATCGGGAGACGTGGTACGGACGTACCCATGGCGGCCCCGCCGAACTGGGGCAGAATGTGGAGCGACCAGTGGGGTAAGTCACGCCCATCATGCCCGAAACCATCCTGATTGCCGACGATCACGAGTCCAGCCTTTCGGCGCTGGAGGGCCTGTTGCTGCTTGAAGGCTTCGAAGTCAGGACAGCGCCCGATGGAGAGGCGGCCCTGGCGGAATTTCGCCGCGCCCGGCCCGACCTGCTGCTGCTGGACGTCATGATGCCCCGAATGACGGGTCTTGATGTTTGCCGGTACGTCAAGAGTGATGCCGACACCCGATTGGTCCCGGTGATTCTGGTCACCGCTCTCAGCGCGACCGCAGACCGGGTTGCTGGCATCGAGGCGGGTGCCGATGATTTTCTGACCAAACCGATCGATCGCGAGCAACTGCTGGCGCGCGTCCGTTCGCTGCTCCGGCAGAAGGCTTATACCGACGAGCTCGATCGGGCGGAATCCGTCCTGTTTGCGCTGGCCCGTAGCATCGAAGGCAAAGACCCCTATACCGAAGGTCATTGTGAGCGTCTTGCCGAACTCTCGGCTCGCTTGGGGGAATTCATTGGCCTGGAAAACGCGCAGATCAATGCACTGCGGCGAGCCGGTGTCGTTCACGACATTGGCAAAGTGGCCGTGCCCGATCACATCCTGTTGAAGCGGGGCAAGCTCACCGCCAAAGAACGCAAGTGCATGCAGCGCCATCCCGTGGTCGGGGAACGGATCTGCGCCCCGTTGAAGTCATTTCAGCTGGTCCTACCCATCATTCGCCACCATCATGAAAGGCGGGACGGTTCGGGCTATCCAGACGGCCTGAAGGGCACTGCCATTCCAATTACTGCACGGATTTTGCAGGTTGTGGACGTCTACGATGCCCTGACCACCGCCCGTCCCTACAAGAAAGCCTTGCCTGCGGCTGAGGCACTCGCAATCATGGAAGACGAAGTGAACCGGGGTTGGTGGGATCCCGAGGTGTTCGCTGCGTTTACCGAAATGATCGGACAGGAATCGGTCCCGGAACCGCAGCCACGTGCTCTGGTCCGAGCCGCTGCTGCGGCAGCTGGTGACTGAGCCTCCTCAAATAATGCCTTCGCGTACTCGGCGGAGAAATTCCTGGGCTTCGTCCTGCGCCTGCTTGAGTATCGCGGTCTGCTGCCGGAATTCCAGGCTGATTTCCTGCAAAACGAGATCCGCGGCGTCCTTGGGCTTGTATCCCCGCTTAACCAGGACTCGCATGCGTTCCGTGAGACTCGCAGCACGGCTCGAGACATTGCGCTTGGCATAGTCCGGGCAGTTGTGGCCGCGAAACTTTCCCGAGGCGAGTCGATCGAAAGCGCTTCGGGCGTCGGGGTCTTCCAGAAGCGTGGGGATCGCGGAATTCCACTCGCAGTCCGAACAGATCCAACCGTGAAAGTCCGGGTCCGCGACCCACATCATGGAACGTGCCATGCGGCGCCTCAGGGGTGCGAATTGTTGCCACTCCGGGATTGGATAAATAGTAGCTGGTTTTCCGGCGAGGGCGGCTATTGTTCATACAAAATTACAACGACGCGAACCCGCGGTGGGAAAGAGGAACTCCCGGACGCCAGTTGCGAGGATTGCTTCGCAGCGGAGGCGCTACAATCCCTTGCATGCGAAAGAACGTAGAGACACCGCTGCTGGGCAAGGCCGCGCTGATTACCGGCGGTGCGAAGCGGTTGGGGCGCTCGAGCGCACTGGCGCTGGCGCGCGCGGGCGCAGATGTGGCGATTACTTTTAAGCAGTCCGCTCGTGAGGCGCAGCACACGGTCGTGGACCTTGCCGGTCTCGGCGTGCGAGCCTTCGCCTTGCGCTGCGATATCACAGACGAGAAGAACGTCAAGGCAATGATCAAGGAGGCTGTAAGGGAGCTGGGAGGTATCGACATTCTGATCAACAACGCAGCCAACTACGAGACCGTGGAGTTCGAACACATCAGCCTGAAGCAGTGGGATGCAATCTTTGCTACCAATACGCGCGGGCCCTTTCTGGTAACACGCGAGGCGTTGCTGGCCTTGCGCGAGCGTCGCGGCAAAATTATCAACATGGGTTCATTGGGAGGACTGCTGCCGTGGCCGACCCATGCACACTACGGTTCTTCGAAAGCCGCGCTGCACATGCTGACCAAGGTGATGGCAAAGGCGCTTGCACCCGAAATCGCGGTCAATGCCGTGGCTCCCGGAATGATCGACTTGGGTGAGCAGGCGGCCAAGCCTTTCATGCGCCGCATGGCCCGGCAAACGCCCATGCGCAGGAATGGGACGGGTGAAGAGGTCGCAGAGGCAGTCAAGTTTTTTGCCACGGCGCCGCATTTCATCACGGGGCAGATTCTGTCGGTCGACGGGGGACTAGGGCTCGGGTAACAAGATACCGTAATGGTCCTGAAAGAAGGCGTTGTCCGGATCGGAACAACAGGTCGGATTTCCATGCACGTTCTCATTATCGGAGGCACAGGGCCGATTGGCATTCACGTGATCGGCCAGTTAGCCGGCGCCGGCCACCAACCGACCGTTTACCATCGGGGAGAAACCGAGCGAGACCTCCCAGCGGGCAGTGTGTCACGTACATGACTCGCGCGCCGGGATTCCCGTCCTGTACTTCCCCCCAGAGCTGCAGGCCGAACCTCCGGATGTTGTCATCCACATGATTGCCATGGGGAAGATCGATGTGCAGGCGATCGTGCAGGCGTTTGCGGGCAAGTCGAGTCGCCTCGTTGTCGCCAGCAGTGGAGACGTTTATCGCGCTTACGGTCGATTCACCGGCCTGGAACCCGGCCCCGTCGAATCCGGCTTGCTCACCGAAGATTCCCCGTTGCGGTCCGTTCTCTACCCGTATCGCTCGCAATCATTTCCTGGAAAGGAGTGGATGAGAGAATACGAAAAAATCCTTGTGGAACGCACCATCCTGAGCGGCAGCGAACTGCAGGGAACCGTTCTGCGCTTGCCGAAGGTCTATGGACCCGGGACGAACGCCGACCTACGCACCGTCTATGGATCACGCAACCATCCGCAATGGCGCTGGACGCACGGATACGTGGAGAACGTGGCGGCTGCGATCGTTCTAAGGGCCACTCATCCCGCCGCAGGCGGACGTATCTACAACGTCGGGGAAGAATACACCCCCACGGTCCAAGAGTGGTTGCGCGAGTTGCCGCCCAGTCCGCTCCCCACCGAGGAGAGCCCTTTTCATTATGAATACGAGATCGCTTACGACACCAGCCGCATCTGGCGCGAACTGGGCTACCAGGAGCCGGTCAGCTACGCTGAAGGCCTGCGGAGGACGCTAGACGTGGGCATTGCCGAGAGTGCCTGAGTTTGTCATGCTCTGCAGATTTCTTGTATCGTGGCGACTCCAGCGCCTCCTGATCCCATGCCAACTTCGGCCCTGCGAGACGTACTCGATCTTCGCCACGCCCTTCTATCGTCCGTCCTCCTTGGCATACTGATCTGCGCGTCTCTGACCCACGCCCAGCAAGGGCCGGAGGACGGGGGACGCGAAGTTCAGCTGTGGACCGGGGGCGGCCACACCGTGCCCGGCGGCACGAAAAACACGGGGGTATGGAATCTTGGTCTGCGCTACGGATGGATTCTCACCCGCCCCCATGGTCCCGGCTTCCTGAAAGGAAGATTCGAGTACGCGGTCGACGCCGTACCGGTTTTTCTCGTCTTTCAGCCTGCGAATACCGCGTACGGAGTTGGCTTTAATCCGATCGATCTCAAGTGGAATTTTGCCACCCGCAGTTCCGTCATCCCCTATCTTGAGTTGGACGGTGGCACGCTCTTCACCAACCACAACGTCCCCAGCGGCACGAACACAGTGAACTTCACGACCAGCGGAGTGTTTGGTGTACACCTGCTCCATTCGAAGTACAACTGGAGCGTGGAGGCGCGTTACATGCATATCTCGAACGCCGGCCTGGCAACGCCAAACCCCGGCATCAACACCTTTCAGGTGCGGCTGGCAATTGGGCGATTTTTCGGGAAGAAATGATTGTTATTGCGCGGCCGCGGTCCTTGCCACCGGCGTTTCTATATCGTGAAATGAGAAACTAATCGAGACGTTCGGGTATTCCCGTCCGTCCACTTCCACATAGGGATACACGAAATAGTTCAGAGGCGGCCCGGCCTGCGGCGGGCTCAGCTTCAAGTCTCGTCCCATCGAGAATTGCACGCGGTTCACATCGTGCGCGCCAAAGAAGTAGTCGTGCTTTTCCTGGTGTTTCCATGCCTCGGAGATGTCGATCGGAACCCAGCCTGCCTGGTCGACATAGAACTCAGCCCAGCAGTGATAGCCCGGAATTTCGGAGGAGTGCTTGTCGGACGGAAGCGGGAAACCGATTTCGAAGCGCGAAGGAATCTGCTGCGAACGCGCCATCGACATGAAGACGGAATGAAAGTCGGTGCAGTTGCCGCGCTTGGAGTCGCAGGCCCAGAGCGTGTCGCCATGGCCCCAGCCGGTGCCGCTCTTGTCGTAGCGCATGGTGCGAAAGACGTATTCGTAGATGGCGTGGGCTTTGTCCAGTTGGGTGGCGGCACCCTTCGTCTCCTGGACGGCGAGCTGAGCTGGCAGTCCGCTGGTGGGCACGAGGCGGTCGGGCTGCAGGTATCGCGCCAACGTGGGTTGCGGAACCTTTTCCGGATGGACGTCAGCCGCAAGCTTCCCGTTCACCAGTTCCACGTGCTCACGACGAACCGCGTCATAGTCCACGGCAAACTTGTACTCCGTTCGGGTTGACTTCTTGTCCTCCGCATAGAAGAGGACGTTGTTGTACTCGCTCTCCTGTTCCTGGCGGAGGTTCAGATCGCCATCCTTGGTCACGATGGTGACGCTCTGGTAAGCATCAGAGTGGGCTTGGGGAAACCAGATGCGAACTTCCTTCCCGGCGGGAACATCTTTTATCGTGAACGCATAGTGGAAGGCGAAGTGGCGTTCTTTCTGAGCCTGAGCGGCGAGGGATAGGGTGAGGACCGCGGCCACTGCAAGAGATCGGCGCAGCATGGAATTTCCTTTCAGCGCGAGTGACGGTGGTTCAAAACTGTTGGTGGAAGCGACCGACGGGCGTTTAGAGGACTAGAGTCAAGTGAAGCCGCGACCGGAGAGGAGCGGGCGGGGAGCTGGCATGCGGTCTAATCTGCCTTTGTGATTGGAGAGTTGTCAAGGGTTAGGAAGAACTCTTAACCGCAGAGATCGCGGAGGAAATCCGCAGAGGGCGCGAACGGAGTCATAACATAACGAGCGTGAAGCGTCGTGAGGAGTGCCGACCGGTTTTGGACGCCGAGGTCAAGCGGTGGGAGGCGAAGTCTTGCGAGGAACTCGTCTCCGTTTTGATGGATGAACGGGTCTATGAGGTCGTATTCGAATGCAAGCACTATCAGGTGGAAGTTTGCCTACTTGAGAACACAGAGCGGTATGTCCATGTGTGTATCTCCGTCGACGATGGGAGCTTGCCAGCTTCTTTTAAACCCTTAAGGAGTAGCTTCATTCGCGAAAAGATAATGACAGGTTGAGTCGTCGCTAGACGCACCGTCGGATTTGCCTCTTTCTAACGCCACCCTATATTCTTCCCCGTTATGTCCACCCTGGTCGAATGCGTTCCGAATTTTTCTGAAGGCCGTGACAAGACAAAGGTCGACGCCATCGTCGACGCCATGAAGATTCCCGGCGTGTTCCTGCTCGATCGCGAGATGGATGCCGACCACAACCGCTGCGTGATCACGCTGGTGGGCGAGCGTGTGCCGATCCAGGAGGCGGCCATTCGCGGGGTCGGCAAGGCCGCGGAACTCATCGATCTGACCAAGCACCAGGGAGCTCATCCGCGCATGGGAGCGGCTGATGTGGTGCCGTTCATTCCGATTGATGGCGTCACGATCGAAGATTGCGTGGCTATGGCTCGCCACGTGGGCGAAGAAATCTGGAAGCGCCACCACATTCCCGTTTATCTGTACGAAGCGGCGGCCACCACGCCCGAGCGCACGAATCTGGAAAACATTCGGCGCGGACAGTTTGAAGGCATTCGCGACGAGATCGCCACCAACCCGGCGCGCCGGCCCGACTTTGGCGACCCGCGTATCCATCCCACAGCGGGGGCGACCGTGGTGGGTGCGCGCAAATTTCTCATCGCTTACAACGTGTTTTTGAACACGAGCGACGTCGATGTCGCCAAGAAGATCGCAAAGGCGGTGCGCTTCTCGAGCGGCGGCTTCCGTTTCGTGAAAGGTGCGGGTTTCCTCGTGCGTGGACTAGCACAGGTTTCGATGAATCTGACTGATTTTGAGCAGACCCCAGTCCATCGCGTCTTTGAATATGTGAAGCGCGAAGCGGCGCGATACGGCGTCATGCCGGTCTCAAGCGAAATCGTCGGACTGATTCCCAAGAAGGCTCTCGAGCAGGCCGCCGAGTGGTTCCTGCAGGTGGAGAACTTCGATTCGTCGCTGATCTTGGAGAACCGGCTAGCCACGGTGATGGCCGGGAAGCTGGCTGTGGGGGGATTGCGCGCCGGAGTGGAGCCGTTCGTTGAACAACTGGCTGCGCCTACTGCAACTCCGGGCGGAGGCAGCGCATCGGCTGCGGCCGGAGCGATGGCCGCCGGTCTTGCGCATATGGTTGCGGCCATGTCGCGGGGAAAGAAGGCCTATGCGCAGTACGAGAGCGAGTTAAGTGCGGCAATCGCGCGCCTCGTCCAGTTGCGGGAAGAATTGAAGGCCGCCGTCGACGCCGACGCCGAGTCCTACAACGCGGTGATGAAAGCCTACAAGCAGGCGCGCGAGTCGGCGGACGGAGAGAGCATCATCGATGCAGCTCTGAAGCAGGCGACCAGCGTGCCGCTGAGCGTCGCAGAAAAGGCGCGGGAAGTCGCCGCTCTCGCAGCGAAACTGGGGCCGATTTCCAATCCCAATATGAAGTCGGACTTAGCGACTTCTTCTGCGCTGGCAAAGGCGGCGATTGAAGGGGCGCTCGCGAATGTGGAGATTAATCTGGAGTCGTTGAAGGACACGGAGTTTGTAGCCGAGGTGAAGCGGAAGGTCGCATCTCTGAGATCCTAAGTCTGCAAATGCCGAGGGGCGAGTACTCCCGTCACACCATGACCCGTGCAGGTGTCCACTCTGTCACTCTCTGGCTTGTACTTTGGTGTGTCCCCAGCCACCCTCGGCGGGCTTACAATTGATCCATCCCGGGTGAACGCGACGGGCCGATTTGGCATCCAAGTGTGTAATTCCCAGAGGTACTTATGAAGAATTTGAAGACTTTGATGGCTTTCCTGCTGGTTAGCGCGGCGGCATGGGCAATGCCCCTTGGCAGTTCCTCCCGCGTCGTGATTCCGTCGGATATACAGCAGATTATCTCGGTCGACTACCGCGCGCTGCATAACTCCCCGACCGCCGAGGCGCTGAAGCAGCAGGTCCTGCCTGACAGTCTCAAGCAATTTGAGGTCGCACTCAAAGGCGTTGGCATCGACTCCGAACGCGACGTCGACCAACTCACCTTCGCCGCTTACCGGCTGGGCAAGCAGGGGGTGAAAGTTGTTGGCATGGCGCAGGGATCGTTCTCCTCGACAGTCGTCCTGAAACGCATGAAGCTGAAAAAGATTGTGCCCTCGAAATATCGCACTTCGTCTATCTACGCGATGGGCAATGGCATGATGATGACGTTCCTGGATGAAAACACGCTGCTGTTCGGCGATGACATCGCGGTGAAAGGATCTCTGGACGCCCGGGACGGCTTGATCCCGACGCTGGATTCAAACTCGCAGATGGCCGATATGATGGCCGCAGTGGATGGTTCGCCGGTGTGGAGTCTGCTGGACCAGCAGGGCACGCAGAACATGATGCGCTCGGCACTGGGCGACGCCTCGAAAGTCGCGGACTATGACACCGTGAAGAAGCGGCTGCTCGGCTCACGCTATACGATGGATTTTTCCAGCGGCGTGAACTTCAATCTGGACGTCATTACATCTGACTCAATGACGGCGGCGACCATGTCATCGCTGGTCAAGGCGGGCATGCTCTATAAGAAGATGAATGCCACGCCGGTTGAGAAAGTCGCGATCGACGCCTTGACGGTGGATTCCGACAGCTCGAAGCTGCAACTGCACTTCAAGACCGATGACAAACAGTTCCAGGCTTTGATGAAGTCGGACTTATTTGCAGCGGTTTCGAAGTAAGGCTCAATTCAACACACAGCCACAGAGGCATAGAGTTTCGGAATCTGTGCTTCTTGCCTTGTTCCGCTCGGGCTTGAGTTTGGAAGGTATCCCCTGGGACTCTGAGCTGGAAGGCATTGAATTAGAAGGAATGGTGGAATGGAAACAATCTACAATCCTTTGAAAACTGAAATGCTTTGAAGGGGCGCGCCTTCAGGCGTGCCGAGAAACTCAATCGGAATAACAGGGCTTTAGCCCCTGAGGTCGACGGTTGGCGATGTCATCAGAGGGCGATGACGCTACCGAGTAATCCCTTCGTTGGCCTGCCTCTGTGGCTCGGTATCTCTGTGTATCTGTAAAATCAGCCCTGTTTGGATGCCATCGCCTCCCGCTTGGCTCGAGCCCAGCCTTCTTTCACGGACTGCCTCGCTCGTCCGATCGCCAGCGCGTCCTCTGGGACGTCATCCGTAATACACGAGGCGGCCCCGACATAAGCGCCTTTTCCAATCTTCACCGGCGCAACTAATGTGCTATCGCTGCCAACAAATACGCCATCTTCAATCACTGTCTTATGCTTGTGCACGCCGTCGTAGTTGCACGTGATCGTGCCTGCGCCCACGTTCACCCCAGCGCCAATCTCAGCGTCCCCGAGGTAGGTCAGGTGATTGGCCTTGGATCCCTTGCCGAGTTTGACCTTCTTAGTTTCCACAAAATTTCCCACGTGCGCACCCTCGCCTATGTCGCTGCCCGGGCGGAGATGCGAATAAGGGCCGATAATCGCTCCGTTGGCCACAAGTGCGTCGTCCAGGATGGAGCCCGGTCGGACGGTCACGCCGTTGCCGATCTGCGAATTGCTGATAACGCTGTAAGAGCGAATGCGGCAGTCGCTACCGATACGGGTCTTGCCCAGTAGTTGCACGAACGGTTCGATCACGGTGTCGGGGCCGACCTCGACCTCGGCGTCGATCACGCAGGTTTGCGGGAAGAAGATGGTGGCCCCACCGTCCATCAGTTGCCGGCACTTGGCCATGCGAATGAGTCCATCGATCTCCATCATCTCGGCGCGGGTGTTGCTACCGAGAATTTCCGTGGGATGGCCGGTCTTGGTGGCAACCACGCGGCACTTGACCTTGTTGAGCACCCCGGCCATGTCGGTGAGATAGTATTCGCGATGTGCGTTGTCGGTCTTTAGCCCGCCGATATGCTGGAACAGGGGCTTGACCGCGAATGCATAAAAGCCGGAATTGATCTCGCGAAGTTTCTTCTGTGCCGGTGACGCCGACTTCTGTTCAACGATGGCTCTCACTTCATCGCTTTTGGCGCCTTTACGGATGACCCGCCCGTAGCCGGTGGGATTGGGCAGTTCCGCGGAGAGCAGGGTCATGCTGGCCTTCCTCTCCAGGTGGAAATCGCGCAATTGCTGAATCGTCTCAGGCGTGATCAGCGGAGCGTCTCCAGAGAGCACGATGACATGATGGTAAGGCGCGAGCGCCTCGCGGGCGACCATGAGCGCGTGTCCTGTGCCCCGTTGTTCAGTCTGCAGCACGAAGTTGACGCCGGTATGCTGGACCGCCTTGCGAACCAGTTCCGCTTCATGCCCGATGATGGCAAATATGTCGTGCGCCGGGACGACCTTGGTGGCGGCTGCGATCACATGCGCCAACAGGGGCTTGCCGCCCACTTCATGAAGAACTTTGGGATGCTTCGATTTCAGACGCGTGCCTTTGCCGGCAGCCATGATGGCGATCGCGATGCGAGGTGAAGTGGATTTGGCCATTGGCTTCAATATACCGCGAGGTGCGGGAAAAAAGCTTAAACCGAGGAAACCAAGGTGGCCGGAAGGACTCGGGCATTGGGTTTTGAGTGCTATCGCCTGTAGCTGTTGAAAAACTCCCGAGTGCGAAAATCACAAAAATAAAGATTGCGCTACGATGCCCCACAATCGACGTTTGGCGTTCGCCCAGAGATTTTCTATCCCCCAAGTTCGGACCGTTTGGTGCGAAAACGGAGTTTTTCAACCTCTCTAACGACGTCGGCGATGTCAAGGGGACATTTAAACCTATTTTTGTAACTCTGGGGCACAGCTTTCCGTCAGCGCACGCGCACTGGTTGGTTCGAGAGAGTACCCGATCTTGCTTCGATGATTTTGTATCCAACCGCATGGCTCGGGCCCCTTTGCTGCATCACGGTGGTGGCGTAGCCCACCAGACATCTCTTCGGTCACGCTCGATCATGATGTGTTATGCAAACTCCCCTCCTTGTGGGGA
>UEXW01000028.1_pt1 | contig 33816 bp, 31 predicted proteins | sample 4301151 | NCBI WGS metagenome assembly UEXW01 (sample SAMEA4773176, study PRJEB27434) | metagenome | biome: 2259; feature: agricultural soil; material: soil | place: USA | collected 2014-09 | depth 0.25 m | reverse complement strand
GGGGAATCCACCAGTTCGCATCATCCCCAAAAGATTGTGCTGGGTTCTGGGCAGTCTGCCCGCGATCACGGACGCAAACGGGTTGGCGAGCCTTACCCCCCACGACCAGCGGCCTGAATCGGGCACTTCAGGTGGAGATCAAAGCTTGCGCAGGCTCAACCGCCGAAGTCAATTTTCAGCTGCAAGCGCTGCCGCCCCTCAGACCAATGGCTCCCGGGGCGAGCAACGGGACGCTTCGGCGGTCTGTTTTCAACGTCCAGGCAAACCAGCAGGCGCGCGAAGTGAGGGCGCACGACCGCTGTATCAACTGCAATATCACACCGACTGCAAGCGCCTCCGACGACGCACCTGAACAAACGTACCAATCTTCCCTGGTGCTAGACTTTGTTGACACGACGTCTCTTGCGCCCAAGTGTGGCGCGGCCGCTCTCACCCGCGAAGATGCAGAGCAATCTTCAAGAGAAGGAAAAGCCTGCCTCAAGGCAGAGGACTGCCCCTGCAAATGACACAAGTTGCGAAGAGCTTTGAGACGCATACTCTTTCGCCGTCAGGCTGAAAGCGGGTGAGGGCGCCTTTGGACGATTATTTCTTTGTCCACTGATCCACCCAGTCGTTCACGGTCTTGTACCAGAGCTGCGAGTTCTGCGGCTTCAGCACCCAGTGGCCTTCATCCGGGAAGTACAGCATCTTCGACGGCACGCCCAACCGCTGCAGGATGGTGAATAACTGGAAGCCCTCGCTAACGTCAAGCCGGTAATCCAGTTGCCCGTGCACGACCAGAGTGGGCGTCTTGAAGTTCTTGGCGTACTGGTGCGGCGACCACTTCTGGTACATCGCCCGGTTGTCGTAAGGCGTGCCTTTGAATTCCCACTCGTTGAACCAGAGTTCTTCCGTTGAGCCCCAGGCGGACTCAGCGTTGAACATGCTGTCGTGCGAGACGATGCACCTGAAACGGTCGGTGTGTCCGAGGATCCAGTTGGCCATGTAGCCGCCATAGCTTGCACCCAGCGCGCACTCGCGGTCCTTGTCGATGAACGGATATGTCTTCTCAGCGTAATCGAGGCCTTTCATCAAGTCTTCGAATGGCGCCCCGCCCCAGTCGCCGTTGATCGCGTCAATGAACTTCTGCCCGTAACCAGTTGATCCGTGGAAGTTGATCATGATGACGACGTAGCCGTTCGCGGCGAAGAGTTCGGGATTCCAGCGATAGGACCAGTCGTCTCCCCACGCGCCTTGCGGACCACCATGGATGAGGAACTTCACGGGATATTTCTTGGTGGGATCGAAGTTGGGGGGCTTGACGAGAAAGCCCTGGACTTTGTCGCCGAGAGCGCCTTGGAACCAGAAGGATTCGAGGGGGGACATGGCGACTTGGGAGAGCACCGAATCGTTGACGTCAGTTAGTTGTCGCGGAGGAGCAGGAGGATCACAACCTGCTGGGCATAGCAGAAAGGTGTATAAGTCGTTTGGGGATTCCAACGAGTTGTTCGTGAACAGAATGTCATTGCCATCGGGCATAACAACTATGTCATCCGCAGTGCCCAAAAACATCGGGAGCTCGATATTCTCGCCACTCTTGACTAGGAGTGAGAAAACAGGAGATCTTCCTGCGGCTTCAGTATTGAAGTAGATCCGCGACGAGTTTGGTAACCACGTGAAGGTCCCTACCCAGCGATCAAATTTCTCAGTTAGATTCTTCTTCTCCCCCGTTTTTCGGTCATACAGCATCAGTCGAAACTGATCACTCTCGTACCCCGGCCGTTTCTGCGCACGATAGGCGATGTACTTTCCATCCGGCGAGTACAGCGGCGTCGAGTCGCTCGCAGGATTGTCCGCGGTGATGTTCTTCGATGTGCCGCCATGCACCGGAACAATCCACAAATCATTGTTCGTGGAGAGTGCCTCCATCTCGTCGTGATTCGACGTGTAGCAGACTTCCTGCCCGTCGGGCGAGAAGGCGTAATTGTCCTGCCCGCCCAGCGAGAACACCGGCGCGTCGTAGCCACCCGGCGTGAGATCGCGGGCCGCCTGAATTGGGGTGCCCCACCCTTCCCCGTCTTTGGGGAGGATGGGTGCGGGCACTACGAAGATGTGGCTGCGCTTGCCTTCCTTGTACGCATTCCAATGACGATAGAGCAGCCGATCAAAGACCAGCGCTTTCACCTTCGACTTCTCGTGCTCTTCAATCTTCTTCGCATTGCAGGCTGTCTCATCTGCGGGCGTGCCATCGCATTCCGGATACACACTCGACACAAATAGAATGTTCTTTCCATCTGGCGACCAGACTTCTCCATCGGCCTCGGTCGCGATCGAAGTCAGCTTATGCGTGCCCGTAACTTTGCCAGCGGCACCATCGAAATCCGCAATCCAGATTTGTGATCCACCTTCCTTCGTCGAAAGAAACGCAAAGCGCTTTCCATCCGGCGCCCAGCGCGGGCGATCGCTATCTTGATCGGAAATCAGAATATGCTCCGAACCCACCCTCCCCTCCGGGGCAGGGTGGGGCACCCCGACTTGTGGATTCGCATGGAGAGGCACGATCCAGATGTGTGGCGTTTTTTGGTTGGCGGCCAGATCGACGTCTACAACACTGAAGAGCACCCAGTTGCCGTCCGGCGAAGGCACGGGCTCGCCCACGCGCTTGAGCGCCATCATGTCTTCAAACGTGAACGGATGCTTGCTTTGCCCGAACGTGGGCGCAATGTAAAGAATTGTAAAAATGAGAATGACGAGACGGCGCATGGTGCCTCCCCAAACAAACCGGTAAGTGTAAACCAGTCACAAGCGTGGAAGCTGTGGCTATCAGCACTCAGCAGTCGGCGTTCAGCCCAAAAAGGTCCACAACAGTTTGTTGGCTGAATGCTGAGGACTGAGTGCTGATTGGTTGAAAGCCTAGTACTTAAGGACTACCAACCCCGATGCGAAAAGCCGCACTGCTGCAACCATTCCTCGGCAACCACCGTCTAATCCAGTAGGCAGAAACTGCAGTCTTCCCTACCCTCCGGGCTCCCTGAGCGGAGAGGGTCCGGGGGTAGGAAGGCAGCAGCTCCGCCACCTTCCTGACGCCGGCGGGCCAATTCTTCTACACTATTCCTATGAAACTGCATTTGCGTTCCAGCCCGCGGTTGATGACGCTGATTTCGCTTTTTCTGTTGGCGGCGTTCGCCTGCGCCCAGGAAGGTCCGCTCGATAAATCCGAGCCCAAGGGCATCACCCCGGACGAAATCATCAAGCGCTTCGCTGACAAGGAAAAGGAATTCAAAATCGCGCGCGATGGCTACACTTACCGTCAGGATGTAAAAGTCCAGACCCTTGACGGCGACACGGTGGACGGCGAGTACCGGCAGGTCTTCGACATTACCTTTGATGACCAGGGTCATAAGAACAAAACCGTCGTTTTCGCACCACAAGCCACACTCGTGCGCATCGGCATGACGCAGGAAGATGTTGACGACATCGAGAACCGCCTTCCCTTCGTGCTGACCAGCGACGAGATTCCGGAATACAACATCCTGTACGTGGGCATGCAGCAGGAAGATGAGTTGCACTGCTATGTCTTCGACATTGCACCGAAGGAAATTGTCGGCAAGAAGCGCTACTTTCAAGGACGGGTCTGGGTCGACGACCATGACTTCCAGATCGTAAAAACCTACGGCAAAACGGTCCCTGACATCCGCAAGAAAAAGGGCAATGAGAACCTTTTCCCCAGCTTCACCACCTGGCGCGCCCAGGTTGATAAGAAGTACTGGTTCCCGGTGTACACGAAAGCGGATGATCAGCTCCATTTTTCGATGGGCGACATTCATATCCGCGAAATTGTGAAATATGAGAACTATAAGAAATTCGGCGCCAAGACGAGAATCACGTACGAAGGAAAAGAATTGCCGCCGGGAGAGCAGAAGCCCGGAGAACAGAAACCAGCAGAACCGCAGGCGCAACAACAACCGCCGAAATAGCTTCTGGCTGCTAGCTACTGGCAAACTACCTGCCGGCCGCTGCGATCGATAATTTCGCGAGCCTTTCGGCTGAGCCGATTTCCGGTGGGCTGACTAGAATTCCAGGGTAGTTCCCATCAAGCTCAGTGGCAAACTCTTGTTTGCCAGAAGCCAGCAGCTACAAGCCAGGAGCTAATAAAACAGGTACTTCCTCCACTTATCATCCGACCTCCCCATCAGTCGCATGATGTGTCGGCTGGTGTGCAGATTGAAGGCACGAGGTTCCCGGAGCAGCTTCATGAAGGCTTCTGCTGGGAGCTGATTTCCCTTGCGACGATTGCAGGGATGGCAACAGGCCACCAGATTCTCCCAGGTGGACGAGCCTCCGCGGGAGCGCGGGACGACGTGATCGAGCGTCAGTTCGCCGGACGCTAGCACCACTCCGCAGTATTGGCACGTATTGCGGTCGCGTAGCAGGATGTTCTTGCGGGAGAGCGCGCGCGTCTGGTGCGGGATACGACGATACTCCAGCAGCCGGATCACGGAAGGAACGCGCATCGCCACCCGAGCCGCGTGCAGGAAGTGGCCATTCTCTTCTTCCGCCATGGCGACGCCCTTCAGCACCAACACAATCGCGCGACGGGCGGCGCACACGTTGATCGGCTCATAGGACGCGTTCAGCACCAGCACGGGGGCATGCAGGGCATGGGCATTGCCGTAGTTTCCGGTCGCGACCGTGAGCACACCCGCAGCCGATCGGCCCACCATCGCCCTCATCGAATTGTCGATCTTCGCTCCCATAAAGCTTCACTTAGCCGTGCGCAGCCATGGTCATATCGGTGTCTGTGGCCGGTTCCAATTGCGCGTGCTGCACTTCTGCCTTCAGCGTGCGCGCGACAGTCGCCACCCAAACGCGTTCCGCGCCCGCCCGCCGCAGAATGCGGGCGCACTCTGAGGCGGTCGTGCCGGTGGTGAACACGTCGTCCACCAGGAGAACCTCCCGTCCCGATATCTGTTCAGGATGCATCACGAAGAAGGCGTCGCGCATGTTCTCGCGCCGCTGGTGCCGCGTGAGTCCAGTCTGGGACTGGGTTTCCCGCACTCGTTCCAACCCATCCAAGCACAGCAAGTAGCGGTCGCGGGAACTGGACAGCTTCAGTGTGGCCCGCGCAATCATCTCTGCCTGGTTGAAACCTCGCTGCCGGAACTTGCTCCGATGCAGCGGCACCGGAATCAGCAGGACGTTGACTTGAGCAAAAGACGGCTCCAAGTTCGCCATGACCTCCGCCAGCATACGGCCCAGTACGTTGGCCGCAGGCCGCACCTGCTGGTACTTGAGCATGTGGATGAGCTCGCGCAAGCCCCCCTCGTCGCTGCCGTAGGCCAGGGCGCGCGCGAAAGGAGGCTCCATGCGCCGGCAAAGTCCGCAGCGAACCTCTCCATGCTCGGCGGCAAATGCGTGTGGGCTGATCAGGCGTTCCCCGCAGATCGAGCACAGTCCGCCTTCGATGGGATGGATCGCACCGAGACAGTTTTCGCAGACAGGCAACCGCGAAACTCGAATCAGGGGTTCGCCACAAATGCGGCAATCGGCAGGAAATAGTGTGGCGAAGAGGCTTTCCGCCATCTCGCCGGCCCAGGAAGCAAAAAAAGACCCTTTGGCTACAGTGCTCGCCTGCGTAGCCCGAGTTCGGTCCTCGCTACTGCTGAAGACAGCCTCCTGTCGTCCGGAGAGTGCATGGGGGCTCCAACCAGACGAATCTTAGGACCAGTATAGCGGTGGCAACAGGCTCACGCAATCCGCCGCAGGTTTTCGCCCCCTCCATCCGTTCCCTTCTGGGCACCCGGTTGTTCAGCCGAAGGCCCGGGTGGGACGACCTTTGCATGAAACTTGAACTGCCCCGGATGGGACAGCAGGGGGACTCGCGACGGACGGTAAGAACGGCGATAACAATCCGCGCAACGTGCCGGCCGCAACCCGAGCAACCGCAGCCCGTATTTTTCAAACAGATTGCGAGGACGGGACACGAAACCTTCCAGACTGCCACATCGATAGCACCAGAACGCACTGAAGAAGCGAGGCCAGGAGGCTGGGCTGGTAAGGGGGTTCATGGACAACTCCTCGGGCCCTCGAACAGCCCCAAAAGACACACCCACATCGCTGCAATTCTAGACCCGTCGGGGGGAACGCAAACCTGTATTTGTAAACAGATGTTCAATTCGATTCGACGAGATGCCAAGACGTTCGGATGACGGGAAAGTACCGCTCGCACTTGTATTGGGCGGTCACAGCATGCTAACGTGCGCGGTTCGCGACAAATGCACCGTATATCTAGTTTTACGAGTCACTTGCGAGGGTTCTCATGAGCACTCAGACCACAACTCCGGCCAGGCAGAAGAAGTACCAACCCTATGTCCCCGAAAACATGGAGATGAAGGAATTCACTTTTCGGGCCGTGCTGATCGGCTTGGTGATGACCGCCATCCTGGGCTCTGCCAATGCCTATCTGGGCCTCAAGGCGGGCATGACGATCGCAGCTACCTATCCTGCAGCCGTGATCGGCATGGCACTCCTGCGCTTGATGAAGGGCTCCCTGCTGGAAGAGAACATCGCCCGAACCGTCGGCTCGATCGGCGAGTCGGTGGCCGCCGGGGCAGTCTTCACGATCCCCGCCTTCGTGATGGCCGGCTTGTGGCCGGGACTGACGCGCGATCAGTACTGGAAGTCAGTCGCTCTCATGATGATTGGCGGCACCTTGGGCATTCTTTTTGTGACCCTGCTGCGGCGCGTGATGGTCGAGGATCCCGACCTTCCCTATCCGGAGTCAGTGGCAGCCTCGGAGATTCACAAGGCGGGACAGCAAGGAGCAAGAGCGGCGAAAATCCTTTTCGCTAACATGGGCTTCGGCGCCTTCATGTTTCTGCTAGGTGCGATCAACATATTCCGTCCCAGCAACACGCTGCACGTGAGAATCAGCGAACTGGGGAAAAGGCTGTTGCTGCGCACGGGCACTAATCCCAATGTCGCGACCACGGTCACGGGTGGTGCAACCCTGTTCAATGCCCCTGACATCAGCCCGGCTTATCTGGGCGTCGGATACATCATTGGCCCGCGACTGGCCGCCTTGAACTTTGCCGGCGGCGTGCTGGCCTGGGGTCTGCTGGTGCCACTTCTCACCTTCACCGTTGGCCCCTACATCCAGGCTGCGCAACCGGGCGGGCAGCCACTCTCCTGGGATTTGCTCGCGGGCGCGATTTATTACTCCGTTGTCCGTCCCATCGCAGTAGGTGGAATGCTGGTGGGTGCCTCTTTCACACTGTTCAAGATGCGCAAGCAACTCGCCGTGGGAATGGGGCGAGCGATTTCCGACTTGAAGAAGTCGGCAGCGGCCCATGCCGCGACCAATCGCACCGAGCGCGACCTGAGTTCCAAAATCGTTTTTGCCGGGATCGCGCTGGTATTTGTAGCCATGATTGTTCTGTACCACTACTTCATCAGTGGCGCGGGGAATCTGTCGGGTTCCAGAATTCTCTCTGGATCGCTGGTGGCGGCCGGCGTCATGATCATTGTAGGTTTTTTCTTCGCCGCCGTTTCGGGGAACCTGGTCGGTATGATCGGCTCCTCCAACAACCCCGTATCGGGGCTTACGCTGTGCACGCTGGTAATTGCCGCGCTTTTAATGGTCGTCCTGGGTGTTTCTGGCGCGGGCGGAGTGGCGGCTGTGCTGGGAGTTGCCGCGGTCGTTTGTGTCTCCTCGGCGGTCGCGGGCGAAATGCTGCAGGACTTGAAAGTAGGACACATCCTGGGCGGCACACCCGCCAAAATGCAGATCGGGGATCTGTTCGGGATTGTGGTGGCATCGCTGGTCCTATTCTTCCCGCTCTCCACTCTGGACAGGGTCTACCACTTCGGAACACCTGAACTACCTGCACCGCAAGCCGGCCTGATGGCAATGCTCTCGAAGGGTATTGTCGGTGGGGACATGGCGTGGCCGCTGGTGGTGGTGGGCATCCTGCTCGGGATCGCCATGATCCTGATCGAGGTGAAGAGCGTGATGCTGTTCTCGGTCGGCATGTACCTGCCGCTGGGAACAACCTTCGCCATATTCCTGGGTGGAGTGATCCGCTGGGCAACCGACCGCTTGCGTGACAAGCGCAATCTGAACGACGCCCAGAAGGCTCGCGTGGACAACGCTGGAATATTGACTGCGTCAGGGCTGATTGCCGGCGAGGCCTTATGCGGCATTGGCATTGCAGCCATCATCGCTCGCAGACTGGCGCGCGATCCTCAAGCCAACACAACGTTGTACGACTTAGCGATTGGAAATCATCCGATAACCAGTGTTCTCGCCCTGGCCGCATTGGTGGCGGTGATGATCCTGGTTCCGCTGGCGAATGCGGGACGTCCCGAAGATCCGGCGCCGCCGACCGCCATCATGTGACAGTGTGGCGCGGGCACTCTTGCCCGCGGGCCGGGTCCGAAAGTGCATTAACCACGAAGGACACGACGTCACACGAAGGGATCACTAACAGTTGGGATTCCTTCGTGTTACTTTGTGTCCTTCGTGGCCAATGCCGCTATGTCCCTTGCCGAGAACATCATCCTAGTACGCGAGCGCATCCAGCGAGCTGCCGCGAACGCTGGGCGTGATCCGAAAGAAATCACGCTCATGGCAGTCAGCAAGACATTTCCGGCAACCCGTATTCGCGAGGCCTACCAAGCTGGCATTCGTCATTTCGGAGAGAATCGAGTTCAGGAGTTTGCGAGCAAAGTCGATGCCCTGCGTGATCTTGCGGAAGCCCGCTGGCACATGATCGGGCATCTTCAATCCAACAAGACGGCCAAGGCTGCAGAGTTATTTCACGCGGTGGACTCGGTCGATTCGCTGAGGCTCGCGGAAAAACTGAACGAGGCCGCAAGCAGGGCGAAACAAAATCTGACCGTCCTGATCGAGATCAACGTAGGAGGAGAATCCGCCAAGAGTGGCCTCGCCCCCGCCTCCACCGAACTGGATCACCTTCTTTCTGCAGCGCCACGACTCGAGTATCTGGAATTCAGCGGCCTCATGACCATTCCGCCGTTCTTCGAAGATCCCGAGGCGGCGCGCCCATATTTCCGGAAGTTGCGCGACCTGTGCGATCAGATTGCAGGCCACCGGTTGGCAGCGGTCAACATGGAGATGCTTTCCATGGGCATGTCGCATGACTTCGAAGTGGCAATTGAGGAAGGCTCCACTTGCGTGCGCGTAGGTACTGCGATTTTCGGGGAGCGTTCTCAGCGGCTATGAGGTGGCTCGACCGTTCCTGCGCCGGAGCTCTCTTTCTGCTGGCGATCATCGAGTGCTGGCTGGTGCCGCGCGACTACACTGGCCGGATCTGGATCTTCGGAACTGGACTGGCGATGCTGTTCACCGCGATGCTGAACCTTCTACGAATCCGGAATGGATACAGCGTGCCCGGGCTCAGGCTCTTCTGCATTGGGGCCAACGTCATGATGGTGGTTTTCACGGGTGCATTGATTGCCAGCATCGGCTGGTCCAGGACAATGGCCAATCTGCAGGTTCTGCTTGTGCTGGGATTGCTGGGGATCGAAACCACTTTCTCTTTGGCAAACAACCCTTGATCGCCATTCAGGAAAACGCCGAAGGAGTCACTTTCACGGTCAAGGTACATCCCCGCGCCAAGAAGGACGCAATTACAGGAGAGTTGGGCAATGCTCTGAAAGTGGCCCTAACGGCGCCTCCCGTGGGGGGCAAGGCCAACCAGGCCTGCATCGATTTCTTCGCGAAACTTTTGAGGGTACCGCGTTCCTCCGTTAGTATTGCTGCCGGCCAGACCAGCCGCAACAAAGTCATTCGAGTTGTGGGAATCAGCGCCAAAGATGTTCAAGGTCGATTAATTGGTTGAACGCGGGCAGGAGTGTCCGCGCCACATGTCCACGGAGCCTCTTTGACCCTTACCGAACGCTTCCACGAAATCCGAACTGGCTTCGACCGCCCTTTCTGGGTAGCCAACATCAGCGAAATTTTCGAGCGTCTTTCCTACTACGCGGTGTTTGCCGCGCTCGCCCGTTACCTGCACGAAGCTCTGCAGTTTCCCAGCGACCAGGCGGCCAGTCTCAGCGGCATCTTCGGGGGCTTCGTATGGATCATGGCCATTTTTGGAGGTGCACTCGCCGACCGCATCGGTTTCCGGCGTGCGCTCTCACTGGCTTACTTCATCCTGAGTTGCTCGTACTTTCTCGTGGGATCAATCGCCGCCCCGTGGCTGACGCCCATCCGAAATATAGTCCCACTCGGATTGCTGGTCGGTGTCGTTTTGTTCTTGCCCGCGCTGGGAGTAGCGCTAGTCAAGCCAAGCGTGGTGGGCACGACGGCACGGTGTTCGAAAGAAAACGTCCGCTCGATCGGTTACTCGATCTACTACACGCTCGTGAACATCGGCAGTTTCCTCGGTCCCTTTCTCGCCGGATGGATCCATGAGCACATGCGGGTAGAGAATGTCTTTCGACTCGCTGCCTTGAGCGTTTTCCTGATGTTCATCGGCGTGCTGATTTTCTTCAAAGAGCCCAGGCGAACGGAGGAGCAGCAGACCACATCACTTGGGCAAGTGGGCCGCAACCTCCTAATGGTGCTCGGCAACGGCCGGTTCGTGCTCTTCCTGCTGATCTTCTCGGGCTACTGGATCGTCTTCTGGCAGCAGTACCTGATCCTGCCAATCTTCATCCATGACTACGTGGATCCGACCGCCAACACCGAACTGATCCTGATTGCCGACCCGTTAGTGGTGATTACTCTCACCGTAGCAGTAAACGCGCTCACGCGTCGTATCTCATCATTCGGCGCAATCACCTTGGGAACACTGATTACCGCGGTTGGGTGGGTCGTTCTTGGCGTATACCCACGCGTCTGGACGGCCGTAGTCGCGCTCATCATCGTGGCGCTGGGAGAGATCACGCAACAACCTCGCTACTACGAATACATCTCCCGGCTTGCTCCTCCGGGTCAACAGGGGACCTACATGGGGTTTGCCTTTTTGCCCATCGGTATCGGTTCCCTGATCGGCGGCAAGTTTGGAGGAATGCTTGTCCACCATTTCGGCGAGGTCCAGCACCGGCCCGAGCGCATCTGGTGGGTCTTAACCGGAGTGGGAGTCGCGACCACGGTGTTGCTGTGGGCTTATGACAAAACGATCAGAACTGGGCAAGATCCTCCTGCACGATAAAGCCGAAAACGTTCCCCAATCACTGCGTAATGCAGACCTGATGATTTATGCTTTCCGCCGCAGTAGCTCAGCTCACCATGCCGAAACGCCAAACTCCCGCCTACATAGCCGCCCACATTCGTCGTGTTCTCAAAGACGGCGGCTCCGCACCCCATGCTGAAGGCGTGCAGTGGTTCTTTAAAGAGGAGATCAAGTCCCGCGGCTGGTACACCGCTGAACTGCGCAAAGTCGCAGCGTGCTTTCGGCGTACGATCTTGCATGAACGTGACATGGATTTCCTGTTGAAAGTTGCCGACAAGCTTTTCCAAGGACGCGTTCTCGAGGAAAAAGTCTTTGCGGTGTTGCTTCTCGAAAAACTGGTCGATCGGTTCGGCGATTCAGAGTTCCGTCTATTCGAATCTTGGTTGTCCCGGATCAGCAGTTGGGCCGACCACGATGGCCTGGGGCATTACTTGATCGCCCCTATGCTCACGGCGAAAGCAGCACGCACGATACGTGTCTTTGTCTGGGTGAAGTCCCCGGATCGCTGGCATCGTCGCGCTGCCTGCGTAGCGCTCATTCAAGGGACGCGACGAAAGATGTTCCTGCCCGAGATTCAACGTCTCTCCAACCTTCTCCTCGGTGACCAGGACGACATGGTGCAGAAAGGCCTTGATGGCTTCTTCGGGAAACCGCCAAGGCCGATCCGAGAGGCACCATACCTTACCTCACGAAGATTCGCCCGAAGGCTGCAAGACTCGTTCTGCGAACCGCCTGCGAAACACTGAACAATTCCGACCGTGCCAAGAGACTGATGCGCCCCGAACCCACCAAACCGAGGCGATCCTCTTGACTCAGTTCAAGGATTCGCCTAAATCGTCGCGCTTGTTTAAAATAACCATTTACTCATGAATCTCCCAGCCATTCAGGCCGCTCTGCGCGAACGCAACATCGACGCGTGGCTTTTCTACGATCACCATCGGCGCGACCCGATTGCCTATCGCGTTCTCGGGCTGCCCACCACGCTCATGGTCACGCGCCGCTGGTTTTACGTGATTCCTGCGGAAGGTGAACCCCTCAAACTGGTCCACAAGATCGAGGCTGGCCACTTGGACACACTTCCCGGTTCGAAGCGTAGCTACTCGGGCTGGCAGGAACTTTTCGACAGCATCAAGACGATTCTCGGACCATATCGCGACATCGCCATGCAGTACTCCCCGAATAACACCGTGTTCACGATTTCACTGGTTGACGCTGGCACCATTGAGATCGTGCGGGGATTGGGCAAGAACGTCGTGAGTTCCGCCGACCTGGTCGCGCAGTTCGAGGCCACGTTCACTGAGGAGCAGGTGCAGTCCCACTTCGCGGCACGTGACGCGATCGACAACATTACTGCCAACGCATTCCAGGAAATTGGCCGGCGCGCCCGCAATGGCGGCACGAACGAGCATGCGATGCAGCAGTGGTTCCTGGAGGCGTTTCGTCGCGAACACCTCGTCACCGACGATCCACCCATCGTGGCTGTGAATGCCAATAGCGGCAATCCCCACTACGAGCCTCATGCCGAAGATTCAGCGCCCATTCGCGAAGGCGATTTCGTATTGCTGGATGTCTGGGCAAAGAAGGACACACCGGGTGCCGTGTACTACGACATCACCTGGACGGGCTTCGTGGGCAAGACGCCCTCCGACAAACTACGGGAGATCTTCCAAATCGTCCGTGACGGACGGGATGCGGGGGTAAAGACCGTGCTCGACGCCACCGCTGCGGGGCAACGGATTGCAGGCTGGCAAGTCGACCGGGCAGTTCGCGATCACATCAACAAGGCCGGTTACGGCAACTATTTCATTCATCGCACCGGACACTCCATCGGCACCGAGGTCCACGCCAACGGCGCCAACATGGACGACCTAGAAATCCACGACGAACGGCAGATCCTGCCAAACTCTTGCTTCTCGATTGAGCCGGGCATTTATCTGCCCGAATTCGGCGTGCGCAGCGAAGTCAATGTGCTGGTCCGCCCCGACCGTGCAGAGGTAACCGGAAAAATCCAACGCGAGATCGTGACCATCTGAATGGCGAATCCCACGACCGATAAAACGAAAGCCGCTGAAACTCCGAAGATCGAATCGCAGCCTGTCACGACCATGTCGGTGGTTGTTCCCGCGGTCGCCTGGCTCATCCCGGGTGCTGGACACCTCATTCAAAAGCGCTACGGCCGTGGCCTGCTGCTCATGGGTTCCATTTTCACGATGTTCCTGCTGGGTCTGGCACTGCAAGGGCGCGTCTATAAGCCGAACGGCGGGGACATTCTGGACATGCTGGGTTTCGTCGGCAACATTGGGGCGGGCGGCCTTTATATCGTGACCCGGGCCCTGGACTGGGGCCAGGGCGCCATCGCCCATGCCACCGCGGATTACGGAACCAAATATCTCATCGTAGCGGGCTTGCTGAATTTCATCGCGGTGGCGGACGCCTACCATATCGCCATCGGGAAAAAGCAATGACCATCCAACTCTCCCATTTCAGCGCCGCCATTCTGTTTGCGCTTTTCGCATCGGTGGTCTTTGGCATTACCCAACGCAACACCCCGCGCGAAATGGTGCGCTACGGCCTTTATTGCTTTGCAATGTTCACCGGCGGAGTCATTGCGGCCGGTTGGGTGATGTGGCTGTTGCGGAGGTAAGCTTTCAGTCGTTGGATTCGACACCATCGATGCTGAGCGGCTCGATGCGACTGGCATACAACTTCTCGCAGAACATCAGCCTTTTGCGGATAGCTGACAACTGAGAGCTGACAGCAGAAGGCTGAGAGTCGACAGCTATTCCTCCCACACAAACGCATCAAAGACTCGCTGCGCATCGAATCCAAGCCGCCGGTAGAGTTCCACGGCCCGCACATTCGTCTCGGTGACTGTCAGTGACAACATCGAGAACTTCCTCTTCCGCAGGACATTTGCTGTGCAGGCCAAAAGCGCCTCGCCTACGCCTTGTGACCGATACTCGGGCAGAACGCACACTTGCGTGACATGTCCAACGTCATGCCGCACTCGGGAACATAAGATCAAACCCGCCATCTGGCGCCTGGGCTTATGCATCACGACGAACGACGATTCAGCATCGAACAACCCGCAGCCGGGAAAACGCACGATGTTGTTGAGAAAGCGCAGCGACCCGCTCAGCGTGCGGTACTGGTCATTGATCTCTGCATCCACGTGCCCGCGGTATGCCGCCGTAATGGCAGCGGCAGCGGACTGGTAATCGCCATCCGTCCAGGGTCGAATCTCGAAATCCGGATAAATGGAAGGCGCCGGGCGCGATGGACGGCTCAACGGCATCGCCATAAACAGCCGGGGATGCCGGCGAAACCCCTGGTCCAGAAATGGCCGCGCCACCAGACCCGCTTCGTGTACCAGCAACTGCGCTTCGATGCGATGCACGCCCGGCGACTGCTGCAGAGTTTCGATCACATGCATCAGGAGCCGGCCTTCCACCTCCCGCGCGTCGGGTGACCTGCCCCCATTGCTTACGAATAGGTCGCCAATCACGCCTTTGCTGCCCTCGTAGACGAAGAATGCGTACCCGAAGATACGGCCGCGGTCGATGGCCGCGTATCCTGGCAGGATCTTGGCATCCACGTAGCGCAGGATCATGTCTGCGGAACTGCTGTAGTCCCATGAGAGCAGGCGTGACCAGACCTGGGTTTCGTCGTCCAGCAGGGGGCGTAGATCAACGGAAGAGAAGTGCCTGAGGTCGAGAATCTCCACGGGGCTCCAACAGCACCTCGGCCGGACAGCGCATCATGAGCGGCGCGAACCAACGAGTCTAGTGCTTCCTCCAGTGCAGAGGCAAACGGGGAAAAAACTGGATCATTGGCAAGGCGGGTTCGGGGAGCAAGATACCAATTGCGATCGCACGTAGCATCTAGCCCAGGCAGGATCTTCGCAGCCAGACGCATGTCTCCGTAATCACGTCGACAGCTGAGAACCAGATGCTAGAGGCCAATTGCTAATTGCTGCCTGTCCCCCCAGCCACCCAGTAATACTCCAACCCCTGCGACGGGAACGATCCAAGATGCGCGACCCGGCGGTTCCCCACAAACTGAGAGATCGCGGCCCGCACGTCTCCGCGAGTGACTAGCAGATGTTCTTCGTTCGGAATTTCGTGCAACTCGTAGCGATTGATTCTCTGGTTTCGATAAAACGCAAGCCCATACTCCGTCTCGCGTTTTACATCGAGCACAGCGACTGGCAGGGGTCGCGTTTCCAGCTGCGCCAACTGTAGCGCGAGCGGCCGCGCAGAGAGTCGAGCATCGAGTTGCGGAGCTCCAATTTTGATAATTGCGCCGATCGCGACCACCACCGCAATCAACGTGACAAAACGTAGCATCCGGAGTCCCAACTTGCTCCGCAAGGTCAGACTGATCCCCAACAGGAAGACGAGGGCGATCACCAAGGCGAGGATCGCGCTCGTGGTCCTGCCCGCAACGTCGTGCAGGAAATACCAGACCGTTAACGCAGGCAGTACTGTACAGACAAAGGAGTGCAGTCCAACTAACCAGACTGCAGGAGGACTCTCGTCTTCGGCATGCTGCCGCAGGTACTCGGCTACGAGTAACGTGCCGGCCGGCAATGCGGGCAGAATGTATCCAGGCAGCTTCGACTGCGAAAGGGAAAAGAACAACGCCGGCACAGTGAGCCACAGAATCAGAAAGACGCTGAACGCATCTCCCGTCTCAAAAAAGGCCGCTCGCTCCGACCACCAAGCTCGCACGGTTTCTACAATGCCGGTAAAGGTCACGACCGTCCAGGGGAGTAATCCCAGAATCACGACTGGGATGTAGAACCAGAATGGTTGTCTGTGATGATAGAGATTGGTACCGAAGCGCGCGAGATTGTGCTCGAGGATAAAAACCCGGAAGAACTCCGGATTGTGAATTTGCACCGCCACGTACCACGGAAGCACAATCAGGACGAACAACAACATTCCGGGAATCCACAGGGTGTTGAGGATGATCCGCGGCTTCTTCGCAGCGAACGCAAATAGCGCCACGATAGCGCAGCCCAGAAACGGTGCAACGGGTCCCTTCGCCAGCGTTGCCAGCCCCAGTAAGACGTAGAACGCTGCCAGATAAAACCTCGGCGACGTCTCCCACCAGACATACCAAGCGAGCATCGCAAGTGTGAACGTCGCCGCCAACGGCATATCCGGAGACGCGGCATGAGCGAATCCAACCACGCCCGCTGCCGACGCAGTGATCAGCGCACCATCCAGATGGAATCCTGGGCGTAGCCGACGCAGAAGTAAATAAACGCCCACGACCATGAGCGATGCATCGAGTGCCGAGGGCATCCGTGCCGCCCCATCACTCACTCCAAAAAAACGAAAAGCGAGCATCGCTTGCCAGTAATACAGGACAGGCTTTTCCAGCCACGGCTTGCCCTCCAAGGTCGGAGTAATCCAGTCATGCCGGTCCAGCATCTCGCGAGCCACCTGCGCATAGCGCGGCTCATCGGCCCCCAACAGCCCGAACTGACCCAGTCCGTAAAAGAAAAGGAATACGCAGAAGCCGACCAGCAACAGGAAGTCCGTGCGAGTTCTCTGATTCACGGGCAAGCTCGCGTTGGCTGAAGTTGACAGAGCGGTTTCTGGTTCATACTCGCGCGAAAGGCGAAATAGAGAGACGTGCTACGAACTATTGAGCCGGCTCTGCCGGCCGAATCCACTGCAACATGCTGGCCACCGCAATCGAAAGCGGACCATCCATCGAGCAACCGCTGGCGCATTCGTGTCCGCCACCGCCGAAACGTTCTGCAATCTCGGCCACATTCAGGGTCCCCTTGCTGCGCAAGCTGACACGGTAGCGCCCGTCGGGCAACTCACGGAAGAACGCAGCGACCTCAACATCCTGGATCGAGAGCGCGTAGTTGACGATTCCTTCGCAGTCTTCTTCCTTAGCCTGGCTGCGTTCCATTTGCTCCCGCGTCACCCAAATCCAGGCGAGCGGGCCCTCCCGGTGAAGATTGGTGAGTGCCGCACCCAGCAAGCGCATCTTGGCTGTGGAGTGCGCAAAATAAATATTCCGTGCGCATTGGAAGGGATCCGCCCCAGCCAGCACTAGCTCGCGCGCGAGCGCAAAGGTGTGTTCGTTCGTTCCCTTGAACATGAACGATCCGGTATCGGTCATCAGACCGGTGTACAGGCATGTAGCGATTTCAGGGGTGATCTTGACGCCCGCGGCCCGCCCCAGGCAATACACTAACTCCGCGGTCGCAGTGGCATGCGGGTCGATCCAGTTCACGTGGGCAAAAGGACGGCCGCTGGTGTGATGATCAATGCTGATCAGGAATCGCTCTTCCAGGCCTTCCAAGCGCGTCCGCTGGATACTGTCGCACTCCAGAATGATGGCCGCTTCATAATTTCCATTCACGCGATCGGTCTGCACCACCCGATCCGCGAACGGCAGCGGCTGATAGATGCGCGGAACCGGATCGTGCAAGACGACGTCCGCATCTTTGCCCAGCAGGCGCAGAATCTGGCAGCAAGCCAGCGCGGAGCCAATGGCATCCCCATCCGGACGAGCGTGCGAGGTCAGCACAAATCGAGTGCGCTGTTCGATGTGTTGGAGTACTTCCTTCAGCATCTGTTTAAGCTCGCCGGTTACCGGTCTGACTGGCGCTTCGTTTCTTCGTTCGATTTAAGAGTTCATCAATCCGCGCTTCATACTGCTGCGAACGATCCAGGACGAAAATCAACTCGGGCGCACGCCGCAAGTGCAGCCGCTCGGCCAGTTCACGACGGACGTATCCGCCGGCAGCGCGCAGTCCCTCCATCGTTTCCTCGGCTTGCGCATCGTCCCCTGCCACCACCACCATTACGCGTGCCGACCGCGAATCCGGGGCCAAATGAACTTCACTTACGTTCACCAGGCCGATCCGGGGATCGCTGAGCTCGCCTTCGAGAATCGTCTCGATTTCCTCGCGAAACGCTTCCCCGAGCCTTTCCCGATGGTATTTCTGCCCGCGCCGTTCCAACTGAATCACCTCGGAGTAAAACTGATTAGATTATCAAAAAGTGACCTGCCGGGGAGGAAGTCTTACGGGCAGGCTCAAGATGCAATTCGTCTACAAGAACTCCACAAAGGAATCGGTAACTTGCGCACCACCATTGTTGGCGATGCGGGTCGCCTGGCGCTCAACGTTCTTCATCAGTCCATCGAGATAGTCGCGCGAGTCCGAAACGCTGACTACTCCAATTGTCGCGCGATTCCAGATATTCGCGGCATCCAATTCCGCCACAGCCACGTTGAAATGTGTCCGCAAACGATCCTTCAAGCTGCGAACCACCTGCCGTTTGTCTTTCAGGGACTGGGCGGCTTCGATGTTTAACTCGAGGGTGAGAAAAGCAATCATTCAGTGGTCGGTGGGTAGCGGTTAGTGATCAGTTTCAACGAACTGACAACTAGCCACTGACCACTGGCAACTGTCTACGCAATCACTTCCGCGGCAATGCGCTCGGTGACGAATGCTTCAATCACGTCGCCGACCTTGATGTCTCCGTAGTTGGCGATCGCGATGCCGCATTCCATGCCGTTGCGCACTTCGCTGGCGTCGTCCTTGAAGCGCCGCAGCGAAGCGATCTTGCCTTTGAAGACCACCACGTTGTCGCGCAGCAGCCGAACCTCGGAGTCGCGCTTGATGAGGCCATCCACCACCTGGCAACCCGCAATCGTGCCCACCTTGGGAATCCGGAAGGTCTCGCGCACATCTGCGCGTCCCTGGTAGGTTTCCTTGATGGTCGGCTCGAGCAAGCCGGTCATGGCGCGCTTGATCTCGTCCTGCAATTCATAAATGATCGAGTGCAGGCGGATGTCGACCTTGTCCTGATCGGCAAGTTCCTGCGCCTTGCGTTCCGGCCGCACGTTGAAGCCAATGATGATGGCGTTCGAAGCGGAAGCCAGCAACACGTCCGACTCGGTAATGGCGCCGACGCCAGAGCGCAGCACCTTCAAACGCACCTTGTCGTTCGAGAGCTTCGAGAGCAAGTCCACCAGTACTTCCACCGAGCCGCCAACGTCACCCTTCAGAATGATGTTGAGTTCTTTGGTGCCAGCCGTCTTCAGTTGCTCCGCCAGACCCTCGAGCGACACGCGCGAACTCTTCGCCAGCGCAGCTTCGCGGGCTTTTTGCTCACGATACTCGGAGATACCTCGTGCCTTGTCGCGATCGGCAACCACGACGAACTGATCGCCCGCTTGCGGCAGGCCTTCCATGCCAAGAATCTCGACGGGCGTGGACGGCGGAGCCTCTTCCAGCTGCGCTCCACGATCGTCGAACATGGCGCGCACTTTGCCGTACACGTTGCCCACGACAAAGTTGTCGCTCGCGCGCAGCGTGCCGTCTTGCACGAGGACCGTCGCGACTGGACCTCGGCCGCGGTCCAGCTTCGCTTCGAGCACTACGCCGCTGGCCGACCGATCCGGATTCGCTCGCAGTTCCTGGAGGTCCGCCACCAGGCAGATCATTTCCATCAGCAGGTTCAGATTGGTTTTCTTCTTCGCCGAGACGTCGACGAACACGGTCGTCCCGCCCCAGTCTTCCGGCATCAAACCACGGTCCGCGAGTTGCTTCTTTACGCGGTCCGGCATGGCGTCCGCCTTATCGATCTTGTTGACGGCCACGATGATCGGCACTTCGGCCGCATGGGCGTGATCGATCGCCTCGAGCGTTTGTGGCATCACTCCGTCATCGGCGGCAACCACCAGCACGACAATGTCGGTGGACTTCGCGCCGCGCGCGCGCATGCGCGTGAAGGCTTCGTGGCCGGGAGTATCGAGGAACACAATCTCACGCCCGTAGGCTGGAGATTCTTTGTCCTGGATTCGCACCTTGTAGGCGCCGATATGCTGCGTGATCCCGCCGGCTTCACCTTCTGCAACGCTGGTCGAACGAATCGAGTCAAGCAGCGTGGTTTTGCCGTGATCAACGTGCCCCATGATGGTGACGACCGGCGGCCGTGGCACCGCTTCGGCAGCACCGTCTTCGCCCGTAGCTGCGGCGTCAGCAATTTCTTTCTGCGCCTGCTCTTCGAAGCTGATCACATTCGTGTCAGCGCCAAAGAATCGCGCCATCTCGCTGGCCAGTTCCGCATCGAGCGTCTGATTGATGGTCGCGAACACGCCGCGAGCAAGCAATCGAGCGATCAAATCCTTTGCGCGAATATCCAGCTTTTCCGCCAGATCCTTCACGCTGATGCCTTCTGTGATCGTGATGCTCCGCGTGATGGGCTGCGGCTCGTTTGAGAGTGACAGCCGGGGCGGCGGAACATAGCCCTTCATCGGGCCTTCCTTCACACCGCGTGGTACGTAGCGTTGCCCCGGACGCCGAGACGGCCCGCCTGGACGGCTACCGGGTCGCGTGGCTCCCGGAGGGGCCATCGGTGCTCCCGGACCAACACCCAGTGGACGAGCGCCCGTCGGGGACGACCGTGTAGGATGCATCGGACGCCGTTCTCCCGGACGCAGCGGCGGGCGCGGCGCACCTGGGACTGACGGACGCGGCCGCTGGAAAATCGGCTGACCCGGCACCGGGCGTCCGGGCGCTGGACGCGCGGATCCGATCGGCACGCCGGGCTGCACTGGTTTTGGCGGAGGTGCCTTATACACAGGCCTGGGACCCGTCTGCGGAACAATCATTCGGGGCGGAGGAGTGACAGGTGCCGCAGGTTTCGCTGGAGTCGCAGCCACCGGCGCTGAGGGCTGAACCGGAGGCGCCACAGGCGGTGTGGCAGACGCAGTAGATGCCTCAACGGTCGCTTCCGTCTGCGCAGCAACGGGTGGGGGCACAGCGGGACGAGTTGGGACTGGAGCAGTCGGCGTTACTGTCGCCGCAGGCTGCGCTGGCTTCGCGGCAGGTGCGCTTGCGGGCGGCGCCGGCGGACGAATCACTGAAGGCGCAGGCCGCGTGGTGGGTGGCGTAATAAACCTGGGCGCGGGAGTGGGCGGCGCCGGCGGCTTCGCCGCAGGTGGAGGCGGAGTTGCAGTCGCGGTCGGCGCCGGCGCCGATGGTGCTGCTGTCTTGGTCTCCACCGGCGGACGCGGTGCCGCGGGACGAACCGGCGGAGGCGGAGCCGCAGCGGCCTGCTGCTTCTGCGTGATCAGCTTCAGAACATCGCCCGGCTTGGAGATATGGGATAGATCGATCTTGGTCTTGATTTCGTCAGCCTCGCGCGTGGAACGCGCGGACCGGGCCGGAGCGGCCTCAGCAGTTGCGCGGAAGTGGGCTCGCACTTTGTCTGCCTCGTGGTCCTCGAGCGAACTGGAATGCGTCTTCTTTTCGGTGACACCAACTTCGGTCAGAACGTCAAGAATCGCCTTGCTCTTGACTTCCAGTTCTCTCGCCAGATCGTTGATTCGAATCTTACTCATCCGCCCTTTCCTTGCCGCCACCGCTCCCTAAGTCTTCATAGCAACCTCACGGAGTCAGCGTTGCACGCCGGCCCGCCGCCGATGCGACGAGCGCGGAAAGTCCCGATCATTGCTTTGGTTCGGCGGAGGTTTCTTCCTCTCCACCTTCGACTGTTTCGGCAGACTCATCGACAGAGCCAGGCTCCGCCTCTTCCGCCGCGGCCGCAACTTCTTCGATGGCGCCTTCGACTGGCGCGTCCTCAGCACCCTCTCTCGGAGCGCCTTCTTCCGCCGCAGCTTCCTGGGCTTCGCCACCCTCTTCCGGAGCTGCTACGGCCGCTTCCCCACCCTCAAGGCTGGAAAAGTAATTATTGACCGCCAAACTGATTTTTTCCACCGTTTTGGGGCCAATTCCCTCGATTGCCTCGAGTTGCTCAGGCGTCATATCGGCCAAGGCTTCTACTGTGGTAATGCCCGCTGCGCTCAGCTTCTCGATCAGGCCCTCGCCGAGGCCAACCACACTCTCGAGCGGGGTCGCGGTCTGTGAGGTGAGCGCTGACATCTGCTGCTCCACTTCCTGCCGCTTCTCTTCCTCGCTCTTGATGTCGATTTTCCAGCCAAGCAGTTTGGCCGCCAGGCGAACGTTCTGCCCCTTTTTGCCGATGGCCAGGGACAGCTGCGTGTCGTCGACCACTACCTCCAGGTGCTTTTCAGAAGGGTCGATTACGGTCACCCGGCTGACTTTCGCGGGCTGCAGGGCCTTCTCGGCAAACGTGACCGGATCCTCGTGGTACTCGATGATGTCAATCTTCTCGCCGCGCAGTTCACGGATGATGGACTGTACGCGCATGCCCTTCATGCCCACGCATGCTCCAACCGCATCGACGTCCTTGTCCTTCGACATGACAGCGATCTTCGTCCGCTCGCCCGCTTCGCGCGCAATCGCGCGGATGACCACGGTTCCATCGTAAATTTCAGGAACTTCCGTCTGAAACAGATGCTGCACCAGTTCCGGCGCCGCACGCGAAACTACCACTTGCGGCCCTTTGGATGCCTTCTCCACACGCGCAATGATGACGCGCACCCGCTCACCCATGGCAAATGATTCCAGGCGCGACTGTTCCTTGCGCGGCATGCGCGATTCGGCTTTACCGATATCAAAAATCACGTCCGGGCCTTCCACCCGCTTCACGGTCGCGTTCACAATCTCGCCCACGCGCGAGATGTACTCGTTGTAGACGGTGTCGCGCTCCGCCTCGCGCACTTTCTGGAAGATCACCTGCTTGGCAAGCTGCGCTGCGATGCGTCCCAGGATTCCCTCCGTGACTTTGGGAATCTGCAGCTCTCCACCGACTTCGACGTTCGGGTCGACCTTCCGCGCATCGTCGATGGTCACCTGCAAGGCGGGATCCTCCACCTGCTCCGGCGTTTCGACCACTGTCTTTACCGCGAAAGCGCGGATCTTGCCGGTATCCTTGTCCAGTTCTGCTCGCAGATTTTCCTGCGTCTTGTAATATTTGCGGGTCGCGACCACAATCGCGTCTTCCACCGCACTCACTACAATCTGCGGATCAATCCCTTTTTCCCGGCTCAATGCGTCGATCGTGTTATAGAGCTCGCTTGCCATATAAAAGTCCAACATCAAACTGGAGGCTGCAAAGTTTCAAGGTCGAAACTCCCATCCCCGAAATTCACGCCCTTATGCGTTTGAAACCTTGAAACTGCTGAAACCTTGCAACGTTTCTTAGATCTCTGGTACTAAGTTCGCCTTCTCGACGTTGGCCAGCTCGATTTCGAGTTTCTGGGGCGTATCCGCCGCCGGGCGATGCTTCCTGCGGGCGACGCTCAAATCCAGCACTAGACGGCCTTGGCGAAAACTTTCCAGCCGGCCTTCAAAGTGACGATTCCCGTTCACAGGCTGGCGCGTCGTTAGTTTGACGCGGCTGCCCACGAACCGTTCGTAGTCACGGGCTCGAGTGAGTTTGCGGTCCAGTCCCGGCGACGAAACTTCCAGAACATACGTTCCGCCGGGTACCGCGTCTTCCACATCAAGAATCGTTCCAAACTCGCGACTGAAGCTTGTACAGTCCTCGTGCGTTACGCCCGCAGGCTTATCGATGAAGACCCGGAGCATGCGACTCTTGCCGCCACCACGAAACTCAATCTCCACCACCTCAAGCCCGCTCGAGGCTGCCACCCGGTCCGCAATTCCGCGCACTTGATCTTCGTCAAATGCCATGAATCCAATAAGTTAGGAACTTTGCGCCCCGGCGCATTGAGCTGCAAACTAAAAAGTGGGCTTGCGCCCACTGGTGTGCCTCGCCAAATGCTGGTACTACACAACAGTTCTCAATACATGAATATACGCCGCCTAGCGGGAAAAGACAAACCGAGGGAAGCGCCTTCACGGGGCACCGCAGTGGGCACTATCTTGAGGTTCGGGTGTTCTTTATTGCAGCGCCGATTGGGTTAGCTTGACGGCACAATATGGATTGGCAATCCCGCCGGTCGCCCTGCAATTCTGTCCGTTTACGGAGCCGGGGGCGAGAGTGGAGAAATAAATGTTTGTTCCCCCGCCTGAGACCTGGTTGTCGCTGAGACCTGGTTGTCGATCACAATTCCACTCGTACCTCCAAGCAGGTGGGGAGCGGTAACACAAGTGGAGGTCGGGGGAGCGGAACAGTTGGGCACCGATGCGGGAGTCGTAATGGTTGAGCTCTCGATAAAACCGTCGGTTGTGCTGCCGACACCGAAAAACATTCGGTCTGTTGTTCCGTTATAGAACTCCGTCAAAGGAGAGCACTCGTCACCCCGGGTGTTGTTAACCACCCAAGAGGTCGCTCCCGTCGAAGTAATCAGGTGACTTGCGTTGAAGGGGAACATGTACATTCTTGGGTTCGATGGAATTAGAGGAGTACCCGTGGTCCCCGAGACGAAACCGCAAGCCGACGTGTGCCCACCTGCAGTTCCGTTAATCCAGAATTGATTGTCAAAGGTGCCGGAATGAACGTTGCCAGTGCTGCAACTGCCGGTTCCGCTTCCTGATCCCAAGTCCACAGTCGTATAGGTAGTGGTCGATGTGAAGTTTGCCAGTTGGCGTCATTTGCGACCGCCGGCGCTCCGCCGCCGAATACCGGGCTAATTTTGTACAGATTCCCGTTATCAGTGCCTACGTAAGCCACGTCAGGCGTGTAGTCAACCCACACGGACGAGTTAGTATTGGCGGCGTTCGAGACTTGCACGGTCGACATGCAACTCGCCGTCGTGGGATTTGCACAGGTCGTGGGGGTCGAAGGACTCAAAACCGTGCCAGTCTGGGCCCCGGGGTCGGAATAGCGCAGTTGAGGTTGGAATTCCCGAGCTGCACCAAATTTGCAGCCTAGAAGTGGGACCGCGCCCTCCGTCGACTGAAAGCTCATTTGCCACCACGCGCGCGCTCTACCTACAATAGAGGAATCCTCTGAGGTTGAAATCGGTCTATGATCCATTTTCCCGTTCCTGAGGCATTGACGTTCGACGACGTGTTGCTGCTGCCTAGCCGTTCTGATGTCGTCCCGGCCCTGGCGAGCACGCAGACCCAACTCACGCGCAACATCCAGTTGAATATTCCGATCGTCAGCGCTGCCATGGACACTGTGACCGAGTCCCATATGGCGATTGCTATCGCGCAGCAAGGGGGCCTCGGCATTATTCATCGCAACGTGACCATCGAGCAGCAGGCCAATGAAGTCGACAAAGTGAAACGCTCCGAGAGCGGCATGATCGTGGATCCGGTCACGATGTCGCCCGACGCGAAGGTTTCAGACGCGCTCGAAGTCATGCGCAAGTACAAGATTTCCGGTGTCCCCATCACCCTGAAAGATGGCCGCCTGGTCGGCATTCTCACCAATCGCGATCTTCGCTTCGAAACCCGCTTCGATGTCCCCATCCGCAACGTAATGACCAAGGACCATCTCATCACCGTTCCTGTAGGTACCACGCTTGAGGACGCGGAAAAAATTCTTCACGAGCATCGTGTGGAGAAGTTGCTGGTGGTGGACGACAAGTACAACCTCAAGGGCCTGATCACCGTTAAAGACATTCAAAAGAAGTTGAAGTATCCCAACGCGGCCAAAGACCGTCAGGGACGGTTGCGGGTGGGAGCAGCGCTGGGCGCGACCGGCGACTTCCTGGAGCGGGCGCAAGAACTGGCCCGGGCAAAGGTCGACGTGGTGGCCATCGACAGCGCGCATGGACATTCCACACGCGTGCTCGAGGCCATCAAACTAGTGAAAGCAAAACTCCCCGAAATCGATTTGCTGGCCGGCAATGTGGCGACCTTCGACGGCGCCTGTGAACTGGCCCGGGCTGGAGCCGACGGCATCAAGGTCGGGATTGGTCCTGGCTCCATCTGCACCACGCGAGTCGTGACGGGTGCAGGCGTACCGCAGATCACGGCCATCGCAGAAGCCTTTCGCGCCACCAAGGATGCGAGCGTCCCAATCATCGCCGACGGCGGCATCAAGTACTCGGGGGACATCACCAAGGCGCTGGCCGCGGGCGCTGGTGCCGTCATGATCGGCTCTCTTTTCGCTGGCACCGACGAAAGCCCGGGCGAGTTGATCCTCTATCAGGGCCGCACCTTCAAGTCTTACCGTGGCATGGGATCGCTGGGTGCTATGGCGCAGGGCTCCAGTGAACGATACTTCCAGAACACTGACGAGGCATCTTCGGCGATCCCCGGGGTAACAGACGGCGATTCCAATCGTCTCGGGAAACTGGTGCCGGAAGGCATTGAAGGCCGTGTACCCTACCGTGGATCGGTGGCCATGATCGTGCACCAGATGGTCGGCGGCCTGAAGTCGGGCATGGGTTATTGCGGATGCTCCACCATCCCCGAACTGCAGCAGAAAACCCGATTCGTGCGCATCAGCGGCGCTGGCTTGCGCGAAAGCCACGTGCACGACGTCATCATCACGCGCGAGGCCCCGAACTATGCGCTCGAGTAGCCTGCACTGTGATCCGGCATGTGAGATCAGCTGGTCTTGAGCCTTACGGCCCCAGTTTCGCGCCCCGAGCCCGCGTGGAAAGCATGGCTCGCTGCCGGTTTGTGGCTCACCCTTATCATCATCGAATCATCCAACGCTCTTTCTTCGGAGAACACGGGCCGGTTCCTTTATCCCATCCTGCATTACCTCTTGGGGCTTGACCCGTTTCAGTTTCTCAACTGGCACTTCTATCTGCGGAAGTCCGGCCACGTGATCGGCTATGCCGTGATGAGCATCTTGTTCTTCCGCGCGTGGCGGGTCACGATCGCCATACCTGGCACGCCGCGCTGGTCGGTGGTATGGGCGCGGATCGCTTTCTTCATGACCGTCCTGGTGGCCAGTCTCGATGAGTGGCACCAAAGCTTTCTGCCCTCGCGCACGGGGAATGTCCGCGATGTGTTTCTCGATTTCACAGCGGCCCTGGGAGCGCAGGTGTTGCTTTATCTGGTTATGAAGGGGTGGCAGAAACGCTCAAGATATTCCGAGCCCTCGGTTCACCTTGAACCAGCGCGAGAATCGGCCGCACAATCTACTCCTGGACGCTAACCGGCCGACAACGGACAAACCGTTACGGAGGCTGCGGCATCCCTCTTGACGCATTCCTTTATTTACGGTAATTTCTGTTTGTACAGAAATTACAGTAATCACTACCGATGCCGCTCTCCTCCACCGAACAACGCTTCGTTCTGCACTGGGGCGAAATGGGGACCCGCTGGGGCATTAACCGCACCGTGGCTCAAGTGCATGCCCTGCTGTTCCTTTCCCCGAAACCTCTACACGCCGAGGAGATCGCGAGCACACTATCCGTCGCACGCTCCAACGTCAGTACCAGCCTGCGCGAGTTGCAAGGTTGGGGGATTGTCCGCGTGGTGCACGTGCTGGGGGATCGTAGAGATCACTTCGAATCGGTCAAGGATGTCTGGGACATTTTCCGAATCGTGGCGGAGGAGCGGAAACGGCGGGAAATCGATCCCACACTTCGCGTCTTGCAAGAGTGCGTAGCCGAGCTGAAGAAACCTGCCGCCGGCAGCGCCTACACGCGAGAGCGATTGGAGGAGATGCTGGAATTTCTGACCAGCACGTCGGGCCTCTTCGAGGAACTTGTGCACCTGCCGACCGATGCCCTAAAAGGCATGGCTCGCTTGCGGGGGAGGCTGAAATCGCTTTTCAGTCCGGGAAAGGGCCATAAGTGAGGACGGAATTGTGATCTCTCTCGCTTCAGAAATGACCGACAGCAAGGGACGCCACGCGCGCGGTTGGCTCTTCTTCGATGCAGAATGCGAATTCTGCACCCGGCTCGCGGTTTGGCTGGCGGGACCCATGAGGCGACACGGCTTAGCCGTCGAAGCCCTGCAGGATCCGCGGGTCGCAACACTGCTCGGTCTCTCGAGTGAGGAACTGAAGCGTTCGATCCATTTTCTGTCACCCAGCGGACGGCAACATCTGGGCGCAGACGCCATGCTCGCTGTTGGGCGAGAACTATGGTGGACTCAGCCTCTCACTCTTGCGGCGAAGCTTCCCGGAGTATTGCATGCGATGCGCGCGGGATATTGCTGGGTGGCCCGGATGCGCAGATGTCCTGCTCAGCACCATCATCCCGAATCGAGTTGCTGGAGGCACGCAGTATGAAGCAGGGGATTCGTTTATGAAAATCACATTCGCTGAGCTATGGCGCCCGACCGGGACCGTGGACCGCGGGACTTACGCTCTCGTTGGAGTGCTGGGCTTCGCCCTCAAGCACAACCTGGATCGCTTGATTGCCACGTACTTCTTTCATCGGCCTTGGGGATTTTTTAACTATTGGGTTCCGGTGCGCGACGTTGTGCGAGTTACCGCGCTGAGCCGACAAGACGCCGTCTTCCTGGCAACGATGCTCACCTTCTCGCTTCCTTTCATATGGGTGGGCGCGACGATGACGCAAAAACGGCTTCGCAGCGCGAACCTACCCTCTCAGCTCTTACTGCTGTTCTTTGTTCCCTTCCTCAATCTATTGTTCTTTCTTCTTCTGTGCCTCGTGCCGGAGCGGGCATCAGCAACCGCGCACACCGAAGCACATGGCCGAACGAACTCGCGCCTGGTCCAAAGCCTTCCCGAAAGTGCGCTAGGTAGCGCTGCGGTCTCACTGCTGATCACCGTCCCGCTGGGAGTTGGCACAGCATTGTTCGGCACCCTATTCCTGACGTATTACGGTTGGGGATTGTTTGTGGCTCTCCCCTTCACAATGGGCTTTGCGGCCAGCCTGATTTATGGACTGCGCCGGCCACGCGGCCTAACGAGTTGCGTAGGCGTCGCCTGCCTGTCAGTTACACTCTTTGGGCTGGCTCTGCTGGCCATGGCGGTGGAGGGCATGTTCTGCATTGCCATGTTGCTGCCTCTCGCCTTGCCACTAGCCGCCTTCGGAGGCGTCTTCGGCTTCCTGCTACAGCGCCGCCGCTGGATTCAGAGCGGAGCGCCAGCATTCATATCTGCCCTGATTCTTTTGGCGCCGGGCGTTGAATGGACCGAGCATGTTATTGCGCCCGTTCCGCCCGTATTTGTAGTCCACTCGTCGATCGACATTCAGGCTCCGCCCGAAAAGGTCTGGAGGCAAGTCGTCGCCTTTACTGAGATCCCTCCGCCCACCGAATGGCTGTTTCGCGCTGGCATCGCCTATCCCATCCGCGCTGAAATGCTGGGCAATGGCCCGGGCGCAGAACGGCATTGCGTCTTCTCCACCGGCGCATTTGTTGAACCCATCGAAATCTGGGATGAGCCGCGCAGGCTGAAGTTTGCCGTAGAGACGAACCCCGCGCCCATGAACGAATGGACGCCCTATTCCCACATCAATCCGCCGCACCTGCACGGATTCTTCGTCTCGAACGGTGGGCAATTTCTACTAACACCCTTGGCGAACGGAGGGACACACCTGGAGGGAACGACATGGTACCGCCATACCCTCTGGCCGGCGGCCTATTGGAAACTCTGGTCCGACACCATCATCCACAAGATCCACATGCGAGTCCTGCGACACATTCGAGATGAGGCGGAGAACAGACTCAAAGTTCTTGGCAGGATTCCGTTCAGCCTTCAAGTATACCGGCCAAAAGAGTGAAGACTGACGACTAGCGACTCTCTAGTACATCGCATCGTACTTCGTCACGTCCCACTCCCCAACCTTCTTTTCCAGTGTGACCGAGAGTAGACCCGTGTAGGTTGTGCTTTCACCAGGCGCGTTCAATCGCTTGCCACGGTACTGCAGGATGCGAAGCGGTGGCCGATCTTCCCAATCGACAAGCTGCCAACCGATCAAGGGATGCTTGGCTTCGGACTCGCAAATCAAGGCCGCGTACTTTCTACGGTAGTCGTGCTGCCATTCCGAGAGTTCGTCCTTGCAGTTCCCATCTTTCATGGCGCGAATAAAAGCGGCCGCGGCTCGCTCGGAGGTTCGGTCGCGCAGCGGATTCAGGCTGATGGAGTTAGGAACACCTGTGAGCGTATCCCGATCCTCCGACTTGGACAGCACCGGCGGCTGGTTGTTGAGCCAGGCAAGATAGCCAAGGAATACCAGGACCAGGAGCACCGCGGCTCCAACCGCAATGTAGATATGTGTTTTCGTGAACCCCATGGCCGTGGCGACAGTCTAGGAGTCTGGGAAGGACACGGCAAGGTTACCCTCGTCAGACGCCGGGGTACATGTACCGTCGGAAATGACGCACCGACGGTACACGACAACCGTTGCGGATTGGCTCGTGAGGTCCTGAATCAGGCTGCGGCTTCCGCAGGCCGGCTCGCCTGGAGAACTTCGATCAGCCTGCCGGATTTCACGTCGTAAATGTAGCCATAAATCGCTGTGTTTTTCGGCACCAGCGGGTGCTCGCGAATTCGCTGCACATCATCGCGGACGCTCTGCGCCTGGTCGCTTATCGTAAGCCACTCGATGAATTCTCCAGCACGTGATCCGGGACCTTTCCCCACATCCTGAAATCCCTTGTCTGTGAGCACTGCCGTCTCGAGGCTGTTCGCCAAGAGTCCCCGCAGCACCTCGTTGGTGAAAAATTCCATGCCGCAGTTGGTGTGGTGAATGACAAACCACTCTCGCGTGCCCAGTAGTTTGTACGAGATGACTAGCGAGCGAATGGCATCGTCGCTGGCGCGTCCACCCGCGTTGCGAATCACGTGCGCATCGCCCTCGGTGAGTCCCGCGAATTTTGCGGGATCGAGACGGGCATCCATGCAGGTAAGAATGGCAAAATGTCGCGCCGGCGGCATGGCCAGTTTTGCTTTGTCGCCAAAATCGGCAACGTACCTCTGGTTGGCTGCGAGTACTTCCTGAAGAACATTGCTCATAGCGGCTCCTTAAGGTTGAAAAGTTAGTGAAGCGCTGGTGCTATCGAAGATTTTGGTGAGCCTTTCGATGGATTCGATAGCAGGTCGAATTTGTCACGGGGGCCGCCAACGCGGAAGTCGCGTTTAGCGGCAACTACAGGAGCAACAGGCTCGGAGGCAGGAATTCATAAAGCGTAAGGGGAAGATCATAGACAGGCATCCAGGGGACCGTCAAGTTGCGGGGGAGAATTGTGCTGGGGGCTTTTACAGCCTCATTCTTGAAATATTACCGGTGGATGACGTTGCAAGACTCAACAGTCCACCCCGAGCTGGACTCTGCGCCGCGACGTGGGCACAAAAAGGAACGCACCCGATGTCGGGTGCGTTGGCTTTGCTCACAGTGAAACTCGAAACGCGAAACCTACTTTTCTTCTTCCTTCTTCTCACCGGTCTCGCCGCCGCCCTCGGGAGGTTGCGCCTGGGATTCGGCCTCTTCCATTGCTTTCTTGGCCTCTGCCACCCGCTTCGCGCGGGCTTCGGCGCGTTTCTCACGCTTCTCATCAAGCACCTTCTCGCTGCCTAGCAGTTCAATGAAGGCCTTTTCGGCGCCGTCGCCCTTCTGCCATGCCGTGCGGACGATGCGCAGATAACCGCCGTTGCGATCACCAAATCGGGGAGCGATCGTGTCGAACAGCTTGCTCACGGCCTCTTTCGTCATGAGGTAAGAACCCGCTAAGCGCCGTGCCGAAAGATCTCCGCGCTTGCCGAGCGTGATCATCTTCTCCACGTGCGGACGCATGGCTTTCGCCTTCGGGATCGTGGTTTCAATGCGCTCTTCGATGATGAGCGACGTGACCAGGTTCCTCAGCAGCGAGCGCCGATGCGCGGTGTTCCGTCCCAGCTTCCATCCAGCTACTTTGTGACGCATGGCAAAACCCTCTAATCGTTTCGAGTTTCAGGTTTTAGGTTTCGGGTTGTTTCGAGAATTCACTCGAAACCTGAAACCCGAAACTTGAAACTGCACTTCTTACAGTTCGTCGTCCGCCCCGTACGCCGAGGCCGGCAGCACTTGGTTGGAAGTAGGTCCGGGCACGGCGTTGCCGTGCTCGTCGATCTTCATGCCCAGGCTCAATCCCATCGACGAGAGGATCTCCTTGATCTCGTTCAGGGACTTGCGGCCGAAATTCTTGGTCTTCAGCATTTCGGCTTCGGTCTTCTGCACCAGCTCTCCGATGGTCTGGATATTTGCATTCTTCAAGCAGTTGTAGCTGCGCACACTCAGCTCGAGCTCTTCCACGGAGCGGTTCAAGTTCTCGTTCTTGATCTCCGGCTTGCGATCGTCTGCAGCGGAAGCCGTCTCGATCTCTTCCTCGAAGTTGATGAAGATGTTCATGTGGTCCTTCAGCAGCTTCGCGGCCAGGCCGAGGGAATCAGCCGGAGTGATGGACCCGTTGGTCCAAAGCTCGAGCGTCAGCTTGTCGTAGTCCGTGATCTGTCCGAGACGAGCAGCTTCCACGGTGTAGTTGCACTTGCGCACCGGCGAGTGTACCGAATCGATGGGAATGAAGCCGATACCCAGGTCCTCATCGAAGTTCTTGTCCGCTGCGACGTAGCCGCGCCCACGCTTCAGGCGCATCTCCATGTCGAGCTTGCCGCCCTCGCTGACGGTCGCGATGTACACATCCTTGTCGAGAACTTCGACGTCCGCATCGGCTTCGATCATCCCGGAGGTGACCACGCCCGGAGCATCCGAACGCAGGTAGATCGCCTTCGGCGCGTCGCCCGCAAGCTTAAACGGAATCTGCTTGAGGTTCAGGATGATGTCGGTTGCATCTTCGACCACGCCGGGGATCGACTGGAACTCGTGCAGCACGCCCTCAATCTTGACGGCCGTGACAGCAGCTCCTTCGATCGAGCTCAGCAGCACGCGGCGCAGAGCATTGCCGATGGTGGTGCCAAAGCCGCGCTCAAACGGCTGTGCCCAGAACATCCCGTATTTGTCGGTGAGGGAGGAAGTGTCGGTTGCGAGGCGTTTTGGTTTCTGAAATCCCTTCCAAAGCATTTGTTTCTCCTTCGGCCGTTTGGCTCAGTGCCGGCTCCCTGAACAGGTCCAGGGTCAGGTCGAATGCCGGCAAAGGCTGATCTGGCACGAAAATGAGGACCAAACACAGGTTTCAAGCTTCTGGTTCAAGTTTCGATTAGGTCGAAACGACTGAGAATGCAGTGCACTCCCCAAACTTGAAACTCGAAACCTGAAACTTACTTACTGTAAAGCTCGACGATCAACTGCTCATTCACGGGCAGTTGGATCTCTTCACGCTTCGGCAAAGACAGCACGCGACCCTTGTAGTTGTCGCGATCGATCTCCAGCCAGGTGGGCGCGTTTTGATGGCTGGCAAAATCCTTGGCCTGCTCCAGCATGGGCAGCTTGCGGCTGCCATCGCGGATGGTGAGTTCCTGTCCCACGGCCACCTCGAACGAAGGAATATTCACCTTGCGTCCGTTCACTGCGACGTGGCCATGGCGCACTAGCTGCCGCGCCTGCCGCCGCGACATCGCAAATCCAAGCCGGTACACAACGTTATCCAGCCGGCGCTCCAGTTGTTGCAGCAGGATTTCGCCCGTGACACCCTTGGTGCGAAATGCTTTTTCGAAGTAATTGCGGAACTGCCCTTCCTGCGTGAAGTACATGCGCTTCGCCTTCTGCTTTTCACGCAGCTGTAGACCGTAGCCCACGATCTTGGCTTTACGGTCTTTCCCGTGCTGTCCGGGAGCGAAATTTCGCTTTTCGATGGGGCATTTATCGCTGAAACACTTGGTGCCCTTCAGGAACAGTTTTATGCCTTCACGACGGCATAGACGGCATACTGCATCGGTATAACGTGCCAAGTTTCTTCTCCTTTAGATGACCGGTTTACAGGTTTGGCTTCACCCTTCGTCCC
>UEXW01000038.1_pt1 | contig 34405 bp, 24 predicted proteins | sample 4301151 | NCBI WGS metagenome assembly UEXW01 (sample SAMEA4773176, study PRJEB27434) | metagenome | biome: 2259; feature: agricultural soil; material: soil | place: USA | collected 2014-09 | depth 0.25 m | reverse complement strand
TTTGGGATGGGCGGGGGTTACGAGAAGCTGGGGAATGTCGCGACGTTTGCCGAGGTCCATGTCGAACGCAGCACGGGTGAGGTAAAGGTAGTGCGCGTGCTGTCCGCGTTTGAATGCGGGGCGATCGTGAATCCCGACAATCTCCGGAACCAGATCGAGGGCTCCAACGTTCAGGGGTTGGGCGGAGCCCTGTTCGAGGTCATCGAGTTCAAAGACGGCAAGATCCTCAACGGGCGGATGTCGCAATACCGAGTACCGCGCTTCAGCGATCTGCCTGAAATTGAGACTGTGCTGGTGGATCGCAAGGATCTGCCTTCGGCAGGCGCGGGCGAGTGTCCGATGATCGGGCTGGCGCCTGCGATCGCGAATGCAATTTTTGATGCCAGCGGCGTGCGGTTGAGGTCTTTGCCGCTGGTTCCGAACGGATTGAAGGCGAAGTCATAAATTGCAAGCCAGTGAGTTTCCCTTCCGCCAAAGGTTTAGTGCGCGCCGCTCAGACAACGTGCCATTTCAATGGTGGTGAAGTCCCTCAGATGCTACCGCCGGCAGGTCGTACCTATCTTACGGTCTGAGTGCGCTAAGCAGGCAGCCTAGCGACCGAAAGGTGCCGCAGGTGCGGGTTCGGCGGTCCCGGTATTCTTCCTTCGGAAAATCACGATCTTTGAAGTCGGAACGGAATTGGCCGTCCAAGATTTGCATTTATCACTTATTCAGAAAACCGGTCTTGACCTACGAAGGATACATGTGTTTCCAAGGCCTACTTAGGAGTGAAGATTTCTCAGGAGAGGTAGCGAACTTACATTTTTTCAATTATCATCGGCAACCGCGGTAGAGATGGGCGAAGGGACGCGCGTCACGCTGAGGAATCCGAAAGCGGGGAATGCTATGGGATCGGAAGAAAATGGGGCAGGTAACCCTTCGGGGGGCATCGTAGCGGAGTTGATCACGCAGGAGATTTTGCGCCATCCGGAACAACTGGCGCAGAGTTTCATGAATGCGCCCAACGTGGGCGTGGGCATCTGCGATCTGCAGTTTCGCTTTCGCGGCATCAATGACGCTTTGGCCAACATCAATGGACTTCCCGCGACTGCGCATTTCGGACAAAGCATCTACGACATTCTCGGAGATTTTGCACACAAGATCGTGCCCTTGTTTAACCATGTGATCGCGAGCGGGGAGCCCGTTTTGAACATACACCTGACCGGAGTGCTGCCCACCCGGAAGGAGCCCGGCCACTGGATCGAGAACTACTTTCCACTGAAGGATGAGCGAGGACACGTAACCCGGCTTTGCTCCATGGTGATCGAGGTCACGGAGCAAAAGAAGCTGGAGCAATCGTTCCAACTTCTCAGCGGCATCTGCAGGGATGGCACAAATCAACTCAAGACATTGATGGAATTCCACAAGCAGTTGATTGCAAAGCCGGATCCGGGGGCACTGGCGGGAGCCATCACAGGCTTTGTAAATCGCGTGATTCCGCACGACTACGCGTTGTTGACTCTGGAAGACGACACCATGCGCTGGCTCGGAATGGATCCCAAGGACATCGTGGGAGTGGAAGGATGGGATTGGAAAGGAAGCATGGGCTCTGGGCCTGAGAACAGGCTGGTGGAGCTGGGTTCGAGCCGTTCCCGGCCGCAAACGAGCGGGTGGGAGCAGATGTTGCAACAGGGGATCGAGTCGGCCTACAGCATGCCCCTGGTCTCACCGCGGGGCAAACTTGGAACGTTGCACCTCGCGAGTCGACACGCAGGCGCCTTCCAGGGCCTGGATCGTGAAGTGGTGGAACAAGTGGCTATGCACGTGGCCCTGGCAGTGGACTATGCATGTTCCAGTAAAGAGATCGAGAGCCTAAAGAACCGAGTGGCCGAACCGACCATTTCCATTCGCACCTCGGAACCGTTGCGCAGGCTGGGGGCCGGGCCGGCGGAGCGGACCCTGGCCATGGTGGAACGCGATTATATTCTCCAGGTCCTTCGGGAAAGGGGAGGCAAAGTCGCCGGGGTCCACGGAGCGGCTGCAAAGCTGGGCATGAAGCGAACCACGCTGCAGTCCAGAATGCAGAAGTTGAAGATTCAACGAAGCGAGTACATCAACGAGGGGAAGGACTCGAGGCCCAAGCAAGTGCTCCGGAGCTGGACAGCCGGCTGAAAGGTAATCCCCGCAAAAACGGCAACGCGTTTCGAGATTCTCCGACGAACTGCCAGGAGATCGTGCGTCAGTTATTCTCAGCGGCAGTGTTGCCCGAATCCTCGGCAGCCCCGCGCGCGAGAATTAATTCCTGCAAACTCGCCAGCAAGCGCTGACCAGTCGCTGTCCTGCTAGGCGAAAAAGAGGATCGATTTCAACACCGCACACCTCACCATCATGTTCAGACACTGGCTTTTCGATTGGGCCCACACTCTGAGAAACGATCGATGAGGTGGAATGATCTGGTCACTCGATCATGCTTGCGACCCGGTACTACTCGAGTCGCACCGGGGAACGTGTGCTCAGCCCGTACCGTTCCTGAAGGGACTCGGGCCGTTGGGGCGCGCAGACTTCATTCCTCAGGCTCGTAATTTGACGATCCACTCGCGGACGTCCAACGTTCTGCCGGCGCAGCGAGGAACGTCACGCAACAACCGGCGAGACGGCCCGAAAATACCAACGCTACTGACCCAGACCATCCCCCTTGTGGTAGTTCGGATACGCGGGCTTTTTGTATTGGGGGATGGGATGATCTCTTAGAAGCTGGAGCACCACCTCGACGGCCTTCTCAAGTTGCGGATCGCGGCCCTGGCGCACGGCGGCGGGATCGTACTCCACATCGTAGTCGGGGGCGATGCCGTGATTCTCCACTTCCCAGTCACCGTTGAGGCCATAGAGAGCAAATCGGGGCGCGGTCACGAAGCCTCCGTCAAGCAGTTCGGGATAGCCGCCGATGCCAATGAGGCCGCCCCAGGTATTCTTGCCCACAAGAGGTCCGATGCCGGCTTTGCGGAAATACCAGGGCAGGGCGTCTCCGCCGGAGCCAGCCATTTCATTGATGATCATCACCTTGGGGCCGTAGATCGACTCGGATGGGCTGGTCCAGTCAGCGCCTTCGCGAGTAGCGACCCGGCTGCGCAAAGGACGGTTCAGGAAATCCACGATCCAGTCGGCGAGTTGGCCGCCTTCGTTGAAACGCTCGTCGATGATAACGGCGTCCTTGCCGACCTGCGCGAAGTAATAGCGGTTGAAGCTGTTGTAGCCCGCGCCGGCAGTGTTCGGCACGTAGACATAGCCTACGCGGCCGCCGGTCATCTCGGCGACCTTGCGGCGGTTGCTCTCAATCCAGTTGAAGCGCCGGAGATTGGCCTCGTCGTCCACAGGAACGACGGTGACTTCGCGCGAGCCCTTGCCGTCGGGGCTGGAACCGACTTTGAGCAGCACCTGCTTGCCAGCTGTCTCTTCGAAAAAGCTGAAGATGTTGTCGGAGGCATGCAGGTCGCGGCCGTTCACGGCAAGGATGTAGTCGCCGGCTTTGACGTTGACGCCGGGCTGGGTTAAAGGGGCTTGCAGGCCGGGGTTCCAGTTTTCGCCGTCATAGACCTTGGTGATGCGATAGCGGCCGTTTTCCTGAGAGTAGTCAGCACCTAACAATCCACCTTTCACTTTTTTCGGCTGAGGATTCTCGCCGCCTCCGACGAACATGTGCCCGACTGTCATCTCGCCGAGCGCTTCCTCGAACAGATAGGTCAGTTCGTTGCGGGAAGCAATGGTGTCGAGGTAGGGCTCATATTTCTTGGAGGCCTTGTTGAGATCGAGGCCGTGATAGTGGGGGTCGTAGAAGAAGTCGCGCTGGATACGCCAGGTTTCGTTGTAGATCTGCTTCCACATGGCGCGAGGCTCGACGTAAACCTCCATTGCGTCCAGTTTGAGCGGGCCTTCGCCAGGCTTGGGAGGACCGCTGCCGGTGGGAGGTTCGCCCGTGCCGGCCATCAACCACTGCTCGCCCTTGCGGTAGAGGATTTTCTCGCCGTTGAAAGAGACGGCATAGTCATTGACTTCATCGAGGAATTTGTCGACCTTGCGCTTTTCGAGGTCCCACTTCTGGATGGTCTGCTTCAGATCATCGTCGTCTTGCGTGATGACCATGGGACCTTCGGAAATGAAGAGCACGCCGGTCTTTCCGGCGGCCAGGTTGAGATAGTTGCGGGCGGGGATGGGAAGAGTCAGTATACGCTGCGAGATGCCGTCGAAATCGATCTTCACGACGACAGGCTCTTCTTTCTTGTCTTTGTCTTTATCTTTAGCTTCGTCGGCGGATTTGTCTTTGTCCTTGGCGTCTTTGCTTTTATCTTTTGCATCCTTGTCTTTCGCATCCTTGGACGAGTCTTTCGCTTTGTCCTTGTCGTCTTTCTTTTCGTCCTTGCCCTTTTCTTCATCACTCTCGGGCGCGAGCGGAGAGGCCTGGTCTTTGGCGAGAACCACCACATAAATGCTGCGTGTGATCCGGCGGTTGTTGCTGGACATGTCGAAGCCCACGGCGGCGGGTCCGAGGTCGGTGCTGGCCGCGAAATACAGGTACTTTCCGTTTTTGTCGAAGCAGGGGAAGAGCGCGTCGCTCATGCCGTCGGTTACCTGGAACGGCTTACCCTGGTCGACCGAATAGACAAAAACGGCGTGGTAGTGATTGGGCATTTGTTTGGTGTAGACAATCCACTTGCTGTCAGGCGACCAACTCTGATCGAAGTTGGGGCCCTCGTAGTAGTCGGTGTCCACCTTGACGGGTGTTCCCTTCTCCAGATCGATGTACCAGAGGTTGAGGCGCTTGTCGCTGTAGGCGATTTTCTTGCTGTCGGGCGACCACTCTGGTGCGTAGAAGAACGATGGCGGCGTGCCAAGGTTGAGTTTCTTCACGTCACTCTGGCCATTCTGTGCACGGATTTCGAGGTTGTATTCGCCGGAGGCGTCGGAAAAATAGGCCACGGACTTGCCGTCGGGAGACCAGGAGGGGTCACGCTCGGCGACCGCGGGCGTGCGTGTAAGGTTGCGAATGTCGCCCTTGTCGGATGGCACGGTGAAGATGTCGCCCCAGGCTTCCATGACGGCGCGTACGCCGGTGGGCGAGATGCCGAAGTTGTGAATACGCTTGGGCTCGACCTTGACGAAGTGCGCACGCACTTGGGGGAAGTCACCTTCCACGCGCACGCTCACGGGCTTGGCCTGGTGAGTGGCGAGATCGTAGAGCTGTAGCGCGCCGAATTGCTCGATGACGATGGCATCGGGACCTGCGGAAGCCGATTTAAAATCCAGGCCGTCATTCTTGATGACTTCACTCACCTGCTTCGACTTCGTGTCGTACGCGAACAGGCTGACCGCGCCGTTGCGATCGGAAAGAAAGTAGACGGTGTCGCCCACCCACATGGGGTTGAAGTCGTTGGAATTTTCGCGCGGAACTTTATCGATGTGGGAGTCTTTCAGGTCGGCGATCCAGATGGGCGTGGTCTGGCCGCCGCGATAGCGCTTCCATGCCGCCTGCCACTGAGGGTGCGGAACATAAGCCGCGTGCGTTCCGTCGGCTGAGAGCGAGGCGCCGTTGACGACGGGCAGCGGGTACTCGCTGGGGAAACTGCCGTCGACTGCAATCGAAAATAACTTCGCGTTGAAGTGATAGGAACTCGTGCGGGCGGAGAGAAAGAGAACGTTCTTGCCGTCGGCTGTCCATCCTACGACCTCGTCCTCTCCCGGATGATAGGTGAGGCGCTTGGGCACGCCTCCGGCCGCGGGCACGATGAAGACATCCGGATTGCCGTCGTACTCGCCCGTGAAGGCCACCCAGGTTCCGTCGGGTGAGAAGGCGGGATTCCGTTCAGTTCCGATGCCAGAGGTGAGACGGTGGGCATCGCCGCCATCGCGGCTCACGATCCAGAGATTGCCGCCGTAGTTGAAGACGATTTGCGTCTTACTCACGGCGGGCATTCTGAGCAGGAGCGGCTGGTTCTTTTGGCTGAAGGCTGATGAAACGAGCAGGACGAGGCAGACGAAGTACTTGCGCATGCAAAGGGCTCCTCGGGAGAACGGGAATGTTAGTGCCGGGGCGGGCAGAAGGTCAACCACGGTTGGGTGTCAGCGTATAAGAGGAGAGAAGCGAACTAACTAACTTCGGTAATTGTGATTACTTTGGTGCCGCGCCTGCTTTCTCGAAGAATTCACAGAATATTGATCTTCCCGAAAGATATTTGGTTGCACACTGGAAGGTGCAGAAATCCCGATTGTCGCTGTGCCGGGAGGTAGTGCATGCGGAAGATGACGATAGTGTTCTTCGATGCTGGCGGAGGCCATCGCAACGCCGCTGAAGCGCTCAAGAGTCAATTGGAAACGCAAGCGGAGCCGTGGGACGTTCGCCTGCTCAACCTGCAGGAGCTGCTGGACTCGATTGACGTGATCCGGCGGGCGACGGGGATCCGCATTCAGGACGGCTACAACCTTATGTTGCGCAAGGGATGGACACGGCCGACACCGCAACTGCTCGTTCTGCTACGCGGACTAGTGCGGCTCTACCACGAGCGGGTCGTCGGGGCGCTGGAAAAGTACTGGCGGCAGAACCCGGCGGAGCTGGTGTTGTCGGTAATCCCACTGTTCAATCGCGCTCTCGCGGAGAGTATCTGTCATGCCACGCCGCATGCAGCGTTCGCGACGCTATTGACCGATCTGGCGGATTGTCCGCCGCATTTCTGGATCGAGCCGGAGTCGGAGTTCTTGATTTGCGGAACGGAGCGGGCGGAGCTGCAAGCGCTGGAAGCGGGGCATGCGCGGCATCGGGTCTTCCGAACGTCGGGGATGATTCTGAAGGCCAGATTTTATGAAATGTCCAGCCTGGATGTTGCCGCGGAAAAACAGCGGATGGGACTGGATCCGGCGATCCCGACTGGAATTGTGATGTTTGGCGGACACGGAGCGCCCGTGATGCGGGAGATTGCGAAGCGACTGGATGCGAGTGGGCAGCGGGTTCAGCTGATCATGATCTGCGGGCACAATCAGAAGCTGCGCGACGAATTGCAGGCGATGCACACCAGGGTTCCGATGGTGGTGGAGGGATTCACGTCGAATGTAGCGAAGTATATGGGAGTGGCGGATTTCTTTATCGGCAAACCCGGGCCCGGCAGCATCAGTGAAGCGCTGCAGTTTCGTTTGCCGGTGATCGTGGAACGCAACCAGAGAACGATGCCGCAGGAGCGTTACAACACCGACTGGGTTGCGGAGAAACGCCTGGGAATTGTGCTGCGCAGCTTTGGAGAAATCGCGCAGGGCGTGGAGCAATTGCTGCAACCGGGAACTTTTGCGGAATTCCGTGCCAATGCTTGCGGGTATTCGAACCGGGCGTTGTTTGAAGTTCCTGCCATTCTGGATGAGGTAGTAGAGCGGCATGTTCCTTATTCGATGCCAGGGTCTCCGGCTTTCACAGATTCGCAGGCGATGGGGCGCGGGGCGTCCTGGGCAGAGTCGACTTAGATTTGGCAAGGGCTTTGAGCTATGAGCGGGGGTATTCTTCTTCTCGATTGGTCCGTTCTTAAGTTTCCTGCAACTTACCGGCTTGCGCGGAAAGTCTTTTGAGCGGCATGGCGCGAACCTCAGTGGCTAAAGCCGAGATTAATTCCGGAGACTTACGTCGCGGCTGAAGCCGCGCCCTTTCAAAACCAACCAAAATTTAGAGTTTTGCAGTCGACTACCCGACGTTCCTAAACCGCGAAATTTAGAATTCTCCCTGACTATTCGACGTTCCTGAGCGACCAGCCCAACCCGGGAGCGATTAAACCCTCGGCCTCGTTCTCGTGCGGCTCTGCCGCGACCGGCTTGTGTGACTCTGCGGCGACCGGATTGTGCGGCTCCGTGGCTACCTGCTTGTGCCGCTCCGGGGCTAGCGGCGAGCTTGGGGTGGGCTACTCGGCGCATGGGCTTCCGCGAGTTCCGAGGTCAGCGCGTTGTTGTGCGCGATCTGGGCGTAGACATGGCCGCTGTTGCGAATGGTTCGTTCCTGGGTTTCGGGATTTAACTTGACCAGTCCGAAGCGCAGGTTCCAGCCTTCGGTCCACTCGAAGTTGTCGGTCAAGGTCCAGTGGAAGTAGCCGCGGATGTCGTGGCCTTCCCGGATCAGACTGTGAAGCTCTTTGACCACGTTCACGATTAACCATGGACGGATGCGGTCCTGCGCATCAGGAACGCCGTTCTCCAGGATGTAGATCGGCTTGTTGAGCCGTTTTACGCGCTCAATGGCTACGCGCACGGCTTGCGGATAGGCCTCGCCATAGGGGCGCTCGACGCCGGGATCTCCCTGCGGAACGTTTTCGGGGACGAAGATTCTTCCGAAGAGATGGGCTACGTTACGCAGGTCGAAGGCTACATGCAGGCGGTTGTACACATTGAGTCCGACAAAATCGCAGGCGCCCTTGACCTGGCCGGCGTTCCCGTCGAGCAGGCTGAAGGGAAACTGCAGGTGTCCGTGCTCGACCAGGCGGAGAAATGTTTCGTTGAACGTCTCGTTGAGAAGATGGGCCACCCAGCGATCCAGCATGGTCGCCACGGGGTGGAAGACGACATAGTGTTGCGCCCATCCCACTTGCGCGCTGGGCTGCAATTCATGAATGGCGCGATAAGCACGGAGATGGCACTGCGCGAGCACGCTCGTGACGCGAATTGCGGTGCTGACCTGACCGATCTTGCCGGGCGGGAATTCGCCGAGCACGTAGCCCGAGGCGGCGTAGACGTTGGGCTCGTTGAAGGTCACCCAGCATTCGCACAAGTCTCCCAAGGTTTGGACTACCTTGCGCGTGAATCGCTCAAACAGGGCGGGTGCCTCGGGATTCAGGAAGGCGCCTTTTTCCTCGAACCAGCGCGGGTTGGTGAAATGGTGCAGGCAGACGATCGGTCGAATACCGCGCTGGGTGAGCGCCGCCAGTAATTCGCGATAGCGCTCGAGAGCTTTTGCATCCCAGCGGCCCACTTCCGGTTCGATCCGGCTCCGCTCGACGGAGAGACGCAGGGCGTTGATGCCGAGGTCGCGGGCTAGATCGAAGTCGCGCTCCGCATTCGTCCACCAGTCGCAGGCGAGTCCACAACGGTCGCCGGACTTGATCCGGCCAAGGCGTTCCCAGTCGGCCCACTGGCTGTTTTCGTTGCAGCCTTCGACCTGAAAGGACGCAGTGGAGACACCCCAGAGGAAGTTCTGGGGAAATTGCAGTCGCCGATTTGTCGACGTGTCAGTCAATTGTGACAAAGGCGCATTTGCGCAGATTGCATTGTAGACGGAAGTTTGCGGTCTGGAAGCGGGGCGATGGACGGGCGTTCAACCTTAGGTAACTCTATTTGGATGTTCAGGAAAAATGGTCTTGGATCGTCCGCAACCGGACCATTGTGGCTGAGGCGCTGTGGGTGTTGTGGAAGCGTGGGGGCGAAGGAACAGTGTGGGTTTTGAGTGCTAACGCCTGTAACGCCAACCACCGAGGGTCTTGACGGTACAATCCCACTCATGCTCACAGTTGGATCGCAAGCGCCTTACGAGTGGCTGGTCACGGACGATGATTTCGACCTCTTGGAACTCTGTCCAGAGATCGTTCTCGACAAGTACGTCGCCATCACCTCCGTTGATAGCGGCGAGTTTGCCCCCTACTGACGAAGAAACCGCGAATGGTTGGCAGAGTCGCGGAAGGATTGTGTACAGTCCCAAAATCAAGAATGCCGAAGATGTGCCACATGACGGCTGGGACGAATGGTACATCTTCGACAACCCCACGAACCCTTGGCACGAGCCACCTTGCAGACAATGTCTTTGAGTGCCGCAAGAGCATGGACACGTCAGTGTTTTTGTGAATTATGGCTTCGCCTTGCATCCACCAGAGCGAGGGGCTGGGCTCGCCGAGTTATTCTGGCCACAAATAGCGCGGATTCGGCCGAGTCTTACGTAGCGGATAACGATTATTTAACTTTCGTGAGCATGAACAAGGCTCTTTTCGCCAATGTCCATGATGCTGTGAAAAAAATCGCCACACGTTGATTTCCGGTAGTTGGCGTAATATCCCCCATAGCACTTATTGACCCCGCCTTGATCATAGCGGAGCCAAATAGCCTCTTGCAGCCGGAGCAACTCCCGTCACGTTCGCAACCGCTGGGGTCGGAAACACTTCTCGGCGGCTAAAGCCAGGCGTCAGAGCATCGGCTTGCGTAACAGTCATCAGATATCACCCGTGCTCTAAGCCGACTTTTTCGCATTCCCTCAGGAATTCCCGTGAGACAAACCGCCTCATCCCGGCTTCTGCGCGGCAGAGATGCAACTAAGGTTGGTTATGTTTTCTTCGGGCCCTTCCCGGGCATGCCCACGGGATTTTCGTGGGTTTTCTCGCGGAATCCGGCTTTCATTCCGGCGGCCAAGCCTACGCTCGACTCACCGAATTTGTCTCGCAGGCGGTCGGCGGCGGCCAGAGCTTGTTTCCAGCGCTGCTGACGATTGTCTTCGAGCAGATCAATCTGTCCGGCCGGCTGTTCAAACGATGACGACTGCACGCCCAGCAATCTCACCTCGGCGCCGTTCTCCCAGTTCTTGCGAAACAGGTTGCGCACTTGCTCGAACACCTCGGTGTCGAGTTGCGTCGGTTCAGTCAGGGAGTGTGCGCGGGTGATCGTGGTGAAGTCTTTGTAGCGCAATTTCAACTGAATGGTGCGCGCGTATAGACCATGCTCGCGCAAACGGCGCGACACCATTTCGGAAAGCCGCATCAGGGTCGACTCGAGTTGCTTCTGGCTCGCTGTGTCTTCATTGAAGGTGTGTTCATGGCTGATGGATTTAGGATCGGTGCGCTCGCCCACCTCGGTGTCGAACCATCCGCCGGCGTCTTCTCCGCGCGACTTCCCTGCCAGCGCCAAACCCCATTTGCCGAAGCGTTCTGCAAGGACGTCTTCTTCGAGGCGCGCCAAGTCGCCCACTTGATTGATCCCCATGGCGTGCAGATTCTGTTCCATGACTTTGCCGACGCCGGGAATGTCGCGCACATCCAGCGGTGCCAGGAACTTGGCTTCCTGGCCCGGGATCACCCACAGCACGCCATTCGGCTTGGCCTTCGCGGAAGAAACTTTTGCGATCAGACGGGAGGCGCCGATGCCAATGGAGCAGTTCAGCTGCGTTTGCGCCTTCATTCTCTTGTGCAGCGTGTGCGCGGCGCGCATGGGCGGACCGTGCAGGCGGTCGGTGCCGGTCATGTCGAGGTAGGCTTCGTCGATGGAGGCCATCTCCACCAAGGGTGAGAAGGTGTTCAACACCTCGTAGACTTTCGCTGAGCATTCCCGATAACGCTCCGGATGGCCATTCACGAAGATCGCATGCGGACAAAGCTTGGCGGCGGTGCGCAAGGGCATGGCGGAATGGACGCCGAATTTGCGGGCTTCGTACGAAGCGGCCGATACCACGCCGCGCTCGTTCTTTTGCCCGCCCACTACCACGGGCTTGCCTTTCAGAGACGGATCAAACAACTCTTCCACTGAGACGAAGAAGGCATCCATGTCGACGTGGAAGATGGTCTTCGTCCATTGAGAGGAAGAGTCCATGTGGAGGCGCACCGGCTTCTCTCGCGATTTTATCAATCTTGCGTATGGGGAGTCGGAATGCTCGGTCTCGAACGAGGATTTCTTAAAAGCTTTAACCACCAAGGGCACGACAGTGCACTAAGGAAAGGCAAAACCTTCGCGGGCAGGAGTGCCCGCGCCACACTTCTTTACGGCTGTTGGGGTACCGCGAAGCCTTGGCCGTAGACTTCTTCCAGAATGGCGTCGGCGCCGCGGCGCAACAGCGTTTCGCCAACTTCGCTACCTAGCTGCTCGGGATCGTCACCGTCACGGGATTCGCGCAGGATTTTCGAGCCGTCGGGACTGGCGACGATCGCGTCGAGGTGCAGGCGGCCATTGCGGACTTCGGCGGCGGCGCCGATGGGAACCTGGCAGCCTCCGCCTAACTTGTTTAGCAAGGCACGCTCGCAGGTTGTGGCAGCACGCGCGTCGGAGTCGTCCAGAAAGGCCAGCAGGTCGCGGGTGGTGGCATCGCCAGCACGGATTTCAATTCCGAGCGCGCCTTGGCCGGCCGCGGGACACATGACTTCTCTTGGAATGACTTGCTTCATCAAGTCTGTCTTGCCCAGCCGATTCAAGCCGGCGGCCGCGAGGATGATGGCTTCGTATTCGCCTTCCGACAATTTCCGCAGGCGCGTGTCCACGTTGCCACGCAGGGGATGAATATCGAGATCGGGGCGCAGCGCTTTCAACTGCGCTTGCCGGCGCAGACTGCTGGTGCCTACCCGCGCTCCTTGGGGAAGGTCGCCGATGCTGTTGTGACGCACGGAACAGAAGACGTCCTGAGAGTTCTCGCGCTTGGTGACGGCTGCGATTTCGAAATCGGCGGAGAGTTCGGTGGGGAGGTCCTTCAGACTGTGAACGGCCAGATCGACGCGGCCTTCGGCCAGGGCCTCTTCGATCTCCTTGGTGAACATGCCCTTGGTGCCGACCTTGGCCAGGGCGACCTCGAGAATTTTGTCGCCGGTGGTCTTGATGATCTCAAGTTCGACCTGGTGGCCTAGCGCGCGCAACAGCGCCGAGATGTGGTTGGCTTGCCAGAGAGCCAGCTGGGAGCCGCGGGAGCCGATGCGCAAACGAGCCATCAGTCGCGCTCTCCGTCGTCGGAAGTTTTCACGAGACGCTTTTCCTGCAGGTTGAACAAGCGGCGCACCAGATCGATGACGGTGGTCGCTTCGGGCTCGCGGGCGGCCGATTTGAGCGTGCTGATCGGCGTATGCATGATCTTGTTGACGATGCCGCGGGTGAGGGCTTCGACCGCCATCTCCTGATCGGGAGTCAAGGGTCCCAGGCGGCCGCGCACGCGGTCGATCTCGGCCTGGCGGATGGTCTCCAGATGGTCTTGCAGGGAGACGATGGTGGGGACCACGTCCAAGGTTTGAATGCGCGCTTGAAAGCGTTCGACTTCCAAGGTGACTATGGCTTCGGCGCGCTCGGCTTCCTTGCGACGGTCGGCTACATGACTGGCCACCGCCTGCTGCAGATCGTCGATATCGTAGACGAAGATGCCGTCCAGCTTGTTCATCGCGGGATCGACGTCGCGGGGGACGGCGATATCGATGAAGAACATGGGACGGTTGCGGCGGCGGCTGAGGAACATCTCGCCATGCTCGCGCCGGAAAATGGCGTGCGGCGCCCCGGTCGAGGTGATCACGATGTCAGCGCGGTCGCAGGTGTTGTGCAGGTCCTCGAAGTGGATGGCCTGGCCCTTGAATTTGTAGGCGAGGCTGACGGCGCGATCGTAGGTGCGATTGGCGACGAAGATGGATGCGCAACCGTGGGCCATCAGGTGGCGGGCGGCCAGTTCGCTCATTTTGCCGGCGCCGACAAGGTAAACATGCTTGCCCTGCAGGTTGCCAAAAATCTTCTTGGCCAGATCAACGGCGACCGAGGCGATGGACACCGATGAGGATCCGACGGCGGTTTCCGTGCGCACTCGCTTGGCGACCGCGAACGCTCGCGTGACTAACTGGTCGAGTTGAGCGCGCACAGCACCGACGGCTCGCGCCGTGGCATACGCTTCTTTCACTTGGCCGAGGATCTGGGGTTCACCAACCACCATGGAATCGAGACTCGAAGCTACGCGGAACAGATGACGGACGGCTTCGTGCTCACTGTACTCGTAGAGATGCTGGTCGAGTTCGTCGCGATCGAGATGAAAGTAGTTCTGGAGAAATCCACGCAGGTCGGCGCCCGCTCCGTTCTTGGTGTTGGCCAGGATCTCGACTCGGTTGCAGGTCGACAGGATCATGCCCTCTTCAATGCCTGGATGCTCGGCGAGTTTCTTGCAGGCCTCGGGCAGACGCGACTCGGGAATGGCGAGACGCTCGCGAACCTCGACCGGAGCCGTGTTGTGATTCACGCCGATGAGCTGGAATCTCATGAGGCGGCAAACCTGTGAATGGTACTGAAATAGTTGGCGGCCCAAGCCACGATGGCGGCCGCGAATGCGACGCTCGCTAGTACGGCAGCCTTGCGACCACGCCACCCGGCGATCCAGCGCGTATAAACCATCACCAGGTAGACGGCCCACATCAGCAGCGAGAGCAGAACTTTCGGATCATGCAGATCGATCTTGCCATACGTGCTTTCGGCCACCACGGAGCCGGCCACCAAGCCGAGCGTCATGAACGGGAAGCCAAGCAGCAGCGAGCGGTAGCCGATCTGGTCGATATCTTCGAGCGCGGGGAGGCGAGACAGGATGCCATCGGAACGCTTGGCCTTCAATGAGTGCTGCTGGACAAGATAGAGCAGGCTGGCGCAGAAGCTGAGGACGAGCGCGGCGTATCCGGTGAAGATCAGACTGATATGGGCGACCAGCCAGCTGGTGCGCATTCCCGGCGACATGATCAGGAAGGTTTGCTGGCGGGTTGCAGCCATGAAGGTCAGCAGAAAGACGATCGGAAAAACGATGATGCCGGGCGACGTGGTCTTGTACAGAAGAAAAGTGATCATGAAAACCGCCATGATCAGGAAGGCCAGGAGCGACTCTGAGTTGTGCACCATCGCAACGGTGACGTGCCCGGTCAGCAAAACGCCTTCGGTCAGTGATACGAAGTGGAAGATCATGCCCAGATAGGCGGCGTGCAGGGCGACGCGGTTGAGCAGGTCACTAGTGCGGGTGATCGCGACCAGGGCATAGAGCAGACCTACCCCGTAGAAGCCCAATGCAACTCGAAGCCAAAAGATTGACATAACGAAGTTTTACAAGCCCCAACGGCGGAGGGACTCTCCCCGGAATCCCGCGCCTCGGTGATTATAGTCTGCCGTGCGGATGGTGCAGAAGCAGTTGATGGGATCACAGGTGCCTGTGACATACGTCACAAGGTACTAAGACCTCTGGTTCGTGGTCCCGTCAGTCGACGCCCAGGGTGGAAAAGGCCTCTTCCAGGGCTGTGCTGTCGACCGCCAGGTGACGGCCTTGGGTGAACATGTCTTCGACTTCGTCGAATGCTTTGAAAAGGCGAATTTTGGCTGCGCCGTAAGCTTCGGCATCGGTTGGGGTGCGACCGTGGTTTCTTGACCACGCGTCGAGCGCCTGCTGCTCGACCAGGACGCTCACCGCGTAGGTGGTTTTACGATCGGAGGTGACGTCGAAAACGTATTCGGTGGAGGGCGTGTTGGCGGTGCCTTCCGGAGCCGGTCGCTGACCGACGAAATAGTACTGGTACACGTAGCCCTGACCGCCGGTGTAGGTTTTCATGCGTCGGATGGTCATGGGGTGGGCTCTGGGCTCTAGGCCTAATCGAGCGGTTCCATTTTACGGCTTGCTGCTATTGGCGGGGGAGATCACTCGGCCGTATTCGCTGGCGCGGGCGATGCGGTCGAACATGCGATAGGTCGCCAGGCTGATCTTGCTGATGGCTTCTTCTCCGTCCCGCTCGTTGCGGAGGTACGCGGTCATCACGCACAGGATGTAGGGACGGTTTTCGAGGAAGATTACGCCCATGTCGTTACGCACACTTTCCAAGGAACCGGGCTTGTTGGCGGCTTTAAGACCTTCGGGAAGGTCGCGGGGAATCCAGCTGTCTTTGTGGGTGCTGAGGATGGTGAAGAAGTCATCGGTTAATTCTTTGTTGAGCACCTTGCCCCGGTAAAGCTGATCCAGCAGCGTCATCATTTCACGGGGGGTGGAGATGTTTTCGCGGCCTTCGACGGGGGCTCTGAGGTCCATCATTTTGCGGCGGAGGCGAGTGTGGGTTAGACCGAGCGAGTTCAGCAGAGCGTTGACGTTGTCCATACCGACGCGGTCAATCAGAACGTTGGCGGCGGAATTGTCGCTGACCGCGATCATCATGGTGGCTACGTCGCGCAGGATGAGGCTAGTGACGCCGGGGGTGAGGCCGTTCATGATGTCGCTGTCTTGTACCAGGTCGGACTTCTGAACGGTGTAGGGATCGGTCAGCTTAAGCTTTCCCTGCTGCGCTTGGTGATAGAGTTCGGCGAGGATGGCGATCTTGATGGAGCTGGCCTGGGCAAAAACTTCGTCGGGGTGCGCAAGCAGGGTATGACCGGAGGTGAGATCCTCGATGGCGACTCCCATGACGCCGTCGAGGTTGCGATCGATTTCGTGGATCGTGGTGTCCAGTTTTTGCCAGAGCAGTTGCTGCTTGGTTGAGATTTGCGTTTGGGCGACGGCGGTGCCAAGGAGGAGAAGCAGGATGAAGCGTTTCAAGAGGCCTCCGAACGAGGGACATTATAGGCTGCGCGCGAAGAGCGACGACACACTGTGACGTGAGCGCAACACAGGGTCACTCGAGTATGCGAGGACGTTCGTCCTCGCTCCGCTCGGGATGACAGTTTGGAGGGGCGTGCGCGAGGCAAGGTGTGCGGGTGGAGAGTAGGACCGGAAGCTTCACGAATCAATTTTGGCATCGCGCAGCCGCTTGACGGCAGTCTCGGAACTGACGGGCGAGTAGTACACCTCTTTGAAGGTGTAGGACTTTGCTTTCGAGCCGAGGATGGGCAAGATTTCGATATGCCAGTGGTAGTCGTCGTCGAGGGTCTTCCAGTAGCCCAGGCTTTCGGAGCCATGCAGAGTGTTGGGCGAAGTATGCAAGACGAGGTGAAACTCCTCCGTGACGGAGCGAATACGCTGCAGGATTCGGCGCAGGAGAATAGACAGGTCGCGGACGCCGCCGCTTCGGGAGAGACCGGAACGTTCGTAGGAGGACTCGTGCACGCGCGGCAGGATCCAGGTTTCGTAGGGGACACGAGGCGCATACGGGCACAGCGCGATGTAGTCGCCGCGTAACTCGACCACGCGCAGTCCCTGACGCTCTTCCTGGCCGATGATGTCGCAGAATACGCAGCGTTCTTTCTGCTGGTAGTAGTCGCGGCCGGCGCGCAGTTCGTAGAGGACGCGGCGCGGGACGAAGGTGGTGGCGGTGAGCTGCGAGGTGGGGTGTTCAAACTCCTGGCCTGCGTTCACGCCAAAATTTTTGAAGATGCTGATGTACTTGATGCGGCCGTCGCCTTTCAGGTCCTTGATGCGCTGCGCGGCCAGGCGAAGAAACTGCTCGATCTCGGCGTCGTTGGCGTTCCAGAGATGTCGGTCGTGCCGGGAGTTTTCCACCAGAACTTCATGGGCACCGATGGAACGCATGCGATCGTAGATGCCATCGCCCCGGCGCGTGGGTTCGCCTTCGATGCGGTAGAGCGGCGAGGGATGAACTACGGAGCGAGCCGACCATGGGACGCCGTCGATTTCTCCACGGCTGGCGATGAGCTGCAGAGGCGAGGCCGCGTCGGCGCAGAAGCGGCACGGAGCGTCGGGGCGTGTCGCAGTTTCGGCGAGTTCGTCGGCGGTGATAACCCACGAACGCGTGATCGGATCTTTACGAAGTTCCATGCGCTAAGGAAAACATTGGCGGGAAGCGTGCGTCAACTGTGATTTCCCGCACAGAGAGAGCGGAGAGGCGCTTTGTTATAATCCGCGCACGAAGCCGCTTGCAATGAACGAGACGTCCACGCCGTTGATGCGGCAGTATGCCGCTATCAAAAAAGAGCACCCCAGCGCTCTGCTGTTCTTCCGGCTGGGGGACTTCTACGAGCTGTTCTTTGACGATGCAGTGGTCGCCGCGCGCGAACTGCAGATCACGCTGACTTCCCGCAACAAGGAAAAAGGAATTTCCGTTCCCATGTGCGGCGTTCCTTACCACGCAGCGGAAGGGTACATCGCCAAGTTGATTCGCAAGGGATTCAAGGTAGCGATCTGCGAGCAGATGGAAGATCCGCGGCTGGCGAAGAAACTTGTGCGGCGGGAAGTGACGCGCGTGGTGACGCCGGGGACAGCGGCGGACTCTTCTTTGAGTTCGGAAGAGAACAACTTTCTGGGAGCTTTTGTGCAAGTGGGCGATCGCGTGGGATTCGCGGCGCTCGATCTGTCGACCGGGGAGTTTCGGGCTACGGAGTTTCAGGGGCCAGATGCGGGTCGGAGAATCCAGGAAGAGTTGTCGCAATTGCGTCCGAAGGAGTTGTTGTACGCGTCGTCGGCTCCTCTGTTTGAGGGTTCGGTAGGACCTTCGGAGAATCTATCGTCCTTCGGACGAACTGACGGTCGGGACGCCCGTCGCTCCACGGGCTGTGCGGAGACGCCACTGGATGACTGGGTATTTGCTCCGGACCATGCGATTCCTCTGCTGGAGAATCATTTCGGCGTGCTCTCGCTCGAGGGATTCGGACTGGCGGGCAAGCCGGCGGCGGCCTCGGCGGCGGGCGCAATCTTGCACTATGTGCGCTCGACGCAGCGCGGAACTCTCGACCATGTAGACCGGATCGGCTTCTACGAGCGGCAGAACTGCCTGGTGCTGGATGCGGTCACGGTAAGGAATCTGGAGCTGATCGAGCCGCTGTTTGCGGGAACCGACGCCGGCGTCACGTTGTTCCGGGCGATGGATGCGACCGTGACTCCCATGGGCAAACGCCTGCTGCGCGCCTGGATGTTGCGACCTTCGATCGATCGCGTGGAAATCGATGGACGACTGGACGCGGTGGAAGACCAGGTTAAGGAGACGCTCGCACGCGAGGAGTTGCGGCGCGCGCTGGAGGGGATTCTCGATCTGGAGCGCTTGCTGAGCCGAGTGACCCTGGAGACGGCGAATCCCCGCGACTTGCTGGCGCTGGCGGCTTCGCTGGGACACATTCCGTGCGCGCGGACTGCGCTGGGGCGATTGCATGCGGACCGGCTCCGGGTGCTGCATACCGCAATCGACGAGTTGAGCGATCTTCGAACGCGAATCGAGCAGACGGTTGTCGAGGAGCCGCCGATTTCGTTGAGCGACGGCGGGGTGTTTCGGAGCGGCGTGATTTCCGAACTCGATGAACTGCGCGATCTGAGCCGAAACAGCAAGCAATATCTCGCGCAGATCGAACAGCGCGAACGGCAGCGAACCGGGATCGGTTCCCTGAAGGTGAAGTTCAATTCGATCTTCGGATATTACCTGGAAGTCTCGAAGCCAAACCTGCACTTGGTGCCTGGGGACTACGAGCGCAAGCAGACGCTGGTGAACGCGGAGCGCTTCACGACCCCTGAGTTAAAGGAGTACGAGGCGAAGATTCTGGATGCGCAAGAGAAGATGGTCGAGATCGAGCGGCGCATGTTCGCGGAGTTGCGGATGGCGATTGCGGGTGAGGCTAAACGCATCCGGCAGACGGCTTTGGCACTAGCTGAAGTGGACGTCCTCGCCGGGTTGGCGCAGCTTGCGACTTTACGGAACTACTGCCGGCCGAATATCGACGACTCCGGAGATCTGGAGATTATTGAGGGGCGGCATGCGGTGATCGAGCAGCAGGAACTGGTGGGCGGCAGCGAGCGGTTTGTTCCCAACGATCTTTATTTGAATTCCAATACCCACACAATCCTGATACTCACCGGACCGAACATGGGGGGAAAGTCGACTTATTTGCGGCAGGCTGCATTGACGGCGATCTTGGCGCAGATGGGATCTTTCGTTCCGGCGCGATCGGTTCGGATAGGACTGATCGATCGCGTATTCACGCGGATCGGCGCCAGCGACAACCTGGCACGAGGACGGTCGACCTTCATGGTGGAGATGACGGAGACTGCAGCCATCCTGCATACGGCGACGCCCCGGTCGTTGATCCTGCTGGATGAAGTGGGGCGCGGGACGGCAACTTACGATGGGCTGGCCATCGCGTGGGCGGCCGTTGAATATCTACATGCGCGGACTCGGGCGAAGACACTGTTTGCAACCCATTACTTTGAATTGACCGAACTGGCGGACCAACTTTCCGGGGTCAAGAACTATCACGTGTCGGTGAAGGAGACGGGTGGAGGGATCGTGTTTCTGCGGAAGGTCGAGCCGGGGGCGGCGGATCGCAGCTACGGAATCGAAGTCGCTAAACTTGCGGGGCTGCCCAATGCAGTGATCGAGCGGGCGCGCGAGGTGCTGGCCGAGCACGAGAATGCCGAACGGCAGTTGACGGGGCAGTTGGCGAATGATGAGTCGCGCCCGGCACCACCGGCGCAGTTGACCATCTTCACTCCGATTTCGCAGCCGGTGCTGGAGAAGTTACGCGAGGTCGATTTGAACCGACTGACGCCGTTGGAGGCGTTGAATCTGCTTGCGGAGCTGAAGAGGCAGATCTGATTGCGGCTGCCGTTTCGAAATTGCGGGGAAAACCAGATAGCCATCAAGGACACCAAGGCGCACAAAGGACGCGACTCGAAAGATCGCCGTCCGATCGGCCAACTGCTGATTGTTGGATTCGATGGTACGGAAATGTCTCCGGGGCTCGCTTCCCTTCTCGACGAGATCCGGCCCGCAGGCGTGATTCTTTTTGCGCGCAATATTGTGAGCGCGAAACAAACTTACAAACTGCTGCAGGATTGTCAGGCGCAGGTCGAGTTGCCCCTGTTTCGGTGTGTGGACCTGGAAGGTGGGACGGTGGACCGTCTACGGGGGGCGATTGGACCAGCACCCTCGCCTGCTGACGTGTTTGCTAGCGGGGACCGCAAGCTCTTTCGCGAGCATGGACGGGTGATCGGCGAGAACTGCCGGGCGCTGGGGTTCAATGTGGACTTCGCGCCAGTTCTTGATCTGGCCTTCGAGGCGTCCAAGAAAGTAATGGGTTCGCGGGCGATCTCGGAGGATCCGCGCAAAACCGTGGTGTACGCGCGCGAATTTCTGGCCGGGCTCAACGCGGCCGGCGTGCTGGGCTGCGGAAAGCACTTTCCGGGGTTGGGGGAAGGGACGCTCGATTCTCATCACGAATTGCCAGTGATTGAAAAGTCATGGAAGAAATTGTGGGAGCAGGACCTGGTCCCCTACCGGAGTTTGCGGCGGCAATTGCCGTTTGTGATGGTCTCGCATGCGGCGTATCCGAGCGTTACGCGCGAACGGACGCCGGCATCGTTGTCGGAGAGATGGATCAATGGCATCCTGCGCAAGAAAATTGGTTATCGCGGGCTGATTGCTTCGGACGATCTGGAGATGGGCGGAGTGCTGGGGGCGGCGCCGATCGAAGAGGCAGCGGCGCAACACGTTTGGGCGGGCGGAGATCTTTGCCTGGTTTGCCATCAAGCAGAGTTGGTGACGCGGGCACATGCGTCATTGGTGCGCGAGGCGCAACGGGATCGGAAGTTTGCACGGCGAATAGAAGAATCGGCGCGGCGGGTGGTGGCTTTCAAAAGAAAGAGCAAGGGAATGGGACGGTGGGCGAAGGCTCCGACTGCAGATATCGTGGAGCGCCTTTCGCGGCGGCTTTGGGAGTTCAGCGAACAGGTACGGCTGGGAGGGTTGTGAACTACCGGGTGCTTATGGGTCACAGATTCTATCGCCCGGTCGGGGTCTCGTTCGTTTTGCATGGGATCCGAGAGCTAGATGATGGCCGGCGGCGAACCTCAGCGGCTAAAGCCGGCCTAAGTAGTTTGAGTCTTACGGCCCGGCTGGAAGCCGGGCCCCTTCAAAGCGAGGTCTCGCCCGAGGCGGTATCACCCTCTAGTGAGTTCTTGCCGCAGTCTGCGTCACGGTTTAGCGAGTACTTGCTGTTTAGCGAGTTCTTGCCGCGGCCTGGAGCTCTGTCTCGTGGGCTCTTGTCGCGGTCCGCATCGCTGATCAACGCGCTCTTGCCGCGACTTGCATTAGCACTTGGGGTGCTCTCTTGATCGTCGCGGGGGTCATGAGCGGTACTTCGGCAGACGGGATTGATGTGGCGCTGGTGCGGGTTGGGGCTAGCAGACGCGACGGCAAGGCGCGGTCGGGAGATGCGATCTCTGGCGGACGCGGGCGCTCCCTCCACATGGGCCCTGCTCTCGGTGGCTTTCGGTTGTTGGGGCACGCTCATTTCGCCTATCCGAAGGCGGTGCGGAGTGCGGTGTTGGCAGCCATGAATTCACATCGGGCTTCGGTGGCGGATTTGGCACGGTTGAATTTTCTTCTGGCAGAACTTTATGCGGACGCGGTGCTGGCAACGCAAAAAAAGTTTCGCATCAAGGCGCAGCTAGTTGGTTGTCACGGACAGACGATTTATCACCAAGGAGAAGTGCAGTCTTTTCTGGGCCGCAAGATCGCCGTCACCTGGCAGACGGGCGAGGGCGCGGTGATCGCTCGGCGAGTGGGAGTGCCGGTGGTGTCGGACTTCCGTCCCGCTGATATGGCTGCGGGCGGAAAAGGGGCTCCGCTGGTTCCCTTCCTCGACTACCTGCTGTATCGCGATGCGCGGATCGGGCGCATTGTGCAGAACATTGGCGGGATCGCGAACCTGACGGCGATTCCGGCGGGCGCGAGCGCGGAAAAGGTGATCGCATTCGATACCGGGCCCGGCAACATGGTGATCGATGCAGTGACGGAGCGGCTGTTTGGGAAGGCTTACGATCGAGATGGGCGCATTGCCGCCGCGGGGAATGTGCTCGAGGATGTTGTGGACAATTTCCTGCGCCTGCCTTTCTTCCGAAGGACACCACCCAAGACAGCGGGACGGGAGGAGTTTGGGGGAGAGTTCAGCTCAAGATTTCTGCACGCGTGCGGACGTGCGAGTAAGGCCGATATCGTAGCGACTGCCACGGCGCTCACGGCACGATCGATTGCAGATGCGATTGGAAAATTCGTGGTGAAGCGGCCGGACTCATACCGCGAGCTCGTGGTTTCGGGCGGAGGCGCGAACAATCCCACGCTGTTGGCCATGCTGGCGAATGAACTGTCGCCATTGGGACTGGTGCTGCGACTCTCGGACGAATTCGGACTGCCTTCTGCGGCGAAAGAGGCGGCGGCGTTTGCGCTGCTGGCTTACGAGACCTGGAATGGGCGGCCTTCGAACGTGCCTTCGGCTACGGGAGCGAGGCGGGCGGCGGTGCTCGGGAAGATCTCGTATGCGTGATGTGGTGCTAGATGCAAACCCAAGGTCCCTCGACTCGCTTCGGCGCGTGAACGCGCCTCCATCTTCGCTCGGGATGATAGGATTTTGGGGCGTCTGCGTTGCGTTGGGGCTGGCTTTCTCTCTGCTCTCGTGTTCCAGCAAGCCGGAACCGAACACGCTGGTCATGATCATTGAGAGCAGCCCGACCAATCTGGATCCGCGAATGGGGATTGATGCGCAGTCGGAGCGCATCGATAACCTGTTGTTCGACGATCTGCTGGATCGGGATGAGCATCTGAATGTAAAGCCGGGGCTGGCGGAGCGCTGGGAGATTCCCAATCCGCTGACGTATGTCTTCCACCTGCATGCGGGAGTGAAATTCCACGATGGGACGGCATTGACATCGCGCGATGTGAAATGGACCTTTGATTCCCTGTTGTCGGGGAAGATTCGCAGCACCAAGTCGGCTGCCTATCGTTTTGTCGACCGTTTAGACACGCCTGATGATTACACGGTCGTTTTCCATTTGAAGGAGCCCTTCGCCACCCTTCTGTGGAATCTATCCGACGGGGCGATGGGCATTGTTCCTTACGGAAGCATCGGAGAGATGAGCCAGCATCCGATTGGGTCGGGACCGTTTCGCTTTGTCAGCGCGGAACCGGACAAGGAAGTGGTTGTTGAGCGCAATGATGAATATTGGAGCGAGAAGCCGCGGCTGGGGCGTGTCCGTTTCCTGGTGGTCCCCGACACGACTACCCGTGCGCTTGAATTGCGCAAGGGCAGCGCCGACGTGGCGATTAATGCTCTGACCCCTGACATGGTGGCGACGCTGGAGCGCGAATCGGGACTCGGGGTTGTGCGCGCGCCCGGAACGGTCCTGCAATACATGGCATTTAACATGCGCGACCCGATTTTGAAAAATGTGCGAGTGCGGCAGGCGTTGGCATTCGCGATCGATCGACGCCCGATCCTGGAGTACTTATGGCGCGGGTTCGCGCAGCCTGCGGCCAGCATTCTTCCTGTGCAGAGTTGGGCGTACAACAGCGACGTTCCGACTTATGGGTACGATCCGCAGAGGGCACGCACGCTTCTGGATTCGGCAGGATATCCGGTCGTGCACGGCGTGCGGTTTCATCTCACCATGAAAACTTCCACGGACGAAAACACGCGCTTGATGGTGGCGGTGTTGCAGCAGCAGTTGCGGCAAGTCGAGATCCAGCTGGATATCCGGACACTGGAGTTTGCCACTTTCTTTTCTGACGTAACACATGGACAGTTCCAGATGCATTCCTTGCGGTGGATCGGCGGGAATGAAGATCCGGAGATTTTCGAGTACGCGTTTCACACGGAGAGAATCACGCCCAATGGTGCGAATCGCTGCTTCTACAGCAATCCGCGGGTCGATGTGCTCATCGACGAGGCTCGCAGGAGTATGAACCCGGAGACTCGTAAGAAGATTTACGGTGAAATCCAGCGGATTCTGGCGGAGGATCTGCCTTACATCAACCTGTGGTATCTGGATAACGTGCTGGTGCACACCCGGCGGGTGAAGAATCTGTCGTTGAGTCCACCCGGGAATTACAATTTTCTGAAAACTGCGGAGCTCAGCTCGAATTGAGTTGTTTACAGCGCGACTTGCGCGAGCCAACGGGCGGGGACGCCCGCCGCTCCGGGAACAAAATCGACTTGGGCGTGAACGGTACAGCGCTTTCCTGCGTGATATCCTCGAAAAGTTGTCTTTGGGGACTCAGTGCGCATTCTTTTTATCGGGGATATCTTCGGGCGGCCGGGGCGCAATATTGTGAAGGACCGGCTGCCTTCGCTGGTCAAGAATCACTCCATCGATCTCATCATCGCCAACGGGGAAAACTCGGCGGCGGGCTTCGGAATTACGCCTCAGCTCGCGGAAGAGCTGTTCGAGCTGGGCATTGACGTAATCACTACTGGCAACCACATCTGGGATAAACGGGAGATTGTTGACTTCTTCCAGATGGCGGACGGGAATCCTCATAGTCCATCCCGCCGTTTGCTGCGTCCAGCCAACTACGCGCCCGATCTGCCCGGCTATGGATTTTACGAAGGCCGCAAGGGCGAGGTTGGCTACGCGGTGATCAACCTGCAGGGTCGAGTCTTCATGCCGTCCAATGACGACCCGTTTCGCAAGACCGACCAGCTGCTCAAAGACATCAAGAGCAAAGTCATTCTGGTGGATATTCACGCCGAGGCTACTTCGGAAAAGATCTCGCTCGGGTGGTACCTCGACGGCAAGGTGACGGCGGTGGTGGGAACCCACACCCACGTGCCGACCGCGGACGAACGCGTGCTGCCCAATGGAACTGCTTACATCACCGACGTAGGGATGACCGGTCCATTCGATGGCGTGATCGGGGTGAAGAAAGAACTGGTGGTAGGCAAGTTTCTGAATAACATGCCGGTGCGCTTCGAGGCAGCGACCGGAGACGTGCGGCTGTGCGCGGTGGTGATCGACTGCGATGAGAAGACCGGGCGGGCTCGGAGTATTGAGCGGGTGATGGTTGGAGGCTAGGTGGCAGGTGTCGGGTCGCAGGTATCAGGTGTTAGGTCTTAGGTCTTGGGAGGAGAGGTTGGGTCTAGGAGTGAATGGCTTTCGATGGAAGGAGTCGGACGCTTACCTGTTCGATATCGACGGGACGCTTTTGCTTTCGAAGGATCGGACTCACCGGTATGCGCTGCATCGGGCCATGCTTGACGTTTATGGGATCGAGACCACAATTGACGGGATCGCCTACCACGGCAAGACCGATGTCGGGATCCTGCGGGCGGCGCTGGAGCGGGCCGGGATTGCCACAGACGTAATCAATGAGCGGATGGCTGCGGCTCTGGAGGTTGTGCGTCTGGATGCCAGCGAGAAGGCCGAGCGATTCACTCCGACCGTCCTTCCCGGAATTCACGAGGTGCTGGAACTCTTGCACGATTCGGGAAAGTTGCTGGCAGTAGCTTCGGGCAACCTGGAATTAGTGGGATGGCTCAAAGTGAAGGCCGCCGGTCTGCGGGATTTTTTCTCGTTCGGCCGATTTGCGGACGACAGCGAATTGCGAGAGGACATTTTTCGAGCAGGCGTGACCGAGGTACACAGGCGGCTGGGGCAGAATGCAAGAGTCTGCTTTGTCGGGGATACCCCTGATGACGTACGCGCGGCTCGATGTGCGGGAGGACGGATCATTGCGGTGGGCACGGGAATCTTCAAGGTAGAAGATTTGTCGGGTCACGGACCGGATGCGGCGGTGGGTTGTTGCAGCGAACTTCTGACGCAATAGGGCCGCGGTCGGAGGATCATGAACATCGGCCCAGGCGGCTAAAACCGGCGCCCATTTGTGTGGGTCTGACGGCGCAGCTGAAAGCCCGCCGCCCTTCAAAGCGAGGGTAGTCGCATATTTTCCGCCCTACAAAAGCGATGCGCCGCCGCCCAAGCCCCCATTCCTAGGCGCTAAGTGTGGCCTTCCGCGGGAAGTGCAGATTGCTCGGGTGCGGCAATGACTTCGCCATGTAACACGAAAGTGCTACGCCTGCAAGAATCCCGCTAGTCAGCGTTCTAATCCCGGATACAATCTTCCCAATGCGCCGCTGCCTCGCTCTTCTGACAGTCATTGCGATTGCATCCGCCACCTGGGCTGCGGATCAACCCCCTGTGTCACCGGCAGCGGTGAATTGCGCCGATGGTGTGCCCGGAAATCCCTCGTGTATTACTACTCCCAAGTCCCGCAAGGAAGCCAAGCAGGCCTTCGCGCGCGGCATGAAACTTCAGAAAGACAAGCGGCTGGACGAGGCGCTCGCCGAATTTGAACGAGCGGCACACCTGGTGCCCCAGGACGTCCAGTATGTGACTTTGCGGGAGATGGTCCGGCAGCAACTGGTGTTCGATCATCTGCAGCGCGGGAATGGCGCCCTGGCGAACGGATCAGCAGTGCAGGCCATGGGCGAATTCCGCACCGCGCTGAGCATTGATCCAACCAACGAATTTGCCCGCCAGCGGCTGAACGAGACGCTGGGGAGCAATGCGCCTAACCCGCGTGAGGCGCCGCGGGTGGTGGAGACCGAGGACGAGATTCTGGTGTCGCCGCGCGACGCGGTGCAGACCTTTCATTTTCGGGGAGACTCTCGCGCGTTGCTGACGCAAGTCGCTACGGCGTACGGCATCGTGGTTACTTTTGACGACTCGGTGCCGAACCGTCGGGTTCGCTTTGACGTTGAGAATGTCGACTTCTTCGTGGCCATGCGGCTGGCGGGAGCGGTCACCAAGACTCTTTGGTCGCCGCTGCAGCCGAAGCAGATCCTGGTGGCGGCCGACTCCACGGAAAATCACCGGCTGTTTGACCGCATGGGTCTGCGGACTTTCTACATTCCGGAAGTTGGTTCACCCCAGGAATTGACCGATCTGGTCAACGTGTTGCGTACGGTGTTCGAGATCAAGTTTGTCACGTCGAACATGCAGTCCAGCACGATCACGGTGCGAGCGCCCCAGAACGTGCTGCGGCCTGCCAGCCAGTTCCTGGAAGAATTGGGCTCGGGGCATCCGGAGGTGATGCTGGACGTCAAGATCTACCAGATCAGCCGCACGGTGGTGCACAACTTCGGGTTGCAGATTCCGAACCAGTTCAATCTGTACAACATTCCGGTGTCCGCCCTGGGACTTACGCTGGGCGGGGTGAACATCCAGGACCTGATCAACCAACTGATTGCCAATGGAGGCATCAACCAGGCAGACAGCACGGCCATTTCTGCGCTGCTGGCCCAACTGCCCAGCAACGTGAGTTCAATCTTCAAGCAACCGCTCGCAACTTTTGGTGGCGGCCTAACGCTCATGGGTGTGAGTTTGGGAACGCTTGGGGCAACCTTGTCGAAGAGCGACTCACAGGTGCAAACCTTACAACACGTGACGTTGAGAGCCGAGCAGGGCAAGGACGCGACCATGAACCTGGGATCACGGTATCCGATCATCAACGCCAGTTTCGCGCCCATCTTTAATACCAGTGCGATCTCACAGGCGATTCAGAACAACTCGTTCATCGCGCCCGTCCCGTCCTTCACATACGAAGACATCGGAATCAATCTGAAGGTGAAGCCGGTCGTTCACGGCGAGACGGATGTGAGCCTTACGGTGGAGTTAAAAGTGCGGGCATTGACGGGCGCAAGTGCCAACGGAGTACCGGTTATCGGAAACCGGGAATATTCGGGTAGCATCAACCTGAAGAACGAGCAGTCAGCGGTGGTTGCAGGACAGATTACGCAGAGTGATCAGCGTAGCTTGAGCGGCATTCCGGGCATTGGTCAGGTTCGCGTGCTCAGCCCGGTGGTCAATTCCAACAGCAAGCAGAAAGATGAGAACGAACTGCTGGTAGTGATTACGCCGCACATTATCAGCATTGCCGACACACCGAGCTCGGAGATTTGGATGACCGGTGTGAAGTGAGGGACGACTTGGCATAGCGCGGAGACGCGCGAGGCAGAGCTCTTTCGCCCCTTGGGGGCTTTTGTCTTTCTGGAACTTACCCCAAGGCTTGCGCCGTGGGCTTCATTCTTCCGCCGCTCCGCGGCTGGCATCGAGTGGCGCCGGCCACTTTTTTCCCTGATCGGGCTGTGAGCTACCGCGGGAAGACGACCTGTATCCAACACCTACGCTTTTGCTTCCCCGCCCTCACTGCTTGGCGGCGAATTCTACGATGCTTTTCAGGACATTCTCGGGCACCTGGGTTACGTTGCCAATGCGGCGGCCGTTGATGAAAACGGTTGGGGTTCCGGTGACGCCTACTGCTTGTCCCAGCGCAATGGACTTATCGATGCGCGCCTTGGTATCGGACTTGGCGGAGCACACAGCGATATCGGCGCCTTTGACGCCGGACTTGTCGGCGATCGCGGTGAGGCGCTCGTCGGCGTTGGACTCGGTAATGTTAGCCTGCTCGTCGTAGGTTCCCTGAACGAATTTCCAGAAGGCGTCTTTGGAGCTGCGACCAATGCAGTCGGCGTAGGCGGCAGCCTTGGCAGCCCAGTTGTGCATGGGCAGCGGGAATTGCTGAAAGACGAAGCGCGCGTTGGGTTCGGAGGCGAGCAACTTGTCGATGACGGGCTGAGCTTCCTTGCAGTGTGGGCACTGCAGGTCGCTGAATTCCACGATGGTGACTGGCGCCTTGTCGGGACCGCGAGAGCTACCGTTCATACCCCTCTGCAGTGCGTCGCGGGCAGGGGTATAGGGCTGGGCGCCGAAAGGCATGATGTCGCCGGCCACTGCGTGCGAGCCGTCGGCTGTGACGTAGAAAACGGTCACACTCTGACCCTGCGCGTTCGTAATGATCACCGTTACTTCGGCCAGGCCTTCGGCGATTGCCGGCTTGATGGATGAGACTTTCCAGGTGATCGTCGGGTCGTAGCCGAAGGTCTGTTGCATGAATGAATTCACGGTGTCTTCGGAGGGGAGGCTGGCAGTGGATTTCTCCTGGGCAATCGCGAGTGTGACCAGCAGGAGGGTGAATGTGAGTGTTAGTGGACGAAGCATGCGTTCCTTTCCAGTTGATGGATGCGATTCTATTGTTGTACATCGCCCAAAGCCATAGCTAGCGGTAGTACGCGCCGCATGAGCGGTTTGTCGACAAGGGCATCTGCCGTCGCGACAGCCAACCTCAGCGGCTAAAACCGCCTTGATTCTAGAAGTCTAACGGCGCGGCTGAAGCCGCGCCCTTCAAAACAAGTTAGGTGGCAGTTTCTCCGGTGTGTCCCTTCAAACAATGTTAGCTGGTCTCCTGTGGGTCCCTCCAAAAACAATTTCATCTTCTCGTCTCTCCCGTGCGTCCCTTCAGAACAATGCTCGCTCCGGGACTTACCTCCCACGAACCTGCAGAACAATGTCAGCCCGGACCTCTGGCTCATTGCCGAGGGTCTGCTCGGAACATAGATCACGATGGGATTGGAGCCAAGGGGCTGCGCTGTCCGCATCAAATCTTCATGCCTCTGACTTGGCGGCAATTGGGAAGCGGCGGCCGTAGCCGAAGGCCTTGGCGGAGATCTTGATGCCGGGGGCGGCCTGCTGACGTTTGTATTCTGCCCGATCGATCATGCGAACCACTCTTCGGACCAATTCCAAATCGAACGCACGGTCTTTGGCGATCTGTTCCGCAGAGCGCGATTCTTCGATGTAGTCCTCAAGAATGGCATCCAGCACTTCGTAGGGCGGCAAGCTGTCGCTGTCCTTTTGATCGGGACGCAGTTCGGCTGAGGGTGGCTTTTCGAGAGTCGCCTGCGGAATCACGGCGCGGCGCGAATTGACGTAGTGGCTGATCCTGTAGACCAGTGTCTTCGGGACATCCGAGATGACGGCCAGCCCTCCCACCATATCGCCGTAAAGCGTGCAGTAGCCCACGCCCAATTCGCTCTTGTTGCCGGTCGAAAGAACAATCGCGTTGAATTTGTTGGACAGGGCCATCAGCAACGTGCCGCGGGCACGGGCCTGGATGTTCTCTTCGGTCACGTCTTCTTTCAGGCCAGCGAATACATTTTTTAGGGTGCAACGATAGCCGTTGCAGATCTCGGTGATGGGGAGGACTTCGAAACGGATGCCGAGGTTGGCGGCGAGAGTGCGCGCATCATCGATGGAGCCCTGCGACGAATAGGGGCCGGGCATGCCCACCCCGGTGACGTTTTCCGGTCCAATCGCTTCGGCGGCCACGACTGCGGTTAAAGCGGAGTCGATGCCACCGCTCAGGCCGATGACGACTTGCTTGAATCCGCATTTGCGAACGTAGTCGCGCGTTCCCAGAACCAGGGCACTGTAAGCGCTGGCTTCCTCGCCTTCCACCTGTTGATGCAGCTCGCCTTGCAGCGTGGCCGAGTCGAAGTAGACGATGTCTTCCTCGAATGACTTCCCCTGCGCAATCACCTTGCCTTCGCGATTCAAGACGAGGCTGGAGCCATCGAACAGCAGGCTGTCATTGCCACCGACCTGGTTCACCATCACCACGGGAATTTTGTCGGTGCGCGCGATGGTAGCAAGCATGTCGCGGCGGAGTTCCCTTTTGCCCAGCCAAAAGGGCGAGGCGGAAATGTTCAGGATGAAGTTGCCGCCTGCGCGCAGCAGGGCCTCGATGGGATCGACCATGTAGAGGCGCTTGTTCCAGAAATCCTTATCGTTCCAAACGTCCTCGCAGATAGTGAGGGCCATGCGATTGCCGCAGAAGTCGAACAATTCCTGGCTACGAGCGGGGGCGAAGTTGCGCATCTCGTCGAAGACGTCGTAAGTGGGCAGCAGCATCTTCGATTGCAGGAAGGCCAGTTTTCCATCGCGCAGGAGGGCAGCAGAATTCATTACGGACTTGCCGGTCTCGGCATGGGCGGGCGTGACCAGTCCGCAGATGACGGCGATGCCGTTCGTTTCAGCAGCGATGCGGTCGACCGTCTCCCGATTCTTCGCCACGAAACTGGGACGCTCCACCAGGTCGCGAGGCGGGTACCCGCAGACGGAGAGTTCGGGAAACAGGATCAGTCCGGCTCCGGATGCCTGGGCGCGGTGGGAGAAGTCGATGATCTTCGCGGCGTTGCCGGAGAAGTCTCCTACCGTGGGATTGATCTGGCCGAGGGCAATCTTCACAACTCCAGTTTATCAGGATGCAGTCGTCAGTCATCAGCCTTCAGTCGCAAGCAAAGGCCTGGTTTCCTGACGACTGATGACTGAAGACTGGCGACTAACTAGTTGCCCACAACCTCGGGAAGTCTGGTCGCTGGCGGCGTGTTGCGGCTGCGTTGCGCGCTTACCACACCGTCGATGATGACCATCCCGATGCCGGGCAGGTCGCCGGCTTCGATGCTTTTCAACAGTGTGGTGCCGGCCGAATGCTGGGCTTTGTCCATGAGGACGAACGTGGCATCCCGTCCGGTCGCGACGACGCCGCAGGTCAGGTTGCGGATTTTTGCGGTGTTCCCAGTGGCGAAACAGATCGCTACTTCGGCCGGGACATTTCCCAGCGAGGACAACATGGAGACGAGACGCACGATTCCCAACGGCTGGACGCCGGAACCGGCAGGCGAATCGGTGCCCAAAATCACGCGTTGGAGCTGTTTTAGTTCGCGGGCGGTGTGCAAGGTCAGCAGGCCGGCGCGTTCATTTCCGTTGTGAACGATCTCGAGGGCGCGCGGGGATTTTTCGCACAGGCTCATGATCTGATCGTCGGGCAATGCGGTGTGGCCGCCGTTGATGTGGCCGATGACGTCGGCGTCGGCGGCGAGGACGATGTCTTTATCGATCAGACTAGAACCGGGGATGGATGGTCCGCCCGTGTGAATGGTGCTCTGGATGCCATACTTGCGCGCCCAAGCCACCATCTGGCGAGCGGTGGCGCCATCTTTCACGCTGCCCAAGCCGACCTCGCCCAGCATCGTCACACCGGCCGCAGCGAGTTCCTTGAAGTCTTCTTCCACCATGCCGTGCTCGAGCACGGGGGCGCCGGCATGAATCCTCACGCCACCGGGTCGAAAGGCGGTGAACACACGCTGAGCGAAAATCGCCATGGCCTTCAGGCCGACCACGTCTTTGGGACGGCCGGGAGTGTGCACCTCGCCAGCGGAGATCATCGTCGTGACCCCGCCGTGGAGGTAGCTATCGATCCAACCGAGTTGGTTCTGGCGGGGAGTCCAATCGCCCGCGACGGGGTGGACATGACTGTCGATCAAGCCGGGGGCCAGGGCGGTGCCCTTGGCGTCGATTACGGTGGTTGCACCTTCGCGGTCGATGTCTTTTTCCTTGCCGATTGCGGCGATCTTGCCGTCAACGGTGAGCACTGTATCGGCGTCGAGGATTGGTCTTCCCAGATCGCCGCTCAGGAGCAAACCAATGTTGCGAACGACAAGTCGGGTGGGCGATTTCTGTGGTGCGGTGTCCTGGGACATGGGTTTCCTCTTAACCGATTGCGGCTGGGGTACATCTATCGCGTTGAGGCCGCCAGTATATAGAGTAGTCGCGGGGATTCAAGCAAAGGCAGGAACAACTAAGGACACGAAGGAGATTCCAAGCGCATCGGCGTTCAACGAACTGCTTGTCATTTCCGGCAATCCCTGTATAAGCTGGCTGCGTCATCAAGGCTGGCAGGCGGAAACGGGCATGGCGGCTAGCGATTTGGTTTTGTGGGCGGTCGACACCCAGGCGGACTTCATGTTCCCCGGGGGCAAATTGTACGTCCCGGGCGCTGAAAAATTACTTCCCAACATCCAGAAACTAACGGACACAGCCCGGGAAGGGCGTGTGTTTATGGTGTCGCACGGCTGCTTCCACTCGGAGAATGACCCGGAGTTTCGGGTTTTTCCTCCCCATTGTATTCAAGGAACTCCGGGCAGTGATTTTGTGGCCCACGCTATGACCGAGAAAGTCGCTCGGGTTCCCAACGATGCTCGGTGTGCGTTGCCCGACGACCTGTCTTCCTATCAGCAGGTGCTGCTCGAGAAACAGACGTTGGATATTTTCGAGAGCCGGCACGCTGCTTCCCTGCTCCAGCGGTTACCGAACGACGCGGAGTTCGTGGTGTTCGGAGTGGTCACGGAGTACTGCGTGCGCTTCGCCGCGAAGGGACTGCTCGAAAGGGGCCGCAGAGTTTCGGTGGTGGAAGACGCGATTGAGACCCTCGACCTCGACCAGGGGCGACGAACAATCGCCGAACTGCAAACTCTGGGCGCAAAGCTGACGACCACCCACCAGGCGCTCAACCGGTTGCTGGCCACCACCTAGAGTCGTCCTTGCCCGGCGTCCGTGCGCCCGCGTATCATGCTGCGGTCTATGGCTTCCAAAAGTTCCACGCCCAAATCCGGCCTGCGCCAAAAAGCGCAGCTCATGTCATCTTCTGAAATCGAGCGCACGCTCGTCCGCCTGGCGCACGAGATCGTGGAGAAAAACGATGGAGTCGACGGATTGGGTTTAGTCGGGATCCGTCGCCGTGGCGTTCCCATCGCGGAGCGCCTGGCAAAATTCATGCAACGGGTGGAGAAGGTAGCAGTTCCGGTCGGAAGTCTCGATATCACTTTCTATCGCGACGATTTGTCCACGCTTGGACCACGGCCGGTGGTGCAGAAATCCGATATTGGCCTGGATATCGAGGACAAGAGCATCATCCTGGTGGATGACGTTTTGTTCACGGGACGGACGATCCGCGCGGCTTTGGATGCCCTGTTCTCGCACGGGCGTCCGCGCCGGGTGCAGCTTTGCGTGCTGATCGACCGCGGGCACCGCGAACTACCGATTGAGGCCGCTTACGTGGGTCGCGTCGTGCAGACGAGCATGAACGAAGTGATCGAAGTTAAGTTGGCGGAAGTCGATAATGCGGAGAAGGTTCTGCTGATGGAGAAGTGAAATGACGTCGCCCGGCGTAGATCCCTGCGTCCCAGAGCCTTGGCAGGGTTGTGGGTGAAATCGCCTGGGTCTGTTGAAAAACTCTCTTTTCGTCCCAAACAACCCAAATTGGGGGGATAGAAAATGTCTAGGCGACCCGAGAAAATC
>UEXW01000250.1_pt1 | contig 34497 bp, 26 predicted proteins | sample 4301151 | NCBI WGS metagenome assembly UEXW01 (sample SAMEA4773176, study PRJEB27434) | metagenome | biome: 2259; feature: agricultural soil; material: soil | place: USA | collected 2014-09 | depth 0.25 m | reverse complement strand
CTGGTGGCCGTTGGCTGAGGGTCGTTGGTGAGAACGCACTGACGCATCACCCCTGATGGCTTCTGGAGCTACTGTCGCCAACGCGGTGTCTATGCACAACAGAGGAAGCCAGGGCGGGGAGGATGCAGAGGAAGCTGATCTTGCTGGTCATGGTTGCTTCCTCCTCCGTTGCGGGCTTCTCGTCTGCGGGAACTCCGCGACAGGCGCTGGTGGAGATGGCTTTAGCGTCGAAGCCCGCGAGTGTTGAGAAGCACTTGCCAGAATCTGTCCGCCAAGCTCTGCGACAGCTTAGCCGAGAGGACCGTGCTTTGGCGGACCAGAAGTTGCTGTTTGGACATTCCCTGTGCGATCAGGGCGCCGAGCTGGCAGTGCCTGAGGACGGACAATCGTTATTGGTCATGCAGCGCAAGGACTCCGATCAGAGAGCGGAAATTCGCGTGAGACACGAAATCATCAGTGGCAGCGAAGCGATGCTGGAGTTGGGAGTGGATCGCTCGGAGAGTTTCACGCAAAGTGTTTTCGTTTGGATGCGTCTGGAGGAAGATGAGTGGCGGGTCACGGGAGTCGACATGCTGCGTTTCTTTCAACGGATCTCCCTGGATGATCCGGAATTTGTAGAGCGATTCCGAAACGTGCAGCGTAAGGAAAGTGAAAGCCGAATCACCAGCGTGTTGTATTCCGTGTTCTACGCGGTCCGTCAATTCGCTTTCACATATCCAGGTGTTGGCTTCCCAGGCGACCTGCGTGTTCTTGGTCCGGCGGGCGAAGACGAAGAAGCAACTGAAGAGCACGCCGGACTGTTGCAGCCGGAAATGGCAGCAAACGAGTTTTCGAATGAGGGCTACAAATTCCGCTATGAACTCATCAGGGGAGGTCCAGACGGGAACTTTACTATTGTTGGCCGGCCAATCGAGGGCCGTAGCGTGCGAGGAGGAAGTTTCTTTCTGGACGCGACTGGCTCGATCCATGTCACGGACGAATCCCGCGATGCGACGCCCGACGATCCTATTGAGTAAGTTGGTGACACGCCGCTACGCTTCCCAGACCCACTTCCCACCCACCATCGTGCGTTCGACCGGCGTGCTTACTAGTTGTGATGGATCGGTTTTAAAGGGATCACGCCCCAGCACGACTAGGTCAGCTAGCTTACCCGGTTCGATCGACCCTTTCAGATTTTCCTCATAGGACGCGTAGGCGCCATGCATCGTGCCTACGCGGATGGCTTCTTCCAACGTGATCTTCTGCTTCGCGCCCCACACAGTTCCTTTCATATCCGTGCGCGTGACTTCCGACTGCAGCGCCATCATTGGCTCAAATGGGCCGGGTGGATAGTCGGAGGCCTGCGTCGGACGGATGCCCGCGTCGATAAAACTGCGCAGGGCGAACATGTGGTCGAGACGCTCAGGGCCGTACTCCTTCATCTTTTCTCCGTGGTAGTAGACGTAAGTGGAAAACGGGGTTGGGATTGCGCCCAAAACCTTGATCCGTTGCACCAGCGAATCGTTCACCACCGTGCAGTGCTCCAAGCGGAAGCGTGGATCGCGGCGCGGAATTTCCTTTTGCAGGCGTTCATAGACGCGCAGAGTCGTATCAATGCCCACATCTCCATTGGCGTGAGTCCCGATCTGCCATCCCGCATCGTGGGCTTTTCGCGAGTGCTCGTACAGTTCGTCCTCGGTCGAGACTAGAATTCCGAAATCGTTGGGACGCCCGATGTAGGGCTGCGACAAGCGCGCCGTTCGTTCGGAGATCGATCCGTCGCAGATCATCTTCATGAAGCCTACCCGCACCCACTCGTCACCGAGACCCGTGCGAATGCCCGCGTCCAGCATTTGCTGGATGTGAGCGAAGAAGATCGAGCAGTACACGCGCACCAATAGGTCGCCCGACTCGCGGGCGTCCTGATAGGCGCGCAGATCGTCTGGCGTGCCCAGAGCGTCAGTCACCGAAGTGATGCCAGTGCGCGACATCATTCTCGCGATCAGCTTCACGCCTTCGCGGTGATCGTCGCGCGTGAAATTTGTGGGGATGAGTTTCCGGAAGGCTTCCTTCGCGTTCTCGCGGACGTGTCCGGTCAACTGCCCGGTCGCAGGATCGTGATCATATTGCCCACCTGAGGGATCGGGCGTTTTGTCGTCAATCTTGGTCAGCTTCAGTGCAAGCGAGTTGACCCATGCTGTATGGCCGCCGCGGTGCTCCACAAAGACAGGATGACCGGGCAGCGCGTCGTCCAAATCCCTGAGAGTAAGCGGCCGGCCATCGGAGGTCTTTGTGTCGTCATATTTGAAGCCCAGCACCCACTGCCCCGGCGGAATTTTCGCGGCCTGCTGGCGCAACGCAGCCAGAATTTCGGCGATCGAGCGCAGATCGCAGTCGACCATGCGGAGGTGATCGAGGCCAGCTTCTGCGGGATGAGAGTGCGCGTCAATGAACCCTGGAAGAACCGTATTCCCACCCAGGTCTATCTTCTTCGCGCTGCCTACGGCGAGACCTAGCACTTCTTCGTTGCTTCCAATTGCGTGGAAACGCCCGTTGGAGATCGCAATCGCCTGGGCCCACGGTTGGCGCGGGTTTACTGTCCAAACGTTGGCGTTGTGGAGAATCAGGTCGGGTTCAGCGCGTTCAATCGGGAAGAGCGCCAGGGCGCCGAGGCCGGCGATAAAGTCGCGGCGGGACGTGGGCATGAAATTGATCTCCATTCGCGGCGCGGGAAGCATCGTATGAATGCACGCCCGGAGGGCCGCGGAGCGCCACTATACTACCAGCGGTCCGAATCGCCCCCGGATGAACGCGAAGGAGAGGGAACGTGAGCAACTCGCCTGCCGTGGAAGTGGAAGGCAAACGACTCAACCTGTCGAATCTGGATAAAGTGCTGTATCCGTCCACCGGATTCACGAAGGGCCAGGTGATCGACTACTACGCGCACATTGCGCCGGCGCTTCTGCCCCATCTGTCAGGTCGGCCGGTCACGATGAAGCGTTATCCCAACGGGGTCGACGGCGAATATTTCTACGAGAAGAATGCTCCCAAGCATCGCCCTGACTGGGTGAAGACGTCGCCGATCTGGAGCCGCGGCAATCGCCGGCACATCAACTACCTGTTGGTCGAGGACCTGCCCACGCTCATATGGCTGGCGAACCTGGCCTCACTCGAAATTCATCCCTCATTGGCGAAGGCCGAGGACATCGACTGTCCCACCATGATGGTGTTTGATCTCGATCCCGGACCGCCGGCGAATATCGTGCAGTGCGCGCAAGTGGGTCTCTGGCTGCGTGAAATCTTCGATCATTGGGGATTGCAGAGCTTCCCCAAAACCTCAGGGTCGAAAGGACTGCAGATCTACATTCCCTTGAATACCCCAACCAGCTACGACGCAACCAAGCCTTTTGCCCACGCGCTCGCGCGGTTGCTGGAGCACGATCATCCCAAGATGGTTGTTTCCGATATGAAGAAGGAATTGCGCAAGGGCAAGGTGTTCGTCGACTGGAGCCAGAACGATGAGCACAAGACCACGGTCTCGGTGTATTCGCTGCGCGCGCGCGAGCGTCCGACGGTTTCGACCCCGGTGACCTGGGAAGAGGTGGAGAAGGCTTTGACGAAGAAAGACGCGAGCCCGCTGGTGTTTGAGGCTCCCCAGGTTCTGGAGCGTTTCGAGAAAATGGGCGATCTGCATGCTCCGGTGTTGAAGCTCAAACAGAAGCTACCAGATCTGCGCGGCGTGGCGGCGGCCGCGGGCGCGGAGCCGGCTACGGTGGATCTGCCGGCGCAAGCGGAAGACCGCTCGAGGCGTTTGACAAGATTATCTACGAAGAAGAAAGAGAGTTCCACTCGTAAGAAGGCCAAGCTGGCCTAGTTTGACAATCCGCCCTCGCGACACTCGTATGGCACGGTCCGGTCTGGCGGACCTACAGCGCCGCCATCACCTCAAGATGAACGCCTTCCTTCTTTTGCAGGTAGGCGATGATGTCGAATAGATTTTGCGCTTCAGGATTACCTGAGGGACCAAGCATGCGCATGAGGCTTTTTGGATCCATGTCGAGCGCTTTTCCTAGAGGCACAAAGCCCACTGTGGCGTTGATGTAGTCGCGCAGAATTGCTTTTCCCGTTTCTACATCTCCAGAGAGAAAAGTCTCAACACCCTCACGGAGAAGTTCCTTGCGAAAATCAGGATCACGATCGGCTCGTGCCTTAACGGTCTTCATGAAATTTCGTGTGAGTGCCATCTTCATTTCCTCATATTCTTACGTCGTTTGTAGTCGCTCCAGCGCATCTTCGCTTGTCGAATATCCGAGTCTTGGCGTTTTTTCGTACCGCCCGCCAAGAGAATTATCGCCTTGTCACCATCCTTGCCGAAGTAAATCCTGTAACCCGGCCCGAAATCAACCCTGCCCTCATGCACTCTTCACCAACGCCCTTGACGTTGGACCAATTTTCCCCTCGAAGTTGAGTCAGAGCGGTGTTCACTTTCGCAGCTGCCCGAGCATCGAGATCGTCGAACCAAGCTGCAAAGGGGCTGCGTCCAGCACCATCTTGATATTCGAGAACGTCGATCACAAGGAATGGTAACATTTGTGTTACCATTATCAAGCTTCCTGTTGTCCCTGTGCTAGATTTGTTTCGGTTGAGGGGTGAATGGCAGCTTCCTAAGTCATTGATATCAATGTCGTGCAAAAGTCCCGGTAAACTATGGCGCAATTGTTCGCAGGCACGTCGGGATGGGCCTATCCCAGTTGGAAGCCGGATTTCTATCCGCAGAAGCTCGCTCAGAAGAAATTTCTGAACTTCTACGCCATGCAATTGAACGCGGTCGAGGTGAACTTCACTTTCCGCCAGCTTGTGAAAGAGTCGACTCTGCAGAATTGGCTGGCGGAGACGCCTGCGGAATTCCGATTCACCGTCAAAGCGCACCAGGTCATCACGCACATCAAGCGGCTGAGGGGAATCGAAGACTTCCTTCCACGCTTTCTTGGAACCATTGAGCCACTGGCAAGCGCCGGCAGACTCGCCCCCGTGCTGTTTCAGCTGCCGCCAAATCTGAACGTCGATCAGGAACTGCTGACGGCGTTCTTGCAGACGCTCCCACGCGGCCTGCAGTCGGCGTTCGAATTTCGACACAACTCGTGGTTCGTTGACGAAACGTATGCATCCCTTCGGCAGCAGAACGCAGCCTTGTGCGTGGCCGAGACCGAAGAGCGGACCACCCCAGACGTCGTTACCGCCGACTTTGCGTACTACCGGTTTCGGAAGCCGACCTACACAGCGGATGAAAAAAAATCGATGGTGGACCGAATCCAGCAACATCTGGCTGCGGGCCGCGACGTGTTCGCCTACTTCAAACACGACGAAACGCCCGAAGGGGCGATCTACGCACGCGAACTGCTGGCTGGCTTCAGGAAATAGTGTGGCGCGGACACTCTTGTCCGCGTCAATCTCGATGAAGAGACAGACCGCTGGATTCTTCCTCCCCCAGTTGCCGAGATCCGAACGACGGTTTAACAGGTTGTCGCAATGTCCCCAATCTTTAGCTGCGTTCAGCGCATCCCCTCAACCGTTTCCAACCCGAGCACAGCGGAGGGAGCAGGAATCTGCTTTCAGCCAGCCAGCATCTAGGTCGCACACACGCTGCAGAAAGCTGGCGGCAACGCGGACAGGAGTGTCCGCGCCACACTTGGGACCCGTTGCGGTACTTGGCTCAGTGTCCGATAACGCGCATACTTAAAAATCGTAGCCGGAGATCCTGGGGCCGGCAGTTTGAAGAGAACGACTTCTATTTCAATGCCCTCGGAAGACAATGCACGCGTGATGGCTGTCTTTCTTGATTACTTAAAGGTCGAGAAGGGCCTCGCTCCGCTTACCATCTCAGCGTACAGGATCGATATTGACCAGTTCGCGGATTTCCTCGAACGACGGAAGCTTGGCTTCAGCAGGGCACAGCGCAATGATGTGCGCGACTTCATTCAGCAACTTTTTTCGAATTCCGTGGATGGCCGCTCGGTAGGAAGGAAGTTGTCGGCGTTACGGCATCTCTATCGACATCTGCTGATCGACAACAAGATTCAGCATGACCCCACGCTCAACATCGATTCACCCAAACAATGGAAGGTGCTGCCCAAGGCGCTGGCACGCGACGAAATGGAGAAGACTCTGTCGGCGCCACGCGCAGTTTCAGATTCCAAAATCGCGGTTGCGATTGCCGCGCGTGATCGAGCAATGCTGGAGGTGTTCTATGCGGGTGCCCTGCGCGTCTCGGAGATCGTCAACGCAAAGCTGGAGGACCTGAAGCTCGAGACTGGGTACATGCTGGTGCGCGGCAAAGGAGACAAGGAACGGATTGTGCCTCTCGGGAAATCGGCGCAGCATGCACTGACCGAATATCTGGGCACTCCGCGAAATACGTTGGCGACCGGGAAGAACTCGCCATTTCTTTTCCTAGCGCGTGGGGCACACAAATTAACGCGCCAGCGCGTGTGGCAGATGGTGAAAGCGTCGTCGCTGTCATCGGGCCGGTCGGCATCGCCGCACATGCTGCGCCACTCCTGCGCGAGTCACATGGTCGAAAACGGAGCCGATCTGCGCACAGTGCAGACCATTCTCGGGCACGCAGATATTTCGACTACCCAGGTGTATACGCATCTGGCGCTCGATCGCCTGAAGACCGTGTATCAGAAACATCATCCGCGGGCGAAGGTAAAAGCTTAGTTACCACGGAGGCACAGAGACATGGAGAAAACCAAAAGCTTGAGCTTTCTCGGTGCCTCCGTGTCTCAGCGGTGAATCGAGCCGAATCACCTCATGACCGACAGCAAGAACAAACGTACAACCATCGAGAAGGCCGTCGATCAGTTCCTCCTTGTTCTGCGGGAGCGGAATGCTTCTGCGCACACAATCAAGGCATACGCAGGCGATCTCGAAAACTTCTCGCGCTATATGGGCTCGCGCGGTTGGAAGGCGATTGATCACATCGCCATCCGCGGCTTCCTGTCGCATTTGTACGAAAAGGGCTTGAGCAAGGCGTCCGTTGCGCGCTCCCTAGCGGCCCTGCGTTCGCTCTATCGCTGGCTTGCTCAGGAAGGCGTGGTAGACCAGAATCCGGCCAAGCTGGTTTCCACTCCGAAGCTGCCGAAGAAATTGCCACGCGTGCCTACCATCGAGGAGATGAACAGCGTTCTCGATGGCCAGATGCCCGAAGTGGCGGCTCTTCCCGAGCGTGACCGGTTGCTGCTCGAACTACTCTATGGGTGCGGTATTCGGAACTCCGAATTGATCGGTATCAATCTCGATGACATTCGCGTCAGCGCCGAGGCAATTCTCATTCGTGGAAAAGGGAAGAAGGAACGTTACGTGCCATTCGGTGGATCGGCGGCTGCGGCTTTGGCTGCTTACTTGCCGGCGCGACAGAAAGTGCTGGCAGGCTCCCGCAAAACCACGCCCGGTCTACTGGTCAACCAGCGGGGCGGACGCCTGACGGTGCGCAGTGTCGGCCGCATCGTGAAGAAGATCGCCGTAGCCAAGGGCCTCTCCCCCGACGTGCATCCCCACACGCTGCGGCATGCGTTCGGGACGCACATGCTTGAGGAGGGTGCCGATCTCCGTGCTATCCAGGAGATGCTGGGCCACGAGCGGCTCTCGACCACGCAGCGCTACACGCAACTTTCCATCAAGCACGTGCTCGCGGTGTACGACCAAACGCACCCACGAGCGAAATGATCGAACTTCGGACCGCAATCCTTCGTGCCTTCCTGTTGTTGCTGGTTGAATCGACTTCGGGTTGCGCGATGAAGAATGTTTACCTGAAGCTTAGTCCGCGGCTTTTGCTGGAGACTCACCGCTTGCCTGTCCCCCCCGTAACCCTTCCCACATGCGCACGACTTGATTTTTCACCTGGCCAATCAGGCGCGCGTAAGCCTCTTCCGACGCTTCCGACTGCGGGGGCGGATAGATGGGATCGCCAAACTTCATCTTCAGCGGCGTGAAGTGCTGAAATCTCCTTCCGCGCGGCCAGGCGTCATGGAAGCCCTCAATCGCAATCGGCACAATCGGCACTTGCAAATGAATGGAGAGAATCGCCGCCCCTTTCTTGAACGTGCGCGGAGTGCCGTCAATGCTGCGTTCTCCCTCGGGATACAGAATCAGGCTGCGCCCGTGTCGCAGGCCGTAGGCGCCGGCGCGCATGGCGGGCACAAGATTCGCGTCCGGATCAACCACGACCACGCGCAGCGCCCGGGCCAGCCGGCGCATGATGCCGCTGCCAAAAATTTCGCTCGTGCCTACCGCGAATAAGTTCACAAACGCATCCCGCGGAACGACCGCCGCCAGAGCCAGAGGATCCAGATAGCTCTGGTGATTGGAGGAAAGGATGTAAGCGCCCTTCTGCGGGATCTTGCCAAGTCCTTCCACCTGCAACTGAAAACGGTCGCGGAAGATGAGCTGCGCCAGGCGCGACACGAAATACCAGAACGCCTCCGCCAGCGAATGGGGCTTCGCCAGTTCGAGAACTTCCGGGTCATCGGGATCCTCGTGCAGCACCGCCTTCCATCCGGCGAAGTGCGCGCGCGGCGCAACGCTTTTTCCGCTGGCTGCGCTTTCAAGCACCGCGTTCACCAGGTCGCGAACGGAATAGACCTCAGCCAGTTGGCTCTCCTCGACGTCCCCGCCTAGTTCCTCCTCGAGCGCAACCAGCAGTTCCACCCGCTGCATGGAGTCGAGCCCCAGGTCGAGTTCCAAATTGTCGGTGGGACGCAGCGATTCGGGCGCGTTGCGGGCGTGTTCACGAATGATGTTGAGCCCGCGTTGCACGTCGGGCTGTTCCAGCCACGCCGTGTCTTCTGCGGAGAGCGGTTTCTGGGCCGGTATGTCTCCTTCCCCCGCAGCCCCGCCGCGGGCCTGGTTCGCGCGCACACGCTTCTCAATTTCGAAGCGCTTCAGCTTGCGCGTGGTCGTGCGGGGAAGGTCATCCTGCCAGATCTCGTACGCTGCCACCCGCTTGGTGGAGGGCATCTGCTGCGAGAGGCTCTCCACGTCGAAGCGGATCACTTCCTTGGCATTGACGATCCTGCGTTCCTTGAGCACATCAAAATTCGGCACGATCACCGCGTACAGCCGTTCTGAACTCGGATCGCCCGGCTTGGCCTCCATGCCCATCACGCAGATTTCCTTGATGAACGGCGACTTCAGATAGTGCGCCTCGATCTCTTCCGGGTAAACGTTCTTCCCATTGGCAAGGACGATGACTTCCTTGCGCCGGCCGGTGATAAAGAGGTTGCCGTGCGAATCGAAGTACCCGAGATCTCCGGTGTACAGCCACCCGTCCTTCAGTACCGCAGCGGTGGCGTCGGGGCGGTTCCAGTAGCCCTTCATCACGATCGGACCGCGCATCAGGATTTCTCCGACCGGCTGGCCGCCGTCTTCCTGCGGTTGCGGGTCCAGGATCTTCGCTTCGATTGTCGGCAAGGGCGGTCCGACCGATCCGATTACCACGTGGCCCGGCGGATTAAGAAAAGCTGCAGCCGAGGTTTCGGTGAGTCCGTAGGCATTCAACAGGTCGATACCGAAGTCATGGAAATCGCGCGCCACCACCGGGTCGAAACGCGATCCCCCGGTGATCAGGTAGCGCATGCGCGCGCCAAACGTCGCGTGAATCTTTCCGAAGAACAGCTTCCCGGCATTCAGGCCAACCTTGCGCAGGAAGCGATTGACGCGCATCAACGTGCGCAGAAGCGATTCGGCAATCTTTCCGCGCTTGGCTACTGCCTTAAAGATGCGCTCATGGATCAGGTAAAAGAATTGCGGAACAACCGCGAACGCCGTGATCTGGCGCTCTTGAAGCGCACGCAAAAGCTCAGTCGTGTTAAGGGTTTCGAGATAGACGACGCGGGCCCCCTTGACGAGCGGCAGCAGAAGGTTCGCCATCTGCGCCAGCACATGAAACATGGGAAGAATCCCCAGTACAGCGTCCTGGGGGCCAATCTGCAGAAGTCCGAAGACCGCGCTCACCTCACCCAGCAGATTGGCGTGCGTGAGCTCGACCCCTTTGGGGTCGGCGGTCGTTCCCGAGGTATAGAGCAGGGCGGCGACGTTTTCCGCTGGCGCCTCCACGGCGCGAAACTCGCCCGGCCCCGCGCCGAACATGCTGTCGAGATCGCCAATCCAAGCCGGCTGGCCGGGGTCCTTCTTTAAGCTTCCCGGATCGGTGAGGACCAGTTCGACCTTGAGTCCAGAGGCGGCCTGCTGGGCAATTGCCAGGTGTTTGACGTCGGTGACGAGCAAGGAAGCACCACTGTCCTTGAGCAGTTTGGTGACCGGGTCGGCATGAAAGGCAGTGTCGAGCGGCACAGCGGTGTAGCCCGAAGCGATCGTGCCGAGATAACACGCGACCCAGCGCGGATGATTGTCGGCAAAGATCGCCACGCGCGCGCCCGGGCCCAGCTTCTTCTCCGTCAGCCATCGACCCACGGATTCGGCCATCTTCCGCGTTTCGGCGTAGGTGTAGCTCTCAACTTGGTCGTGGCGCTGAATTTCCAGGGCGACGTTTTGTGGCCAGTGCTGCTCACACGCGACAAATTGATCGTAGAAGGTGGGCATGAGGGGCGGGGAAAATATACCTGAAAAGGGTGGAAACAGGAGACTAGGCGACTTCGGTTGCTCGGAAAGCACCCCTCCCACGAGTTGCCTCCGGGCGAACAACCTGCCAGGGTCCAACAAGCCGCTCGATTCGTTCTCCGCATCCAATATGCTAGGCTTAAATTACCCCTTATACTGATACGTGTCCTCTGAAGGAACCCAGATTTGATTAACGCCCTAGTAGCCAAGGTCTTCGGGACCAAGAACGAGCGCGAAGTCAAGCGCCTGATGCCGCAGGTCGAGGCCATCAACGCCCTCGAACCGGCTATGCGCAAGCTTTCCGACGCCGAGTTACGCGCCAAGACCGACGAATTCCGCGCACGCATCCAGGAACGTCTCAGCCACATCGTTGACGAACCCGACGCCGACCCCGACCGCCTTAAACAGATCGAAACCGAGCGTGCCCAGGCGCTGAAGGAAGTTCTCGACGAACTGCTGGTCGAAGCTTTCGCCGTGGCCCGTGAAGCCGGCCGCCGCGTACTCGACATGCGCCATTTCGACGTGCAACTGGTGGGCGGCATGGTGCTTCACGAGGGCAAGATTTCCGAAATGAAGACCGGTGAAGGTAAGACGCTGGTCGCCACCCTTCCCGTATATCTCAACGCTCTCAGCGGGCGCGGCGTGCACGTGGTTACCGTCAACGACTACCTGGCCAAGCGCGACTCGGAGTGGATGGGCAAGCTCTACCGCTTCCTCGGTCTCAGCGTTGGCGTGATCGTGCACGATCTGGACGACGAAGAGCGCCGCGAAGCCTACGCCGCCGACGTCACCTACGGCACCAATAACGAGTTCGGCTTCGACTACCTGCGCGACAACATGAAGTTCGACCTCAAAGATTGCGTGCAGCGCGTCCACAACTACGCCATCGTGGACGAGGTTGACTCCATCCTAATTGACGAGGCGCGTACTCCGTTGATCATCAGCGGCGCCAGCGAAGAGTCCACTGACAAGTACGACCGCGTCAATCGCATCATTCCCAAACTCGAGAAGGGTGAGGAAGTCGAAGTTCCGCCCGGCGAACCGAAGATCTACACCGGCGATTTCGTGGTCGACGAGAAGCACAAGAACATCACGGTCACCGACGAGGGCTGGGAGAAAGTCGAGAAGTTGCTCGCCATCGGCAACATCGCCGACCCGGAGAATTGGGACCTGAAGCATCACGTCGAAACCGCCGTGAAGGCGCACGCGCTTTACCGGCGCGACGTCGAGTACGTCGTCAAGACCAAGGAAGATAATCCGCGCGAAAAAGAAGTCGTAATTGTCGACGAATTTACCGGCCGCATGATGCCGGGCCGGCGCTGGTCCGATGGCCTGCACCAGGCCATTGAAGCGAAAGAGAACGTCAAAATCGAGCGCGAGAACCAGACACTGGCGACCATCACCTTCCAGAATTATTTCCGCATGTACAAGAAGCTGGCCGGCATGACCGGTACGGCCGAGACGGAAGCGCCTGAGTTCGACAAAATCTACAAGCTGGAAGTGGTGGTCATCCCGACCAACAAAACGCTGCTGCGCATCGAGAATCCTGACGTCGTCTACCGCACCGAGAAAGAAAAATATTTCGCCGCTGCGGATGAGATTCAACGGCTCAACCAGAGCCAACAGCCCGTGTTGGTGGGCACAACCTCAATTGAAAAATCCGAGCGCCTTTCTGACCTTCTCAAGAAGAAGGGCATCAAGCACGTAGTCCTGAACGCCAAGTACCACGAGCGCGAAGCCGAGATCGTGGCCCAGGCGGGACGCAAGGCCGCCGTGACCATCGCCACCAACATGGCCGGCCGCGGTACCGACATTCTGCTGGGCGGCAATCCGGAGTTCATGGCCAAGCAGGAATGCGTGAAGAAGGGAACTGCGCAGCCGTTGCGCGCCGCGCAAGGCAAGGTACAGGCCGGCGTTGACGATGCCACCATGACGGTTTGGTATTACGGAGGCAACGAGTACGTCGTTCCGACCGAGCAGTGGAATGAAATCTTCAACCGCTACAAGGCGCAAACCGATGTCGAACACAAAGAAGTGGTCGCCGCAGGTGGATTGCACATCTTCGGCACCGAGCGCCATGAAGCACGCCGCATCGATAACCAGTTGCGTGGCCGCGCTGGCCGCCAGGGCGATCCTGGATCGTCGCGCTTCTATCTTTCCCTCGAAGATGACCTGATGCGCATCTTCGCCAAGGAGTGGGTCTCGAACCTGCTTCAGCGGCTGGGCATGGAAGAAGGCGTGCCCATCGAGTCGCGCCTGATTACACGCCGCATTGAAGCCGCCCAGAAAGCGGTCGAAGCGCAAAACTTCGAAGCCCGCAAACATCTCCTCGAATACGACGACGTGATGAACAAGCAGCGCGAGGCCGTCTACGGCTTGCGCCGCAGCCTGCTCGAAGGCTTGGATCAGAAAGACCTGATTCTCGAAGACTACGTCACCGGCATCCTCGGCGAGCTGATCGATCAGTATGCGCCCATCAAAGCGCACGTCGATGACTGGGACTTGAAGGGCTTGAAAGACGCCATCTTCACCCGTTTCGGCGTTGATATTTATGCCGAAGGCATCAAGCCAGAGACGTTGAACCGCCAGGAACTGGGCGATGCCATCTTCGAAAAACTGAAAGAACGCTACGCCGCCAAAGAGCAGATCATCGGGCCCGAGGCCATGCGCTATCACGAGCGCATGATCATGCTGAGCGTGCTCGACTCGCTCTGGAAAGACCACCTCCTCAACATGGACCACTTGAAGGAGGGCATCGGCCTGCGCGGCTACGGCCAGCACGATCCGCTGGTCGAGTACAAACGCGAATCCTTTGACATGTTCGAAGAGATGATGAAGAAGTTTCAGGAAGAGACGGTCCGTTATCTCTACTTGATGCAGATCCTGGAACGTCCTCCGGACGCTGGCGCCATGGGCGGTCCCGGCGTCGGCCCGGAATTGCAGGGTCCCGAGGCCGGCGTGCCAGTCCTGCGCTCAGGCGGCGGAGGCAACGGACGTCCTCCGCGGCAAGTCGCCACCTCGGTTGACGAACTCGAAGAAGCCTTCCAACGCAAGAAGCGCCGCGAACTCGAACAAGCCCGGATGGCGGGCGGCGGAGAACAACGGACCGTGCAGCAGGTCGTTCGCGGCGCCGAAAAGGTAGGTCGTAATGATCCCTGTCCCTGCGGGTCCGGCAAGAAATACAAAAAGTGCCACGGTGCGTAGCCCCTAATGAATGAGCGACGGGTGTCTCGTCGTCGGGCCCGCAGCACCTGCCTTGTCAAAGTAGACATGAGATGAGCACATAAACTGACAGAGACGCGGCTGTGGCCGCGGCCTTGCTGTGCTGATCGTGGGGATCACGCCTTTTGAAGGGGTGCGGCTTCCAGCCACGCCGTAACCCTGTGCGAATCAATTGCGACTTTGGTCGCCGAGGTTCACGGTTCGGGATGAGATGACTTTTTCGGCAAGGTGTTCAGCCGCTGCTGGTGCCGTTCTGAAACGTTCGCGACGTGCCCTCTCACAAAACTCACGTCGTCTGCCCCAATCAGCACTACAATAAACTCAGGCAGTGCACGGAGGCTCCCATGATTGCACTTCGCCTCGTACACCTCATCGAAACTCACTCCGAAGAACTGGCCGACGGGCTGACCCAAAAACTCCTGTCTTCCGAACGGACCCGCGACTTGTGCAAAGTGCCCGCCAACGAACTGCACCATCGCTGCCACGAGATTTACCGCAATCTGAGCGAATGGCTGCTCACCAAGACCGAGCACGACATCGAAAAGGTCTTCAAGGCCTTGGGCGCGCGCCGCGCCAATCAGGGCGTCTCGCTTGCAGCCCTGACCTGGGCGCTCCTGCTCACGAAGGAACATCTCTGGTCGTTCTTGGACTGGGAGGGCGTGCACGGTGGACTGCACAACGTCTTCGGCGAACTGGAATTGCTGCGGCTCTTGGATCAGTTCTTCGACCGTGCGGTGTACTACGCGACAGAAGGATACGAACAGGCGACCGCAGAAAGAGTCGCCTGAGTGCGTGAGTGAGATTCATTCGCGCTCTTCGCGGCTTTCCTTGCGATCTGGTCGCCAAGACAATTAGACGCTCTTCCGCCCAATTGCTCGAAACGTCATCTCAGTTGCCGGACTTCGCGTCCGCCGCTTCCAGGCGAGGAACAGGCCTGCGTAAGTGTCCGTGAGATAGTGCTCGGGAAGAATCCCCAGACGCTTGGCCGTCCGATCGATCCAACGCGGCGAACCCTCGATCTCTCCAAAGTCTCCAATCGGCGTCTCGTCGACGACAACGTTACCCTGCCCGTCGCTCCACTCCGCCCGGAATTTTTCGTAGCGAAAAGTCGGACGGAATCCAAGTGCCTGAAGGATGGCGTCCATCTTTTTTCCATCGGTGACTTTCGTTTCCGTCTCCAACCGCGTCTTATGACGTCCGACCGTGCCCTTAGCCTTGTGGGTCAGCACCCATTCGTCGCCATATTTGCGCAAGCGTAAAAGCTCGCCGCGCTTGCGCAGTGGCTGCCCGGCCAGATCGTAGAGCGTGTTCATCTCGTGGGTGCGAGGTGTGACCAGCCGAAACTTCGCCGCCCGCAACCGCCGTGTGAGCGCACGAATGTCCGCAATCCGAAACTTGATCTCGATTTCGTGATGGGAAGCCACAACAGAGTATAAAGGGAAGAAGCACCGATCGCGTTTGCTGACGACTGACGACTCACGACTGGTTTTAACCAAACGTCGGCAGTTTCACCAGATCCTCGCGCGGCACCAATTCCAGCGGTTGTCCTGCCTTCCGCCAGGCGGCAAGGCCGCCCACGATGACGAACGCGTTGAATCCCTTTTCCCGAAGCATATGCGCCACCCGGGCGCTTGTGCCTTCGCGCACTCAAGTGCAGTACAGGTAAATGTCACGATCCCTGGGCAGCTTTGCGAGTTCCTCTTCCAGATTGTTGGGTTCGATGCGAATCGAGCCTTTGATGCGCGCCGTGTCGGCATCGTAATACCCGTGGCTGCGCACGTCGACCAACAGGATCTTCTCGGATTCCTCCGAGGAAAGTTTGTCGATCAATTCCTGGACTTGCACTCGTGGCACCACGCGATAGACACGATGCTTGCGCATCAACCAGACACGGCAGACAACGTAAACAACAGCGCCGACAAGCAGCACTTCCTCGATCGCATGCCCCGCCGTTTGAAATCCGCTGCTGATTGCCTTAAGGAAATCTCGGCCGACAAAGCCGATGGTGAAGTAAGCCAACACGTAAAGCGCCGCTCCCATCAGATCAAAACGCAGAAACTGCCCAAACGGCATCTTCATGCTGCCTGCGAGAGGCGGCCCCATCGTGTTCACGCCGGGAATGAACTTGGCGACTACCAGCGTCATTTTGCCGCGCTTGTAGAACGACTCTGCTGAACGCAGAATGCAAGTCTCGGGGTTGGCCGACACCTTGCACAGAAATCCCAACAAGGCCCACCCCGAGTATCGACCTGCGAAGAACAGCAAGGTGTCGCCCACTACCATGGCCATCAAAGCGAGGGGTAACAAGATGGGAGCTTGCAAGATGTTTCCCGCCACCGCTGCGCCTGCGGCAACCAGAGCCAACGCCGCCGGAACCGGCAGCCCAATCGCCTCTGCAAAAACGAGCGCCGCGACAATGCCATAGCCATGCCGCGAGATCAGTGATATCAAATCGGTCATGTGCGAAAAGCCTAGACTAGCGGTCTTTACGGTTGGCGTCCACCTGGCGTGAGCCGAGAAGACCTGGAATCGCCGCAGCAGCATTGGCATCAAAAACAAAACCGACTAATTTTCCGAGGTCTCCGATGGCTCTACTTGAAACGTCGACTACCCGCCGCTACATCATTCTTCCCACCCGCACTTCGCCGCTGCCGTTCAGCGACGGCGTCCTTGTAGGAGATACGCTGTATCTCGCCGGACGGATTGGAATCGACCCTGTCACCGGACGAGCCCCCGCCGACGTCGACGCGGAGATCCAGCTGCTGTTCGATGGCGTGCAGGCGGTTCTGGCAGAAGCCGGCATGACCATGGACGATCTGGTTTCAGTGCAGATCTTCTCGCCCGATCTGTCGCTATGGGACCGCTTCAACGCTGCCTACGTGAAGCGCTTTTCGCAAGGCTTGCCGGCAAGGGCCTTCATCGGTTCGGGCCCTCTTTTGCGCGGTGGGAGATTTGAGATGGTTGGGATTGCGGTTCGAAAATCTTAAACCGCAGAGGTCGCAGAGAACTGCCGCAGAGATCGCGGAGTTCTCGGGACTAACGACGGAGAGGCTCAATCATTGTCCTTGCGACAATGAGCTAGTCCGTCCCTCGCTTAGCATGCCCGGACCACAAATCCAAGATTCCTCAGCGTCCTCTGCGGATTTTCTCAGCGAACTCTGCGGTTTCAGGTTCTTCCCAATAGTCGTTCACCATCCGCCGAATTCCATCACGCAACAAAACCACGTGAAAATTGATCAAGAGTCCGACCTGACGACTGAGCAACCGGAGATGCGACAGCAACTGCGCTTCATCGACAGGATGGATCAGATCTTTGCATTTGAGTTCGACTATGACTCGGTCGTCCACCACGAGATCTGCCCGAAATCCGCAGTCCAATTTGGTCCCCTCGTAGACAAGAGGTACTGCTTTTTGACGAACGACGTTCAAACCGTGACTGCTGAGTTCGTGCGCAAGGCAAGCCTCATAGGCAGACTCCAGTAGTCCGGGCCCAAGTCGTCGGTGAACCTTGATCGCCGCTCCGATGATCTGTTCGGTCAGTTGGGACATCGACAGTTGATGGAGTCTGACGTCCACTGTCGTTGGATAGGGCGGGCCTCGGGTAGCTCATGAGCTCGAAACTAAAACGCGGGCTGCACGTGGTCTGTGACGATTGTTACTAAGACGATTGTTACTAAGCGGTTGGCAGGTCTCTCGCGGCCAGCATTCTTTAGGGTTTCTCAGCGTCCTCTGCGGATTTCCTCCGCGCCCTCTGCGGTTCAGGATTGTTTACTTCTCCCGAGCCACCACAAACTCCGGAGCCCACAACAGCGCTCGCTTGATCTCGCTGTCCGGAAACGTGCAGATCGCTTTGCGGGCGGCGTCGGCAAATTCGCCGGCGCGCGCTGTGGCGGCTTCCAACGAACCGTAGCGGCTCAGAATCGTCAGGATGTCACCGTGCTTGACTCCGTTGAACGCCCGGTCTCGCAGCACGGTGGCAATCTTCTCGCGCTCTTCCGTAGTGCAGCGTTCGAGCGCGTGAATCACCGCCATGGTGACTTTCCCTTCGCGCAGGTCGCTGGCCACCGGCTTGCCCAGCACATTTTCCGACGCCGTTAGATCGAGCACGTCGTCGACAATCTGGAAGGCCATCCCCAGATTCCGCCCGTACGAACCCGCGGCCTCTTCCTGCTTTGCGGTTGCGCCGCCCAGAATCGCGCCCAGCCGCATGCAGACCGAGAACAGGCAAGCAGTCTTGCGGAAGATCAGGTCAAAGTGCTCGTCCAGCGAAATCAGTTTGCCGAGCTTTTCCATCTGCAGCAGTTCGCCCTCGACCATCTGCTGCGTAAGTTCGATCAGCGTATCCAGCACGCGGAAGTTGCGCTCCTCGACGGCAATCTTGAAGGACTGCATGTACAACCAGTCGCCTGCCAGCACGCACTGCGAATTTCCCCAACGCGTGTTGGCCGCCGGACGCCCGCGCCGGGTCTGGGCTTCGTCGATAATGTCGTCATGAACCAGCGTGGCCGTATGAATAATCTCGACCACAGCTCCCAGCCGCACCGCGCCGCGCCCTTTATAGTTGAAGAGCTTGGCGGAAAGCAGCAGCAAGGCCGGTCGGATGCGTTTTCCGCCGCCTTCGCGCAGATACTCGCCAATCTCAGTGATGGCCGAGACGTTCGAAACGGTATCCCGCCCGAACTCCGCCTCAATCGCCAGCAGATCGTCGTGCAGCAGTTCGAAGATCTCTTTCCCGTTAATGGCCGTCGGTGTGCTCAATTCCGTTAGTTTCCCGAACCCTTTCACCACAGAGTCACAGAGAAAACCACTCTTAGGCGACCCGCCTCTGCTTGGCGGCAACTGTTACTTTTGCATCCACTCGACACAAGACTCAGAAGCCGTTCTCTGTGTCTCCGTGTCTCCGTGGTGTACTCCCTAATTTGTCCGGTAATTCACAAACTGCACATCAATCCCGAAATCGCGACTCTTCACCAGCGCAATGGTTTCCTGCAGCGTATCGCGATCCTTGCCGCTTACCCGAACCAGGTCGCCCTGTATCGACGCCTGCACTTTCTTCTTCGAATCTTTGATTAGCTTCACGATCTCGCGTGCCTTCTCGATCGCGATCCCTTGTTGCACGGTGATTTTCTGCTTGGCTGTGCCGCCAGCTGCTGGCTCGACTGGGCCATAGGTTAGACCCTTTAGAGACACACCACGCTTCACCAGTTTCTGCTGCAGAATGTCATTGACTGCCTTCAGCTTGTAATCGTCGGCGGAATGCAGGAGGATCGCGTCCTTGCCCTCGAGGGTGATCAACGACTTCGAGTCCTTCAGGTCGAAGCGCGTGGTCACTTCCTTCATGGCCTGCTGGATGGCATTGGAAACCTCCTGCAAGTCAATCTTGCTCACGATGTCGAAAGTATTCTCCGGCATATCTTTCAGCCTACCTGATCAGATTCCGCCATCCCCGCCAAAGTCGCAACCCACCAAGCTAAACGGTCGTCCGCTTTTCGTGAAGTGAAAAGAAACGGTAGAAATTTTTCGTGGTCCGCGCCCCCACGTCTTCAGTGGAAAGGCCTCGCAACTCGCCCAATTGCCGCGCCACTTCCTTGATGAAGGCGGGTTCGTTGCGTTTCCCACGATAGGGAACCGGAGCCAGAAATGGCGAATCGGTCTCGATGAGCATGCGGTCCAATGGCACTTCCATTGCGGCGTCACGAATCTGCTGCGCCTTGGGAAAAGTGACATTCCCGGCGAAGGACACCATGAATCCCATGTCGAGGGCGCGCTTGGCCTGCCGTGTGTTGCCTGTGAAACAATGCAGAACGCCGCCCAGCCCACTGGCCGCCCATTGCTCCTGGATCAGCCGCAGGCAGTCGTCCCAAGCGTCCTCACTGTTGTTCGATGGCCGGCAGTGGATCACGATGGGCAGCTTCGCTGTCTGGGCCAGTTCCATCTGGGTGATGAAGACGCACTGCTGCACGTCCCGCGGAGAATGATCGTAGTAGTAGTCGAGCCCGATCTCTCCCCAGGCAATGACCTTGGGTCGCTTCGCCAACTCCGCCATCCGCTCGAAAGCATTCTGATCAGCCAGCTTCGCCTCATGCGGATGAATCCCAATCGTCGCGTAGATGAACTCGTACTTTTCCGCGAGAAGAACCCCGCAATCGAAGTTGACAGGACCGTCGCCATTCCCGATGGCCACAATCGTCTCAACCCCGGCTTCACGAGCGCGAGCGATGACCGCCTCCCGATCGGAGTCGTAGCGGTGTCCCTCAAGATGAGCGTGAGAATCGATGAACACAGTCGTCAGTCTTCAGTCGCTAGTCGTAAGGAAAACGGGCGTGGATCGTGGTCGCTAACGAAGCACGCCGTCGGTCATCGATCGTCGGCAGACCTCACGCTGATAAGACGCTGTCATCCTGAGCAGAGTAAGGCGCCAGCCGAAAGCGGTCGAAGGACCCTGTGTTCCTGCCCTGACCACCGTCACAAGAACCAATCCCATCAAGGCTTCCGGCACGAGAGTTCACGGCATCCATCGCGTCGACGACCGGCGACGAACGACCAACGACTGTTTCCCTGACGCCTGGACGACTGCCTTACTTCAGCTTCGCCCCCACCGGCACATCCTCCAGAAACCCCGCCAGCACCGGCTGTCCGCCCTCCAGCGACGCCGCCACGATCATCCCGTTCGACTCCAACCCGCGCAGCTTGCGCGGCGCCAGGTTCGCCACGATTACCACCTTGCGCCCAACCAGAGTCTCCGGCGCGTAAGCCTCCGCGATCCCGGCCACAATCTGGCGCACCTCACTGCCGATATCGATTTCTAGACGTAGCAGCTTGTCGGCGTTCTTCACCTTCTCCGCGACTTTCACGAGTCCCACGCGCAACTCAACCTTGGCGAAGTCCTCAATCCCAATCTTGCCGTCAGGCGTCGCGACCGCAGCTTTGGCGACGACCGGTGCGGCAGGTGCATCCACTTTGGATTCGACCGCCGCTGCCGAAGACCGTCCTTGCTCTTCCATCTTCTGCATCCTCTCTATTGCGCTCTTATCGGCGCGTGGAAATACTGGTTGAATCTCCCCCAGCTTCGTTCCCAGGTGAAGCTGCCCCCACTTCAGCGATCTCAGATCAAATTCGCGAATGTCGCCCAGTCCCAGCTGCGTCCAGATGCGCGCAGTCGAATCCGGAATTATCGGATGCGCCAGGGCCGTCACGATGCGCAGCGCTTCGGCCGACGTGTAGAGCACCGTTGCCAGCCGTGCCCGGCTGTTCTCGTCCTGCTTCTCGCCCAGCGCCCACGGCTCGTTTTCCACGATGTACTTGTCGACCGCACCCACCAGCCCCCAGGCCACTTCCAGCGCCTTCGAAAACTGGAACTGATCGAACAAAGCGTTGTAGTCGCCGATTACATCAGCAGCGATTTCCGCAATCGCGTCATCGGAAGCTTCCCGCGCCGCCGCGTGCGACGGATACGGAACCTCGCCCTTGAAATAGCGGGTGATCATGGTCAGCGTGCGGCTGGCTAGATTGCCGAGTCCGTTCGCCAGATCGGAGTTATAGCGTTGCACCAGCGCGTCGAATGAGAAAGACCCGTCCGAACCGAACACCACTTCACGCAGCAAGAAGTAGCGCAGCGCGTCTGCACCCAGGACGTCGAGAATAGTCTCCGAGCGCACGATATTCCCACGCGACTTCGACATCTTGTTCTCTTCGAACAGCAGCCAGCCATGTGCCATGATGCCCTTTGGCAAGGGAAGGCCCGCGGCCATCAAGAAGGCCGGCCAGTACACGCAATGGAAGCGAACGATTTCCTTGCCGATCATCTGCACATCAGCGGGCCAGTAGCGCTCGTACTTGGTCGAATCGGCCGATCCGTAGCCCAGCGCCGTGATGTAGTTGGCCAGCGCGTCCAGCCAGACATAAATCACGTGCTTGGGATCGTCCGGCACCGGAATGCCCCAGGAAAACGTGCTCCGGCTGATCGAGAGATCCTTCAATCCGCCACGCACAAACGAAATCACTTCGTTACGCCGCGTCTCCGGACGGATCCAGTCAGGATTCTCGGTGTAAAGCTGCAGCAATTTGTCGACGAACGCCGAGAGCTTGAAGAAGTAATTCTCTTCCTGCACGGTCTCGGTGATGCGCCCGCATTCCGGGCAAGGCGCGCCCGGCGGAACGTCCACGTACATCTCATCGGAAACGCAGTATTGCCCCGTGTAACTTCCCTTGTAGATAAAGCCGTTGTCGCGCAGCGTGCGGAAAAGCGCCTGCACGCTCTTCTTATGGCGATCTTCGGTAGTGCGGATGAAATCGTCGTTGGTGAGCCCCATCCGCTTCCATAGAGTGCGAAATGCTCCGGAGACCTCGTCGGCAAACTGCTGCGGGGTTTTCCCCGCAGCCTGCGCCGCCCGCTCAATCTTCTGCCCGTGTTCGTCAGTGCCGGTGAGGAAGTAGGTGTCGTCGCCCAGCATGCGATGCCGGCGCGCAACGGTGTCGCACGCAATCGTAGTGTAGGTGTGCCCGATGTGAGGGCGCGCGTTCACGTAGTAAATGGGCGTCGTGATGTAAAACTTCTTACTCATGAGATTCTGCAAACGGAGTGACCATAAAGGACACGAAGTAACACAAAGGATAACAGGTGTTTTTCCTTCGTGTCCCTTCGTGTCCTTGGTGGTTAACGCTTTTCGCCGCTGCGCAGATACTGCTGGGTGACTTCCTGCATCACGCTCTTCAGCGGCAAGTGACGCTCGGCCGCGATGCGCCGGCAATCCTCGTATTCGGGAGCGTAGTTGGTCACCGTTCCGTTCATGCTGGCGACCTTCATGCGCACGTCGCCCCACTGCGTCGCAACTGAAACCCAACGCCGCGCCAGCGTCTGCCGCTGCTCATCCCGGCGCCGCACGCCCAGGGTAGTCGTCTCCGTGAAAATGAGGCGTGTCAGTTGATCCCCATTCTCCGGCTTGCACAGCACGGTCAGCAGCGTGCCCGGACGGTTCTTTTTCATCTGCACCGGCAAAGCGAACACATCCAGGGCGCCCTCGTCCAGCAGGCGGTCCATCACGTATCCAAAAACTTGCGGATTCAGGTCGTCGAGATTGGCCTCCAGTACGGAGATCGTTTCCCGCGAAGTCTTCGCGGCCAGTGCCGGGACGGCTTCGCCAACCGTGAGTCGCACGACATTGGCGTGTCCTGGAAAATCGCGCGTTCCCGCTCCGTAGCCGCTGGCCTCGATCTTCATCTCCGGAAACGCTCCAAAGCGTGTAGCCAGTGTTTTCACGATGGCCGCGCCCGTCGGCGTCACCAGTTCCGCCTGAATCCCCGACGAGTATACCGGCGCTCCCTTCAGCAACTCGACGGTCGCAGGGGCAGGCACAGGGAGCACTCCATGTGCGCACTTGACCGTGCCACCGCCCACATTCAGCGGCGAGCAAACGAATTCATCCACACCAAGCTCCTCCGCGCCCACTGCCGCGCCCACGATGTCGACCATGGCGTCGACCGCTCCAACCTCGTGGAAGTGCACCGACTCGAAGTCGGTATTGTGAATCTTCGCCTCCGCCGCACCTAGCGCCTCGAAGATTGCGATGGCGGTCTTCTTCGCTCCGTCACTGATCGCGCCCTTTTGGATGGTCTCTCGAATTTCCCTCAACCCTCGTCCGTGCGAATGCTCATGGAAATGAGCATGCTCGTGCGAATGTGGAGCGGACACTCCTGTCTGCGAAAATTCCGGCGAATCAGAACGCGGATGGGCGCGAGCCTCCCCGTGAGAGTGTCCATGCGATCCCTCGTGCCCGTGAGACTGTGCCTGTCCCTTCTCGCCCGCCGCCCAGAACTCCTCTCGCGGCAGTTCCTTCTCGCCATGAACGAACACATCGACCTTCGTCGCCGTAATCCCACTGCGATTGACGCGGGAAATCTCCAGCCGAGCCCCAATGTCGAGCGCCGCCACCGTCTGCTCCAGCAGTCCTGCCGACACCCCGGCGTCCACCAGTGCCCCCAAAAACATGTCGCCGCTCATGCCGGAAAAACAGTCGAGGTAAGCAATCTTCATGGGATCGTCGTCAGTTTTCAGTCGCAAGTCGTCAGCAAAACGTTAGTCATCTCAACAGCGAAAGAATGTTGCCTGCCGCGCCAGAACGAGATTTCTTGCGGACGACTGATGACTAGCGACTGACGACTGATTCATCATAGGGACGCCTTTCACTCCAGTCAAACCTGCGATCGCGTCGCTCTTTGCTACAATCCATAGTTTCTTCAACAAGTTAGAGGAGCTCCTTGTATCGCATTCTCGAACGCCGACTGATCCAGCAAGTGCGTGATTTTCTGCGCCGAAGCTATTCCATCGACCTTCCCAAACTCGTCGTCGAACAACCCCCCAAGGTCGAACTTGGCGAGTACGCCATGCCGCTTGCGTTTGAACTGGCCAAGAAACTGCGCAAACCTCCGCGCAAGATCGCCGAGGAAATTGTTAACGGCGTTGGTCCCATCGAAGGCTTTGAGAAGCTGGAGGTTGCGGGCGCCGGTTACATCAACGCGCGCGTACGGCGGGGAGCTGTGGCAGCAACTCTTGCAGCTGATCAGAAGCCGCCGGTCGAGGCGCCGTCAGGTAAAGTGTTGGTTGAACATTCCAGCATTAACCCCAATAAAGCTGCACACATTGGCCACCTTCGCAACGCGATTCTCGGTGATACTTTTGTGCGCCTGTTGCGCTTCGCGGGGCGCGAAGTCGACATCCAGAACTACATCGACAACACCGGCGTGCAAGTCGCCGACGTGGTCGTAGGTTTTCTCTATCTCGAAAAGAAATCCCGCGATGAAATCCAACTGCTCGCAGCGCACCCGCGCTTCGACTACTACTGCTGGGATCTATACGCGCGCGTCTCGCAGTGGTATGCGGAGGACAAGCAAAACCTGCAAGCGCGAACGAAAACTCTGCGTGAGATCGAGGCTGGCGGAAACGAGACTTCTGCGATCGACGACCTGATCTCTGTGGCCGTGCTGCGTCGGCATCTCGAAACCATGGACCGGCTCGGTATCGAGTACGACTTCCTGCCCTGCGAAAGCGAAATCCTCCACCTGCATTTCTGGGACGCGGCCTTCACGAAACTCAAAGAAGGCGGTGTGCTGTTCTTCGAAAGTGAAGGGAAAAACAAGGGTTGCTGGGTCATGCGGCGCGCGGGTACGGCCAAGAAACCTGAAACCGCAGAGCTCGCGGAGAAGTCCGCAGAGAGCGCAGAGCCTAATGCTGAAGTTTCCGAAGAAGATCAGAAAGTGATTGTTCGCTCCAACGGCACTGTGGGATACGTCGGCAAAGACATCGCCTATCACATGTGGAAGTTCGGTTTGTTAGGCCGCGACTTCGGCTATCGCAAGTTCTATCTTTATCCGAACCAGCATCAGTGCTGGATCTCGGCGACTGAAGGTGAGAAAGATCATCCCCATTTCGGCGATGTGGCTGAAATCTACAACGTGATCGACGCGCGCCAATCGGAGGCGCAAAACACGGTGATCGAAGCTCTTCGCGGCTTGGGTTACAACGAACAGGCCGATCACTACACGCATTTTTCTTACGAGATGGTCGCGCTCACGCCGCGCTGCGCCGCGGAACTGGGCTACGAGCTTTCAGAGGAAGACAAGGCGAAATCCTACATCGAGGTTTCGGGTCGCAAAGGTTTTGGCGTCAAAGCCGACGATCTGATCGATCGCCTGATCGCGTCCGCCAAGGGCGAGGTCGATGCCCGACATCCCCAGCTTACCGACGACGAGCGCCCTGCGATTGCCACGCAAATCGCCATCGGGGCGCTGCGCTATTTCATGCTGAAGTACACCAAGCCCTCGGTGATCGCATTTGATTTCAAAGACGCGCTCAGCTTCGAAGGCGAAACCGGACCGTACGCGCAGTACGCGGTGGTGCGCGCCACCAATATCTTCCGCAAAGGTGGGTTTGATCCGGAGACGTTTGGCAAAGATCCGGCGAGTCAGCTATCGAGCGACGACTTGGACAAGTACCTGTCGGCCGAAGCGGGAAACGAAATATGGGAGCTGTGGCTGGCTGCGGCCAAAACTGCCTACGTCGTGGATCAATGTATTGCGACCACGGAACCAGCCTATCTTGCCAAGCATGCCTTCCAGTTGGCCCAGCTGTTCAACACCTTTTACCATCGCCATCCCATCCTCAGTGAAGCCGATGAAGGGCGCAAGCGCTTCTTGCTGGCGACGGTTGCGGTCGTGCGCCGGGAACTGATTCGCACGCTGGACGTGCTGGGGATCACAGTGCCGCCAGTGATGTGAGTCTGCGCATCAGATAGCAGGTCTCGGGTGTCAGGCTTAGGTCCTGGTCTTTGAATTTGCATTATGGCTGATTTGCATGATGGCTGAGTCATGAACCGCTTTGCGGGTCAGGCGCGGGCGTCCCGCGTGCCTGGCAGGGCGAAGCGGCCCGATCGCCAGCCCCCTACGAAGTCCTTCAGGCCCACCGGTTTGCAGATTCTTTCAACTTACAGATATTGATGATGAGCATTGCGCGCTAGAAAGCCCCACGACGCAGCGAAATGTTCCGGATGACCTCCAGGTCGACTCAAGGCCCGATCGTCGATTGTAGGGCCCACAAAGTGGCATCCCGCATGAAGTTCTAACCCTTGCACGGGCTTCCGTTGAATGTGGTCGCGATTATCCCAAAGCTAAGACCCGTAACAACGTGGGGTTCTTGGCACTCGACCCTGAATTTCGCCACCTTGATCTCCGAAATAGAACGCCCGGAAATTGATTGAATGGCCTTGGCCTCTTGCGGGAACGTACAGTTCGATCTGGACTTACAGCCCAGAGCCCAGAGCCCAAACCCCTAGCACTCGGCAACCCGCCTTCCGCTGCCCGCATCCCACTCTCCAGGAAGTCAGGGAATCACTATGGGGAAGTTCTGGGGCGCCGTCACCATGATGCTGTTGCTGTCGGCCATGGGGCTGGCGGCGCCGAAGCCTGCGGCCCAGGCCAATCAACCTTTTCCCGCAACGTTGCGGAATGCTCGCTACGTTTATGTCGCTGCTTACGACGGTGACCAGTTCGATATCCACCTGCTGCCAGAGGATCGGGACGCAATCGTGGCAGTGCAGAATGCGATCCAGAAGTGGGGCAAGCTGACGTTGGTCTACCGGCCATCTGAAGCGGATATCGTCCTGCTGGTCGAGAGCCGCCCTTCGGAAGATATCCTGGCCGTCTACGATGCGCGTCAACTGCCGGGCGGCACCTATCTATGGCGGGTCATGGGCCGCGACGGGTTGCAGGCTGGCGAGACGCCGCTGTTGACCCAGTTCGAAAAAGGATTTGAAAGCGTGCAGCCGGAGAAGTCAGGCCACAAGTAGAGTTTCATTGCAACTGGTTGTTGTAAGCGAACCACGTACGCACATTCTTTGGATGGATCGAATTTGGTCCTGGAGGATGTCCGGCCGTGGTTTTCGCCTTGTAGGGCCCGTTCTTCTGCAAGGCGGTCGCGCTTTCAAAGAGCAACAGCTTTTACCGCAGAGATCGCAGAGGCGGCGCAGAGGTCGCGGAGACCACCAGAACAAGTTCATCCCCGTGCTGGCCCTGGCCTGCAGAATGACCATCAAGCTGGTGGAACGACGGCATCCCTGCCCGCAGGGACGATCGGGATGCCTATCCTTCCATCTCGAGCCGCATTACCTCTGTAACGTTCTCCCGCCGATTGGCGTGGTTCTTGGTCCCTTGGTTGTCCACAATTAATCTGGAACCTTTCTGGACAGCGGGAAAACTCATGAGAACAAAACTGGTGCTTGTCGCTGTGCTGGCCTGCACTTGGATCGCAGCGGCATGGGCGCAGCAATCGCGAACCTTCGACTGGGTGCGTGCCAGTGACGAAATCGTGCAACTGGATCCGGCCGACTATCACACCGGACGCGTCTACCGGCCGGGCCCGGACGGCGGAAACATGCACGTCATCATCCAGGCGAGGCGTCCTGTGACCTTGGCCATGACCGGGGCTGCGGAGTGGAATGCCGCGCAGGGGCATCCGGAAACCTGGGGCAATCTCGAATACCGCTGCTGGCGCGAGCACGTGACCAATACCACCTACGAATGCCACCTGCCGCCCAACCGGCCCATGGTGCTGATCATCCATGATGAGCGCACGCCCGAGCGCGCCATCGTGCAGGGGATCGGCGCCATCCTTGGCAAGGGCGGGGCGCGCGCGTTTATTTCGCCAAACGATGTCAACATCACGTATCACAGCTGGTCGTGCGTTGCGAATTGCGTGCAGCCCGAGTTTCAGTGGGTGAGGTTGGTGAAAGAGAAGTACGAACTCACCAACGTGCCCAAGCTCTACAGCATCCTGAACCCTGAACACGACGGCCAGAAACTGTGGATGAAGATCAAGGCGCCGGTACCGATGACGCTGGGAGTAATGCCGACGACGCTGGCGGACCAGGTCTACGACCGGCCCGAGCAGTTGAGCTCCGCGCTGGCGCAGACTTCCTGCAAGCAGCGTGGGGTGCAAACGATGGAGTTTGATTGCCTGTTCAACGTAGCCGACGGCTCGCAGTCGCTCCTGATTGTGCCCAACGGCAAGCCGCACAAGAAAGTCGAGATCGATGTGCAGACCTACAAGTGCGTGGCGAATTGTGAGCTGTTGGGAACGGGGGTCGCGAAGCCTTAAGGCTGTGTTTTGGTGAAGCTACGTCAAGCCCCATAGCTCTTTTATCCCGAGCTAGGACGCCCGTTCACATCGTGAACGAGCGCCGCAGTCGAGGGACCCTGTGGGTTTCATACCACTCGGCGGCCATGTCGTTCCACCGGGGTTCATTCTTGCGATCAGCCAGAATTTCTTCTCGCGACGCCAGTTCTTCAGTTGCTTTTCGCAGGCAATCGCCTCGTGAACACTGTCGAAGCATTCCCAGTACAGCTGTCGTACTGCGTTATAGTCATCCGTGAAGCCTTCGACTGCATGGGTTTTGTGCTGCCACACCCGTTTGTGCAGATGGTTGGTCATGCCGATATAGAGAGGCGGCGGGAAGAACTCTGCACGGTATATACGTAGTAAGGATGCGCGCTACGCATGGGCTATCTCTAAGAACGCAAGGTCCCTCGACTTCGTGCCTCGTTCGCAAGCGAACGAAGCACTACGCTCGGGATGACAGAGGTTGGGAGCTTGAGGGTGGCTTTGTGGGTGATCGTCAGAACGCCACACCCTGTTATCCCGAGCGAAGACGCCCGTTCACATCGTGAACGAGCGCCGCAGTCGAGGGACCCTGTGTTTCATACCACTCAGCGGCCAGGTCTTTTCATCCGGGGTTCATTCTTGCGATCAGCCAGAGCTTCTTCTCGCGACGCCAGTTCTTAAGTTGCTCTTCGCGGGCAATCGCGTCGTGAACACTGTCGAAGCTTTCCCAATACACCAGTCGTACTGCGTTGTAGCCATCGGTGAACCCTTCGAACGCGTGGGTTTTGTGCTGCCACACCCGTTCGTGCAGATTGTTGGTCATGCCGATATAGAGAGCCCGGCGGGAAGAACTCTGCACGATATACGCGTAGTAGCGATGCTCGTTGGGCATTGCCGGCCTCTGGGAGCGCAAGGTCCCTTGACTCCGTGACCCGTTCGCAAAGCGAACCTGCCACTCCGCTCGGGATGACAGAGGTTGGGAGCATAGCTTGATCTTGGTTGTGTGACTGTGACAGCTGTCACATCTCTCGCACGTAACCGCGCGAGCGTCGTATATCGATTTCATCTGCCGCCAGCCTTGGTCGTTGATTTCCGACCAGAGAAGAATGGGGCGGCGACTTTAAACACGGGAAAATCGCGAAAGTCAGCGCTGTTCTGAAGCCACGCTAATATGACTCCTTGGTCTGGATAGATGATCAACAGCGAACTGCTACCCGCTACCCCGCCACCGTGTTCAAACCGGCGCACCCTCCCGTGACCTCCAGGGTCAGGGTCTTGGGCTTCGTGGATCTCCCAGCCGAGTCCATACTTCATCTTGGTCGTTTCACCGTTGCTTGTTTTTTGAGGTGTGAAGATCATCGCAAGGGTGCCTTGCTTCAAAAAGCCCGGTTTCAGTAAGGCTGAACCGAAACGCACAAGATCCACTGCCGTCGACAAGAAGCCACCGCCTGCCCATTTGTAGCTTAAATCTGCGTAGGGGCTGTTCTCGTAGCTGCCATCACCCTTGATGACGTACCAACGCGCCCGGTTGGGGATGATGGTCCTGTTTTTGTCAGCTTCAGTGTCTTGCATTCCAAGTGGCACAAAGACCTTCTCGTGCATGAAAGATAAGAAATCCCGACCCGAAGCTCCTTCAATGGCGGCGCTGACCAGGATGTATCCATAGGTCGAATAGAGCCACTTCGTTCCGGGCGGTGCGATTAAAGGATCGTCCTTAAACGGCTTAAGCGATTCTGCAACGGAGCCGTACTCTTGCTGATTTTCTCCGTCCCCATCTGCTGCGGTGTAGCCTCGGATTCCGCCGAGGTGTCCCAGTAACTGGCGGGTCGTAATGACATAACCCTTGTCTGGGAAGATGGGAACGTAGCGCTGGACGGGCGCATCGAGGTCGAGAGGGCCCTCATCATGCAGAAGGGCAGCCGCGGCGGAGGTTAGCGGCTTGGAGGTGCTTCCAATTCGGAATTTTGTTTTTGGGCTAGCTGGGACGCATTGCTCTAGGTCAGCAAATCCGAATCCCTCCGCCCACACAAGTTTGCCATCGAACGGCTACCGCGAGAGACATTCCCGGCGGCTGGCCTGTGGTGTTGTTGATGGCCGAGCCCGAATTACCCAGCATGCCATGTTCGTAAATCTCGAGGGCAGCTTGTCTTGCGGCCTGGATTTGCGGGGAATATTCCGGAGCTGCAATGACGGTGTGCTTTTGCGATTCCTGGGCGGCGACCCTAGAACATTCGGCGGCCGACAGAGGGGTGGCACAGAGAATCGCGGAGTGAAGCAGGTAGACGGAAAATGAAACCGATCTTCTCAAGAATGCGTCCCTTGGTTGAGAGCCGGGCGTCCCTGCCCGGATGGACGGGCCGCCCGTCCCTCCAGGTTCATAGCTACCCGCCAAAATCCCTCACGAACTCCACCAAACTCCTTACAGCAATTCCCGACGGTCCTTTCGCGATCCACGGTTTCGCCTCTTCCGTCCAGGCCGTGCCAGCGATGTCGAGGTGCAGCCAGGGCGTATCCTCTGCGAATTCCTTCAGGAACATCGCCGCCGTGATCGCGCCGCCCCAGCGGCCGCCCGAATTTACGATGTCCGCGATGCCGGAACGGATCACTTCCTTGTATTCTTCGTCGAGCGGCATACGCCAGAATTTTTCGCCGGCTTTGTCTTCGGCCTTGCTGAAGCGCTCGTACATCTGGTCGTCGTTGGCGAAGATGCCGGCGTTCACGTAGCCGAGCGCGACTACCACCGCGCCGGTGAGCGTGGCGGCGTCGACCAGGTGCGTGCAGCCCAGTTGGCGCGCGTAGAAGAGGCCGTCCGCCAGGACCAGTCGGCCCTCCGCGTCGGTGTTGATGATTTCAATCGATTTGCCCGACATGGCGATCTGCACGTCGCCGGGTTTCTGCGCCTTCCCCGAGGGCATATTCTCCGTGGCACAGACGATCGCTGTTACTTTTATTTTGGGCTTCAGTAGCGCGATGGCGCGCATGGCGCCCAGCATGGCGGCGCCTCCGGCCATGTCGTATTTCATCTTCTCCATGCCGTCGGCGGGCTTGATCGAAATGCCGCCAGTGTCGAAGGTGATGCCTTTGCCGACTAACCCAAGCACGGGCTTCTCTGGAGCACCGGCGGGTTCGTAGCGCAGGATGATGAGCGCAGGCGGCTCGTCCGAACCTTGCGCCACACTCCAGAACGCGCCCATCTTCAATTCTTTGATCTTGTCAGATCCGTAGACTTCGCACTTGAGGCCGACTTCCTGTGCCATTTTCCTGGCCTGGTCGGCGAGCATGGTCGGCGTCATGCGATTGCTGGGCTCGTTCACCAGTACACGGGTGAAGTTCTGCGATTCGCCGATGATGCGGGCGGCGTCCACGGCTTGCTGCAACTTGCCCTGATCGCCGGCGGCAACCACCGTCAGTTCGTCGATTCTTTGCTCCTTGCGGTCGCTCTTGTAGGTGTCTGCGTCGAAGTTCCCGACGAAGGCGCCTTCCACCACGGCTTTCACGGACTCTTCCGAAGTGCTGTTCTGGGGGGCCACAAAGGCGAAACTGCGCAGGCCGCGAGATTTCAAAGTGCGTACCGCCGCTCCAGCCAGGCGACGCAGGTCGAACGCGGAGAATGTCTTGGCTTTGCCTCCGCCTAGCAGGAGAAGGCGTTTGGCTTTCAGTCCGGCGGGATGATGGACGAGCGTGGACTCGAATGTTTTGCCGGTGACCTCGCCGCTGGCGATGACTTCTGAGGCGGCGGACTTCACGGCGGCATCGCTGGTTTCGATGGAAACCTCGGGCTTATCTTTCGTGGCGCGGTCCAGCGCTACTACGACCAGGCATTCGGTTTCTACGTGGGCGGGAGTGCTGAGAGTCAGATTGGTTTTCATGGTGTCGTTTTCCAGTATCGTCGGCGGACGGGGAAATGCGCAAGACGCTGTGGCATCGCCGGGAAGAGCTTTGGACCGCAGAGATCGCGGAGGAAGCGCAGAGGGTGCTGAGAAAAGGAGCTTCCCCGCCTCCACTCCGCTCGGCGTCGGAACGACAACGCGTCCGAGTCCAGTGTCCGGCAAATACCCAAATATCAGCCTTACAGGGTCGGAAAGAAGGTCAACACCAGGTTCCTCCACTCCGCTTCGCTCCGGTCGGGATGACAAAGCTTGATGGGGCCGACTCGTGCTACAGGCCACTCGCCGGTTAGACGGAAGGCAGCCAAATCCTGCTTGCAAACCTTTTACATACTGCAGACGCGGGGATGACAACTCCGGACACGCTGATCGCTACTCTCTCTTCAACCATTGAACATACCCGTAGCCCCGGGGCTTCGATAGAGGTGAGGAGAATCGCGGTGACCAGAGTCAGGGTCTTTTTGCTTTTCGGGATCGTTGTCGCATGTTCGGTACAGGCGTTGTGGTCCCAGACCGGGTACAAGCAGACGAACCTGGTGGCCGACCAGGCTGGTGTCGGCAACCACACCGATGCACAACTTTCCAATCCATGGGGAATCGCGTTTCTCCCCGGCAACCCGTTCTGGATTGCGAACAACAACGGCGGCACCGCGACGCTCTACGATGCGCAAGGCGTCAAGCAGGCCACGGTGGTCGGAATTCCGGTCGCTGCCAGCAATCCTTGCAACCCGGGATGTCCGACGGGGATCGTCGCCAACAACTCCACCACCGATTTTGGTGGCGCGCTCTTCATCATCGACACCGAGGACGGCATTCTCGCCAAGTGGAATGGCACGGGCAACGCGACCATGGCGGTCGACAACTCGTCGACGGGTGCGGTTTACAAGGGCCTGGCGCTGCTTAACGACACGGCGGGGAACTTCCTGCTGGCAGCGAACTTTCACAGCGGCGCGATTGAAGTTTACGACCGTAATTTCGCCCCGGCCACGTTGAGTGGCGGCACCTTCACCGATCCCGGCCTGCCCGCTGGCTATGCGCCCCACGGAGTGCACGTCATCAACAACATTGTGTTCGTGGCTTACGCGCAGCAGGATGCCGCCAAGCACGATCCGGTTCTGGGCGCAGGATTAGGCCTGGTTGATCTCTTTCAGCCCAATGGGGCGTTCCTGCGGCGCGGAATGACCGGGGGCACTCTGAACGCGCCGTGGGCAGTGGTGGCAACGCCGGCGAATTTTGGGGACTTGTCAAACGATGTTCTGGTTGGAAATTTTGGTGATGGCACCATCAGCGCGTTCGACACGACCGGCACCTTTCTGAGCCCGCTTAAGGATAGCAACGGCACCGTGATCGCCAATCCCGGGTTATGGGAGTTGGTGTTTGGTGTGACGGGCACGGGCGATCCGAACACGCTGTATCTGACTGCCGGGGGGAGCACGCAGACGCATGGGCTGTTGGCGACGCTTGTGCCCAGCCCGGCAGCCGCAACCGACTTCACACTTGGGTTGTCGGCGGCGAAGGCCACGGTCGCGCGAGGTGGCTCAACTTCGCTCAGCATCGACGCCAGCGCTTCGGGGGGATTCAGCAGTGCGATCAACTTGTCCTGCTCCGGGCAGCCAACGGGCGTGACCTGCGCGTTCGCGCCGGCTTCGATCATGCCCGGCGGATCACGCTCGACGCTGACCATTTCGGTAGGTTCGACATACGTTCCACCGATGGGCTACATGGCGTGGGCTCCATTGACGGGATTCGGTTTGCTCGGTCTGGTGTTTGGGATTCGCCACAAACAACAGGCCGGCAGAACGCAGCGGACTGGGATATGGGCACTGGGACCCGCTGCGCTGCTGCTTGGGTGGCTGCTGCTGTGGGGCATTGGTTGCAGCAGCTACTCCAGCAGCCATTCGAATCCACCCGGAGCCCAGACCATGATGGTCGTGGGGACCTCGGGAGGCATCACGCATTCCACGCCGGTGAGCCTCACGATTCAGTGAAGAGTTCGGTAGTCGATTGTTCTTGGGTCGCTGTCCACTCTCTCCAACAGGGTTCGGGACGTGTTCTCGGACCCTTTTTTATGTGTGCCGAGCACGTTCGACAGCTCGAGGTGAAAGTCCCTTTGACAACCAGATGGAGGTGAAGTCATAG